>Ga0134126_10002981_pt1 | contig 21289 bp, 15 predicted proteins | sample KB31752_FD_96881 | JGI IMG/M metagenome (GOLD analysis project Ga0134126, IMG submission 96881) | Terrestrial soil microbial communities with excess Nitrogen fertilizer from Kellogg Biological Station, Michigan, USA - KB3-175-2 | ecosystem: Environmental > Terrestrial > Soil > Unclassified ... | reverse complement strand
TGCTGCAAATCCCCCAAGGGGACGCCGACGTAGCCATCCGAAGCCACATTGATCTGGCCCGTTCCATCACCCTTGGTCTGCTGATACAGCGCGCTCAACTTCAGCGAGAAAACATCCGACGGCCGCCACAAGGCGACGATGTGGCCGCCGCCGGCGCGATCCACATTGATGCCGTCGATGTGTTGCGCGGGGTTGTCGACATACCCCGGATCGAGACGCGTGAACGCGCTCATGCGCACGGCCAAATCCTCGCTCACGGGCAGGTTCACCGAGCCCCGGAAGCTATATCCGAGCTGCGCGCCGTTCTGCACGCCGCTGCCTCCCGCCTCCACCCGTCCCGAGACACCGCTGCTCGACGGATCCTGAGTGATGAAATTGATGAGACCGCCCAGGCTGCTGGTGCCGTACAGAGTGCCTTGCGGACCGCGCAGCACCTCGACGCGGGCCAGATCGCCGGGATCGAAGTCGGGCACGATGAGATGCGCGGATGAGCCGTAAGGCACGCCGTCCACCATGATGCCGACGGTCGGAGCGTTGTTCGAACTGCCGGTGGTGATACCGCGGATGGCGATCACCGGATTCGTGAACGAACCCGGCGCAATGCTGAGGCCAGGCACCTGCGAATAGAAATCTTGAATTCTCACCTGATTGTTGTCGGCGAGTGTTTGGCCGCTGATGGCGGTCACCGGTATGGGCACGTCTTGCAGCCGCTCCTCGTGCTTCTGGGCCGTAACGATGACCTCTCCCAGGGTGGGAGCGGCATCGGCGGCATGGCTGCGCTGCGTGAATAGAGATGCCGCAGCAAGCGCGGCGACGCACGCCAAAACGCACTCTCGTCGCATACATATTTGATTGGACATTTGACCTCGGCTCATTGAATCAGATTTCGGTCGAAGTGTTTCGCTCGCCATGTATTTATCCATCCCGATGACGTGCATACATCCCGATGACGTGCCGCAAAATCATAGCCCCGCCGCCCGCGAATGTGCGGCGTGCCTTTTTGGCGTTCCGGTACGTTTTGATTGAGGTGCGGGCTAGTTGTCCCGCACCGGCGCTCCCGAGGGATTGCCGCGAGGCCGGCGCACGTCCTTGGGGCGCATGCCGAAATGACGGCGAAATGCGGTGGCAAAAGACGCCTGATGGCGATAGCCGACGGCCTCGGCGACTTGGACGATGGGAATGTGCTCGCTGCGCAGCAGCTTCAGGGCATGCTGCATCCGGCAGCGCAGGCTGAAATCGAATATGGTTTCACCGAACGCCGCCTTGAAGTCGCGGGTCAGTATGGTCTCCGCCAGCCCGGCGCTTCTCGCGATTTGCCGGATCGTCGGCGGCGGGGCGAACTGACGCAACAAAAGATCACGGGCCACATTGAGACATCGCAGCTGCCGCGAGGAGAAGTGTTCCTGGACGGCGGCGGCGACGTCGTCGAATTCCATGACGGCTTCGCACAACAATTCGAGGGCCAGCGCTTCCACGTACACCAGCGCCACCGGTCCCTGCTTCTGGCTGTTGATGATTTTGGTGGCCAGTCCAAACATCTCCGCGGTCAACGGAAGATGCAGAAAATTCACCTGGTGGGCCGAACCGGTCAGAAACCCCTGCAGGGCCTGCGGCGGTTCCATACTGGTTGAAAAGAACGACTTCACCAGGAACTCGGGCCGGATGCTGATCGAGACGGAGTGTTCATGGGCATTGGCGGCGGTCCACTCCGGCACCTCGAGGCCCAGCGGTTGTTGCCAGACGAACAGCGAGGGTCCGGTCAGCCGGACCGGCTGCTGCCGGCTGACGCCCAGAGTCAAATCGCCCGACAGCCGAAAATTGAACTGGATCAGCCCGTCTCCCCCCATGAGTTCCACGCGAGGTTCCCGGTAGGCATAATTCTGAACGACCACGTAGCATTCATTGCGAATGCGGGTGAAATCCCAGTAACCCCTGCCCTCCTCCGCGCCGAGCACGATGCGCGCACCCAGCAAATCCCTGCTGAAATGGCGCGTCACGCGCTCCACCAACGGGGCGTGCTCCAGCTTGGAGAATGCATCGGGCAGCGTGCGGCCGGGTCCCGCCAATGAGGTACGGAACAAACCGACCGTACCGCTGCTTTCCGGTATGAAGGCGCCCGCCGGCCGCGTTGGATTACCCATGAGTGAACAATATCACTCGCATACTCCCGGCGCGCCCGGCCGGCATTCGCCATTCCCAAGCAGGTTCGATGTCCAAAACTCATCGAGGCAGTGCCAAAATGCTTGCCGAGGCCTGCCTGTCCGGGCATTTAATGTACCGCCCCACAAACACCTACGGGCGATCGGCACGTCAATGGACCCAGATACCAATTCACAGGCGATCACGCCGCTGCCGCTCGAGGTGCTGTGGGTGGCAGGCTCCCTCGCCCTCATCGCCACGGTCATCGCGGGGATAGTGCCGGCATTCATCGGCACCTGGCAGGTTCAATACGGCATCGGCGCGGATCGCGCGGCCTTCGTGGTGGCCGCCGAATTCATTGCGCAGGTGGCGGGCGCCGGCGTATTCATTCTCGCCTCGCGCCAATGGTCCTGGCGCCAATGCGCCTGGGGCGGCTTGGCTGTGGTCATGGCCGGCAACCTCGCCTCGGCCCTGAGTCCGAACCTGGCCGCTCTGATTCCCGCACGCGCCCTGGCCGGCCTCGGCGGCGGTGTGCTGCGCGCGCTGGGAATGACCTGCCTGGCGCGGGCGATCCATCCCGGCCTGGCATTTGCCGTCTATGCCACCGCGCAAGTCGCCATCGCTGCGGTGATCACCGCCGCTCTGCCCGCCATCATCGCCGCCGTGGGCGTGCGCGGACCCTTCGTTGCCATTGCGGCCATCGCGGGTGCCGCCCTGTTGTCGACGCATCTACTGCCGCCCGCCAAGACGTCAACGCGCCTGGGTGATTGGCGCAGGATTCCTCCCCTCCCCGCGGCGGGATCATGGGCGATCGCGGCGCTGTTCGTTTATTTCCTCGGACAGGGAGCCTTATGGACCTTCCTGGATCCCATCGGCAGAAGCCGATCCATCGACCCCGCCGGCATCACTCGCGCGCTCACGCTCCTGAATGTCGCCGGGCTCATCGGCTCCTTCGGCGTCGGCGCCCTGGCGCATCGAGTCCCTCCCATGTCGGCGCTCGCCGTTCTCTCGGCCGTCGGGCTGGTCTCGGTGCTGGCCCTGTTCAACGCACACACCTCCGCGCAGTTCATCGCCGCCGCCTGCGGATTCTATTTTGCCTGGTGCGCGTCCTTCCCCTTCCAGTTCAACATCATCGCGCGTGCCGATTCGACCGGCACCGCCGGTGCGGCCGTTCCGGCGGTGGACACTCTCGGGCTTGCGGCCGGCGCCGCATTGGCCGGATTATGCCTGCCCCACCTGGGGGTCATCGCCACCGCCTGGATCTGGGCGGCCGGGAGCGGCATCGGAATCTCATGTTTCGCCGTGGCGATTCGCGCGCGGCGCAATGCCATCGCAGCGTTGGAGGCGGCGCTGCCGCCCAACTTCAGTGTAGGAGCCAAATCATGTCAATGACCACTTTCATCAATGCACGGATTTTCGACGGCGTGCAATCCGACTATGTCGATGAGTCGGTACTGACCATCGACGGCAATCGCATCGTCGAATTGGGCCGGGTACGCTCGGGTTCGGCCGGAGAAACCATCGACGTGCGGGGCAACACCCTCATGCCCGGTTTGATCGACGCGCATTGTCACGTCTTGGGATCCAGCCTCAAGATCACCGAGGTGGAATCCCAGCCGCTCACCTATGTGGCGCAGTACGCCGCGAGAATGCTGTCGCATGCGCTCGACTGCGGCTTCACCACCGTGCGCGACGTCGGCGGCGGCGACGCCGGCATCGCCCAAGCCGTCGAGCACGGCTTCATCAAAGGGCCGCGCGTGTTCTACGCGGGCCGCGCCCTGTCCATGACCGGCGGCCACGGCGACTTTCGCGATCCCGTGAATTCGCTCGGGGCCTGTGGATGCGGCGCGGAAGGGCGCGTGAGCGTGGTGGTCGACGGCAAGGACGCCGTGCGCGCGGCCGTGCGCGAAGAACTGCGGCGCGGCGCGCATTGCATCAAGCTGATGCTGTCGGGCGGCGTATTGTCGCCCACCGATCCCATCTGGATGGATCAATTCTCGGATGAGGAAGTGCTGGTCGCGGTCGAAGAGGCCCGGCGCCGCCGCAAATACGTGGCCGCGCACTGCCATCCCCCGGCGTCGATTGCCCGCGCCGCCCAACTCGGCGTACGCACCATCGAACATGCCACGCTCATCGATGAGGCCAGCGCCGCCGCCGTCAAAGCCGCGGACGCCTTTGTCGTTCCCACCCTGGTCATCGTGAAAGCCCTGCTCGAAGCGGCCGGCGCCGGAGCTTTACCCCCATGGGCGCAGGACAAACTCAACGAGGTGAGCGATCACTCGCTGCGGGGTCTCGATCTCATGGAAAAAATGGGCTTGAAAATCGGTTTCGGCACCGATCTGCTCGGCAATCTTCATGTCCACCAGACCCGCGAATTCACCCTGCGGCGCGAGGTGCAATCCTCGGCCTCGATACTGCGCTCAGCCACCTCCGTCAATGCCGACCTGCTCGGCGAACCCACTCTCGGGCGCCTCGCACCCGGCTGCGAGGCGGATATCCTGATCGTGGCGGGAGATCCTCTGAAGGACATCGGCGTGTTGGCCCAAGACGGCCGCGGCGTACATGGCATCATGAAAGCGGGACGTTTTCACAAGCGCACCGGCTAGCCTCGCACCTTGGCCGCCCCCGCATCGTGCGCGGCGGCCAGCAAGCGGACCACCGGTTGTATTTGTTCGGAGTCCGCCTCGCGGTACACCGCATACATCCCGAGCCCGGAACGGATTGATCGATCGGAAAGCCGGGCGACCTGGCCGTCCGCGAGCAGCTGATCGACGATATGGGCGAACCCCATCGCCAGTCCGCGGCCCGCGGCCAATTCCAGCAACAGCAGCGAGTAATTCGCGAACATGGGGCCCTTGACCACCGGCAATTCCGCGCCGAGTTCGCGCAACCAATCGGCCCACTTGAGTCCCGACCAATCGTCGGTCGTGAGCTGCAACAAGGGGAATTTCAGCAAGATATCGACGGAGGCGTCCCTGAGTTCGGGATGCCGCGCCAACAGAGCCGGCGAACAAATCGGGAAGCACTCTTCGGCGAACAAATGAACCGCCGCGAATCCCGGCCACTTGCCGTCGCCATAGCGAACCGACAAGTCGACGTCGAGCGCATCGAAATTCTCGTAGGTGTCGGAGGTGATGACGCGCAATTGCCGGTCGACCACCAGTTCGGCGATGCTGCGAAATCGCGGCATGAGCCAGCTATGCGCAATGTCGTAGCTGCAGCCGATGGTCAGCGTTTGGACGGCCGCGCGCCGCTTGATCTCCGCCAACACATCCCGCACATGGCCCATCCCGGTCGCCACCGCCTCCGCGAGACGCCTGCCCGCCGCGGTCAACTCCAGCCGATTGCCCGAGCGCACGAACAGCGCGAGTCCGGTATCGCGCTCGAGATTGGCCACGTGGCGGCTCACCGCCGAGGCCGCAATGCACAGTTCGGCGCCGGCCGCCGTCAGATTGCCGTGCCGCGCAGCCGCCTCGAACACGATCAGAGCATTGAGCGGCGGCAAGGAGCGACGAAGAGTCACCATCGCAAAATTATACTGAAGCCGTGCAATAACTCTACGGCGGGCGCCTGCTTTTTTGGTCAACACTGGGGGAAGTCATTGAGCCGGCCATTCCGCCTGAGCGCACGAGGATGACAAATGAGCGAATTGGAACCGTTGGCTGATTTCGTCGACCTGCAGCGTTATCCATTGCACGACGACGCAGCGTTCGCACCGGTGTTGGCAAGCTGCCGGAGTCAATTGCTGGAGTCGAGCTTCGCGAACTTGCCGGGATTCTTGAAACCCGGCGTGCCCGAGCGCATGGCCACCGAGGTGCTGGAGGCCCTGCCCCGCGCCTACCGGCGCGACAAGACCTTCAGCGCCTATGCCACGCGGGGCGCCGACGATTTACCGTCGGATCATGCGCGCCGCCGCGAACACCTCAACCGCCAATACATCGTGCCCACGGATATTCTGAAGAAAACGGTCGCCATGCGCCGTCTCTACGAGAACGACATCCTGACGAGCCGGGTTGCGCAAATGCTGGGCGAACCCGTGCTCTACCGGCTGGCGGATCCGGTGATGGCGTGCTCGTCCACGGTCATGTACGACGGCGACACGCACGGATGGCATTTCGATCTCAACGACTTCGTGGTCTCCATTTTGCTGCGGGCGCCCGAAGCCGGCGGCACCTTCGACTTTGCGCCCGACATTCGCAGCAACTCGAATGAGAACTACCCGGCCGTCGCCCAGGTGATGGACGGCACTTCCGACAAGATCCGCCGCGTTCGGGTGGAACCCGGGACGCTGCTGCTGTTCTGCGGGCGCCGTGCGATTCATCGCGTGGCGCCCATCCAGGGTGCGACGCCTCGGGTGATCGCGCTGTTCAGTTACGACGTCAAGCCGGAAGTCCGCTACGATCCCGAGATGTATGAGCGGGTGGTCGGCCGCAGAGTGGTCTACGACACCTGAAGCCGATGCCGAATCGCCACGACCCAACCATTTAACGCCGCACCGGAACAACTCATGCCCAATCCACCCCGCCACGAGCCGGCATCGACTTCAAGTCGCATTGCCAACGCTGAAGTCCTCGGTATTGCCGCGCACTCTCCCACCGCACCGAAGGCCGCCATGTATGTGGTGCTGGCACTCATCGGATTGAGCCTTATATCTTCGCCGCTGCCCGCGTCCCCGTCGCCGCACACGCACGCGCCACCGCACGTGTCCCCGTCGTCGCACACGGCCGCGAACGGCTCGCTGATCGAACACCACGACGGCTATGTGGATTCCGGCGGCCTCTTGATCTACTTCGAGACCATCGGCAAGGGCCCGCCGCTGATGGTGCTGCATGGCGGACCCGGCAGCACCCACGATTACTTTCTCCCGTATCTGTTGCCCTTGGCCCCGCATCATCGGCTGGTGCTCATCGATGAACGCGGCAGCGGCCGTTCGCAGCAACTGAGCGATCCCAAGGGATATACCCTGGATGCCATGGTGGCGGACGTCGAAGCCGTGCGGGTCGCGCTCGATCTCGGCCCCATCGATGTGCTCGGCCACTCCTTCGGCGGAATACTGGCTCAGGCCTATGCCATCGCCCACCCGAACGCGCTGCGCAAATTGATCCTGGCGAGCACGGGATCGAGCGCGGCGCAGATCGATGCCGATTTTGCCCGGGTCAAGAATTCATTGGACCCGGAGCTGCGCCGGAAAATCGATGCGCTCGAACAGCGCGGCATCACGGAGAGCAGCGGCGCGCAATCGGCCGAATACCGCAAACTCGCGGATCAGGCGGAATTGCCCTTCAATTATCATGTACGGCCGCCGCCCTGGAATGCCGCCGGCGACCCCGTGAATTGGGATGTTCTCGGCGAGATGTGGGGCCGCAAGAGCGACTTTCACATCGACGGCAACTTGCGCGGTTTTGATTTCATCCCGGCCCTGCGCCGGCTCGCCGTGCCGACCCTGATCATTTACGGCGACCATGATCTGGTCAGCCCGACCAGCGCCCGGCAAGACCACTCGGCGCTGAAGGATTCCCAGGTCGTCGAATTGGCGGAGAGCGGACACATGACCTTCGTCGATCAGCCGGTTCTGTTCATGAAGGCGGTGGAGACCTTCCTGGAAGCGAAATGACGCGGCTGCCTTCAGCCGTGAGGCCGCCTCGCCGCCGACCCCAAGCGCAATGTGGCGCGGCGCAACTTCCGATTATTTCGAGAGGGATGGACCCGCGGCGTTGACATCGAGATCGATCTGCCAGACTCCTCCGCGCCGGCGCCATACCTCGACATAGGCCCCCCTTTCCGTCACCTGGCCTCCTTCGTGTTCGAGCACCGAATACGGGCCGTAGACATAAGCGACGTCTCCCGAACCGACATTCTGGTCGGTACCGATCCGGACCTTCACCCCGGATTTGACCATTCCCTCAATCGCGGCACGAATTGCGGCCTGGCCTCGGATGGGCGCGCCGCCGGACATGACGAGCTGGGCATCCGGTGAATAGCGAGCCGCAACTGCAGTCGCATCGCCCCGATTGAAGTCGACTTCCCACGAGTGCTTCAGTTCCGGTGAGACACCGGGACTCACGACGCCGCCGCCGCAGGCGCTCAGAGCGAGCACCACGCCTGCGGCGACGAGCGGGCACCACGGTGTCGCGGAGTGAGAGGCCGCTCGTGTCAAGGCGACTTCCCGGGAGGGCTTGGTGCGTGAGTGGACTCGAGCTGCCACGCCTGATCCACGAGATATGCATGGATTGCCGCGGCATCGTCCTGTGAAAGAACGTCGTCCCAGCGGCCCATGCCTTTGGCCTGGTAGACGCCGCGGAGCACGATCTCATAGAAGATGCTATGCACCGCCGTAGGCAGACGACGCAGGTCCGGCAACAAGCCCCGACCGAACACGTGGCACCGCGAGCAGTACCGGTTGTACAGAAGTTCCCCTTGGGCAATGGTGGCGGCCGTACCCTCGCGCGCCGGCAGTTTTCCTTGCAGCGCATCCGTGACCAGCGGTGGCTTTGTAATCGCGCCGCCGTCCAACCGAAATGTGATGATGCGCCCCTCGTTGCCGTACCGATAGGCGGCGCTTTTCTGCGGGAAAGGCAGGAACAGGACGCCCCCGCCGTAACCGGCCATCACGGACACATACTGCGTCCCGTTGACGCGGTACGTCATTGGCGCAGCCATGATCGACGACCCGACGTCGAGACGCCTCAAGAGCTTTCCCGAATCCGCGGCATACACGTTCAAGTATCCAGCGGTGTCACCGCGTACGACCAGGTTGCCGCCCGTCGACAGGATGCCGCCATCCCAGATGCTGTCCGTCTGCTGCTCCCAGGCTACTTTGCCGGTTAGAGGGTGAACCGCCCGGATCACGCCGCGCGACTTCGGCGGTTTCCCCCCCGGGGACAGCGACGCGAGCGATGGCAGCTTGCCGTAAAGACTTTCGAGCTCCTTGGGGTCGTAGTCCTCGGGGAAGAAGAACGCCAGGTCGAAATTACCCTCGATCAGACCGGCCCGACGTTTCGACGTATCGACGTACACCATCGCGGAGTCGATGACCGGGATGTAGACGAGACCTGTCTTTGGACTGAACGACATGGGCTGCCAGCCATGCGCCCCAACGGCGGCCGGAAAGATCAACGCCGGCGCGCGTCCCCAGTCGGCGGCGGGGTTCACGATCGGCCGATGCGTTTTGGGATCAAGACCCTTGGTCCAGTTCACATAGGCGAATGGTTTGCCCGACAGGAACTCGCCTGTGATCCGGTCCAGAACGTACAAGTACCCGTCCTTGCTCGCCTGCATGATGACCTTGCGCGGCTTGCCATCCACCGTCAGATCGGTCAGCACCAGCTTGTTCGTAGTATCGTAGTCCCAACCCTCATCGGGGATCTCCTGGTAGTACCACGCCATCCGGCCGGTGTCGGCGTGTATCGCGACGATCGAGGCGACGTAGAGTTCGTCTCCTCGTCCTGCCGGGTCGTGCTCGCCGTGATAAGGCGAGGCATTCGCGGTGCCGACATAAAGAAGATTCTGCTCGCGATCATAGGAGAGGCCATCCCACGCGGTCCCGCCGCCGCCCGTGCTCCAGTCGTACTTCGACGGCCATGTCTTGACCGCCGCGTCAAGGTGAGGTTGGTCTTGAGCACCCAGTTTCGGGTCCCGGGGCACCGTATAGAAGCGCCATTTGAACGCTCCGGTATCGAGTGCATAAGCGGACACCGACCCGCGCGCACCTTTGAAATCCGCGCCGCCATTACCGATCACTATGGCATCGCCGGCGAGCAGCGGTGCACCCGTCACGAAATAGTGAAATCCGTCGGGCTTGCGCTCCGGCAAGGTATCAATTCGCCAGACCCGCCGGCCCGTGCGGGCATCTATGGCGTGCAGATAGCCATCGATGCTGGCGATGTAGACGCGCCCCTTCCACACGGCGAGGCCACGATTAACCACATCGCAACACGCATAGCGGCCCCACTGTCCCTCGACCTGCGGGTCGTACGTCCATAGCTCCCGACCGCTCGCCGCGTCGAGCGCGTAAACGCGTCCCCAGTTTCCGGCCGCGTACATCACGCCATCGACGACCACGGGGGTCGCTTCAAGTCCTCGCCGGGTGCCGAGCTTGTAATCCCAGGCAAACCCGAGACGGTCCACATTCTTGTCGTTGATGTCACCGAGCGGCGAGTAGTACGTGCCCTGCTCGTCCCGTCCCGGCGTAAACCACTGGTCCGGCTCTGCATCCGCGCCCGCAAGCCGCTTACCGTCCACGTTGGCCGGGCTTGCTGCTCCCGCGATCGTCGCATTGGTGGCAGCGAGGCTGCCGCCGCAGACGCCGGTAAGCAGCGCAGTCGCCAGCACCAGCGAGAAGACCATCTGAATTGCATCTGTTCTGACCATGAAACGCCTCGTAGTCGCCCGCACCAACCTCGCTGAGGTCCCAGGTCAGTATCGGTAGCTCAGGTCAAGACCGACTGTCAACGGCTGACTGATCGCCACTCGGTTGAATGTGGGTATATTGATGTTCAGTTGGAAGGCGTTGCTGAGTATTGCTCGCTCGTTGGTGACATTCCTGGCGAACAGCGCCGCCGACCAATGTTGCCCCTCCATGCCGCCCCGGATGTTGGTCAGGTCGTACGAAGGCAGATTGTTGACGGTGTAGGTCACATCCGTGCGCGCGCCGACATAGTTGTTCTCGACCCGCGCGACCCACGCCAGCCCATCGAGGAGGTTGTGTCGGTACGCCAGCGAAATGCTCGCTGTGCGTTCGGGAACATCCTGCACCCTCGTACCCGGAGTGATGCCAGCCTCGAGGCTGCCCACGGCGAACGTCGCGTGCGTGTAAGCCCCGTTTGCGGAGAGTTGCAGACCCGGCATCAGGAGGGCACTGATCTCGGTTTCAATACCGTAGATGTGTGCAGTACCCGCGTTGGCGGTATAAGGATAGCCGCACGGCAGGGGAACATTCTGCTGCGTCCCACTCCACCTCTCGAAATATATGGCGCTGTTGATCGTCAGCCGCTCCTGCAGAGTTCTGGCCTTCTCCCCGAGTTCATAGTTCCAGACCGAGTCGGGCCCAAACGTCAGAGGCGATGGCACGAACGAAGTGGTGCCATGATTTGCCTGGAGATTGGCCTCGCAACCGGCGCCGAGAGCTCCCGAGGTGGGTACCGGCTGATTTCCGCCGCCGGGACGGAAGCCTTTGGCGGCGGTTCCGTAGAACAGAAGGTTCTTATCCACCTCGTACGAGAGATCGAATTTCGGGTTGACGCCCTGGTTGTCCTCGGGCGAGTGCGCGTAGGCAAAGGTGTCGGATCCCGAAATGCTCACGAAACCCGAGGTGGCCGCATCGATCGCAGCGTGATAGGAGTAACGGCGCAGGCCTGCCGTGGCCTTGAGCCTTGGGGTCAACTGGTACGACAATTCGGTGAAATAAGAAGTTTGATTGATTTTGGTCGTTTGCAGCTGGGTGAACGCATTGGCCGTGCCGAAGGGCGCCGCCGCGCCGGGAATCAGCACGACGGAGCAATAGCATGATTCGAACTTGCTGTAGAAGAATCCGACCAGCCACTTGAAGTCCGTATTGCCCGACGAGGTCAGGCGGATTTCTTCGCTCGTCTGATTGGATGGTTCATCGTCGACCGGTGTCGGGGAGGTCGGGCCGAGCCCTCCCTGGGAGACGTAATACGGCAGAATTGCGGCGGGCGTGGACAACGCCCATTGGAACTCTTCCGAGCCATCCTGATTCAGAGTTGCGTCCCGAACCCAGCGGGACGTCGCCGAGGTCAGCTGGAAAGCATTGAAGTCGTACTGAACGTTGAGGCTGCCGAGCGTGATTCGATCCGAGAACGACTCCGGCGAGTCGAAGGGTTGATAATGTGCATTCGTCGCCGGATTACTGTCGATCTGGTCGAGGCCGCCCTGCTGCATCCGTTGATACATCAGCAGCGGCGAAATCGAAAGTTGATCTGTGGGTTTCCACAGGATACTTGCCCTTACAGCCTTCAATTCCGTGTCGTTGACGCCGGAGTAGCGCGCGGCGACGGGCGCGGCAAGGACGTTGCCGCGCTGGGTGAGATTGTTCGTCTCGAAGGGAAATTGGCCATCGGCAATGACGACACGATCCAGCCAGCCGCTCTGATGGGACTCGGATCCCACGATGCGCAGCGCCGCGCCGCCGGCACCGAATGGGAGATTTATCATGGCGTTTTCGCCACGGTTGAAGCCACCCCCGTCGGTATAAGAAGGGATCAGCTCTGCGGACGCCTCGAAGGCCGCCGGATCGGGGGCGTTGGGCACGAGCTTGATCGTTCCGCCCATCGAACCGGAACCGTAGAGGGTTCCCTGCGGGCCGCGCAGCACCTCGACTCGATTCAGATCGTAGAGATTGGGGTCGATCACGACCTTGCCATTCTGCGCATTGGCCGGCGCGGTCAGCGGCGTATCGTTCAGGTAGAATCCGACCGTCGGCGAATTTCCGCCCGCCGACGTCATGCCCCGCATCTCAATTTCGGTTTGTCCGGGTCCGCTGGTGCGCATTGACAGGCCGGGCACAGACTGTACGATTGCGGTAAAGTCAGGCAGCCCCCGCTCTTGAATTTCCTGGCCGCTGATGGCGGTTACGCTCATCGGCGTCTCCTGTACGGTGGAGTCGCGCTTCGTTGCCGTAATCACGATCTCCTGGAGCTGCCCGACCGGTTCCGTATTGCCCTGTTGTTGAGCCAGGGTGACACCGCCAACGGTGCAGCCGACGACGCAGGCCGCCAATATAGCCCCGACCCTTTTGGCGGGATCTCCTGAAATCATGGTTTTCTCTCCCTCGCCGATGCCACGTGTGGCTCGTTGAAATCTAGACTACCCGGTGGTACAACCGGAGCGTTATCCGTTTTGCGCAAATGGAGTATCCGCGGTGACCGATCCCGTTTCAGATCCACGATCCTGGATATCCTCAGGGCGATTCAACGACGTCGATGCGCAGGCGGCCCGATACCACGGCTACGGGCAACAGTACCAACAGCTGAGCCCCGGTCCCTTTGAAGGGCGGGTCAGGTCGTTCACTTTCGATGATGATCTGGTCATCCATTTCGAGATGGCCAATCGAGCGCTGGCGCAATCGGCATCGACGCCCCGGGGACGCTTCGGGGCTTGCATTCTCGCTGAAGACTCTCCTCCTTGCGCGCTGAACGCGGCGCTGTGCGCACAGGATCAAGTAATACTGTGCCCCGAAAACAAGAGTCTGGAAGGCAAGACCTCGGCAGGCACGAGCATCTATTGCTTGGACCTTTCCTGCAAGCTGCTGCCGGACGACGGATTCAATATGCGCAGGGTCGGCGTTCTCGGCGACACCACGCGATCGCGGCAACTGCGGGAACTCATTCAATCCGGGTTGGCCACCTTCACCGCCCTGTCGTCGCCCACCGGTTACCCGGCGGCGTCCCGGGACTTCAAGTCGTCGTTGGCGGATCTCTTGTGGCGGATGGCCGCTCAGACGGAAGACAACGATGCCGGCAAAATGAGGCGTTACACGACCAGGCGCATGCTGCGGGTATTCAGGCGAGCACGCGAGCACATAGACCATCATCTGGCGGACGGCATTTCCATCGTAGCCCTATGCAGGGATATCGGGGTGAGCCGAAGATCGATGGAATATGCGTTTCGCTCGGTCATCGGCATCGGGCCTGGCAGCTACATCCGCGTTTTGCAGCTCAATAACATCCGCCGCGAGCTGATGGCGGGCACGAGCGACGACGTATCGATCGGTGCCGTCGCCGCGCGGCACGGCATCTGGCATTTGAGCCGATTTTCGAGCTGCTACCGATCGCTGTTCGGTGAATTGCCGTCGCAAACACGCCTTCGCCACGCTCGTTTGATCACCGCGCGTACCGGCTAGGAATGCGCCGAGTCCAGGCCGAGCGGATCGGCGACGCGCGGAAAATAGTTTTGCGAGCGTATTTTCTTGTAGCGTATGTCCGCAAAATTCATATGGATCGCCCCGGGAGTCGCGACCTGGATGATCCGATCGGCAATGGCCGAAAAATGCTGCCGAAAATGATAGCTGGACTTCACCGCGATGAGGCGCTTCTCGGACAGGTCGATGCCAAGCCCCGTCAATGCGTCGGGCGCAAAGGTCTGATCGCGAATGGAGGTGACGACGACGTCCACGCCGCCGATTTCCAGCCACACTGAAGCCCCCAACGACACTCGGGAGTCCCCGAGCGCCGCCTGATCGTGGCCATCCTTGATGCTGCGGACGACCACCTCGACGTCGATTGGATTGCCCGAGGCGAGCCCGCATTTCCCGCCGAGCCTAAGGCCCAGCTTCGTCCCGACGCCGGCCTCCCTGCAGGTACTGACGGAGATCGGATCCCAAATCGAGGCGAGAGCGGCATTCTTGACCCCGCGCCGAAGCATGGCGGCGAGCAGAGTGACATTGTCGCTCGGCGCCCCTCCGCCCGCGTTGTCGGCCGTGTCCGCCATGACCACCCGGCCGGGCGACCCTTGCGCCAGATCGAGCGCCTCCTCGATGCCCGGATAGCGGGGCACCATCTCGTTGCGCAGGGCATAGATGTCGCGGCCGAGCGTTTCGGCCATGTCGGAGGCCAGCATTGCATCGCCGTCCGTGATGGCCAACATTTTCGATCCCGTGTCGAAGGTATCGCCCCAGGGAAATCCATGGGCAAAACTCAGCGACAGAACCCGCGGCTGCTGTTCGGCGCGCCGCAATCGCCTGAGGAATCCCGACATGGGCTCGTCGGTGGTTGGATAAAAGCCGATCATCCTGCAATCGAACAAACAGGACACGGGGACAATCTCACCGGCCGCCTTGCGCACGCACAGCCGGAACAGCTCGGATGCGCGTGCTTCGAAATCGACGTGGGGATACTCTTTCTGCAATATCACGATGTCGCTCACATCGAGCAGCACCTGCGACAAGTGGCAATGTGGATCGAGCTCGACGCCGATCGCCGCTTGCGGACCGACGATGGCGCGAATATGCGCGGCCAGGTCGGCCTCGCAATCGTCGTAGCCGGTGGCCACCATGGCGCCATGAAGATAGAGCAGCACGACGTCAAAGGGGCCCTTTTCCCGCAGGTCCGTCAAAATTTCGTTCCGCATGCCCTCGTAAACGGATTGGATGGTCGGTCCGGACGGCTGGGCCACGGCAAACAGCCCTTCGACCAACACATGGCCCCCCTCGTTGGCCATGCGGCGAAACAGCCGCGCGACCAGATTCTGCTCGCATTGTCCCGACAAACTGGCCGTGCCCCGCCAATAGCCGCCCTCGTCAAAGCCGCGCTGTCCCGTCGGCCAGGGTGCAAAGGTATTCGACTCGGTGGAAATCCCTGCGGTAAAAATACGCATGCCATAACCTCTCGCTGGATTGCACGACGCCGTAAGCGCGCCCCTCAGACCCGCAGCCGCCGGTAGCGGCGCATGACCTCTAACAACCGATCCTGATCGATCGCCTCGAGCACGTGGCCGGGCGGCTTGTAGGTGGGCACGGATTCCGCGGCCATGAGCGCATTCAGGATCGCCTCCTCGACCGCGTCCACGGCGGGTCCGTAGATGGCGTCGCAATGGGCATCGTGCAGCCAGGTCATCTCGTGCAGGCGCGGCTGTGCCGCGTCGAGCGCGGGAAATTCGACCGGGTTTGCCACGGAGAACGCGAGCATCAGATCCCCCGAGTAGTGGCCGCCGCTCGTGCCGGTGCGGCCTATCCCCAAGGTTCCGCGCTTTGCGAGCCGGCGTAATTGGCTGGGCGTCAACGGCGCGTCCGTGCCGATGATGACGACGATGGATCCCTGCTCCGGCAAGCCCAGTCCCGACAGCAGCGCATTGTCCTGAATGTGTTCTCCCACCGGAACGCCGCACACCATGAACTCACGGCGCGATCCGAAGTTCGATTGCACCAGCGCCGCGACCGTGTACGATCCGCCGTCGATCGTGACCCGCCTCGAACTCGTCCCCGTACCGCCCTTGAACTCATAGGTGGACATTCCGGCGCCGCCGCCGACATTGCCTTCGGCGACGGGTCCGGCTGCGGCACTATGCAACGCTTCCAGCGCATGCTGCTCCGTGATATGCAAACCACAGATATCGTTCACCAGGCCATCGTAGGTCTCCGCAACCACGGGCATCGCCCAGGCATGGTGATCGCGGAAATGCGCCGGGAAGCCGTCGATCATGTAGCGCACCGCGGCTTGATGCACGATGCCGATGGCATGCGTGTTGGTCAGGCAAATCGGGCCAAAGAAGTAGCCGGCATCCTCGATCCAATGCGTGCCGGTCATCTCGCCGTTGCCGTTCAAATCGAATTGGCCGGCCCACACCGGCAGCAGCCGCGTGCCGTGCCCGCGCGGCAGGATCGCCGTCACACCGGTGTAGACCTGAACGTCGCCGGCGCGGGCCGCGAGCCGCTTCACCGTCGTGAAACCGACTTCGACGCCGCCCACGTCCGTGATTGCATTGTGCGGGCCGGGAGTCCCGCGCAGCGGCAGATCAAGATCGCGAGCGCGCGGCCGGCAAGGAGATGTCGCGGGAAGGACCATGTGGACTCCTAGAGGAACCGGGTCAGGGCGAACGGAGCGGGATCGATGGAAGGCGGGTCGCCGGAGATCAAGTCGGTGAGCAGTTGCGCCGACCCGGCTGCCGAGGTCCATCCGAGGGGACCGTGACCCGTATTCACCGCCAAGTTGGATAAGGGCGTGGCGCCGATGACCGGGACCCCATCGACGGACATGGGCCGCAGCCCGCACCAGGGCTTGCCGGCATCGAGGTCGAAAGTCGCCTGCGGAAGAATCCTTTGCAGCAGCGCCACCAAGTTGCGGGCGCGATCGGGATTCAGGGTCCGGTCGTAGCCGGCAAATTCGGCCGTTCCCGCGACCCGGATGGCCCCTCCGAGGGGAATCACCGCCGCGTGCAAATCATCGTCGATCACCGGAATACTCAGCGTTTGCCGATATTGAAGACCTTCAAATGTGACCGAGTATCCCTTGGCCGGGCATACGGGGACATGGACGCCGACCCGCCGCAGCAGCGGTGTACTGTAGCTGCCTGCGGCCACGATGTATCGATCCGCAACAAAGGATGCTCCATCGGTCAGCAGAGCCTGCACCCGTCCTGCGTGTGCTTGCAAAGCACGCACTTCGGTGTGAAAACGAAACTCGACGCCCAACCGCTGCGCCTGGTCCGCGAGCGCCCGGCAAAATTGATGGGCATCTCCCGCCTCGTCCATCTCGTAATGAATTGCGCCGGTCAATTGGTGTGCGATGGGCGCCAGCGCCGGCTCGAGGTCGACCATTTGCGGTACCGTGAGCTTGCGGAAACCAAGTCCTTCGCAACCCAGGCCGCCGGCGGCCATCGCCGTGCGATCCAACGCGGCCTGATCTCGAAATACCCTCAAAGTCCCGAGCGCCGAGCGCCCATACTCGATGTCCGTTTGCTGACGCAGGGCATCCATGGCATTGAGCGAATACAGGGCCAGGCGCAAGTTATGGACCCGGCTGCGCTCAAAAACGGCCGGCCGTGAATGACGCAGGAATTGGATTCCCCATCCAACCAACGCCGGCAAGGTGCGCAGCCGAAGTTGCAGGGCGGCATCCGAGCGGCCCAACGATCCCAGCAACACCCGCCAGCTGCCCGGGGCGTTCCAAGGGTCGGGCATGCTCGGAGTGAGCAGCCCGCCGTTCGCGAAACTGGTTTCCCGGCCGGGTCCCGACTCCCGATCGATGACCGTCACTTCGTGGCCGCGCCGTTTCAAGCAGTAGGCGGTGGTAACGCCAATGACTCCACATCCCACGATGACGATCTTCATCCGAATCGGTAGCCGAGGAGATTCCAATATCTCAGTATCCGCAAGAGAATGAGCGCGGCGAGCGTGGTGACGGTGTACTGCACACGTGCGCCGAGCGGCCACTCGCCGCTGAACCATAGCTTCATCGTGAAGAAAACCGCGGAGGCCACGAACGGCAGAGCCAGCAGGGGCAATGCCAATAGGGCGTACAGCGCGCCGGGAACGCTGGACAAGGTCAGCTCCTTCGACGCGATCACGCGCTTCAGACCGATGGCGAACGCCGCGAGCAACACCCCCGCCGCAACGAGAACGGTCCTCGCCCAGCGAATGTCGGCAGGTCCGGCACGGCCCAGCCAATGCTCGTGAATCGCGCTCACCAGCAGGGACGCGAATAGTAGTGCAGCGATGACGGCGGTCAGCCGGTGACATCGGCCGGTCTCGTACCAATGAATGCGCTCCGCCGCCATGGGCGAGAAGGGGCCCACCAGGAAACCGGCACGGCCGGCATCGCGGCCCTTGAACTTGAACGCCACGAACACATCCTCGGCAGTCTTGCGGAACACCCCGTCGCCCACTTCGACCCAGCGCGCCGGCGTGAGATACGCAGGGTCGGGAAAGCACAGCGTGCCGTCGGGCATGGAACGCACCTGCACCTCTTGCTGGGTCGCCAAAATCTTCTCCCAGGTGGTGTAGGAGCGGCGCAAGGAGCGATAGGTGCCCGCGTAGCGCGCGTTGCTCACGGCGGCGCTCTCGGGAGGGCTGACCGGCGGCAGGCTCGCCGGAAAATAATGTCTCACGAACGCGCTCTCGAACGCTCGGGCGATCTCCTCGCCTTGGCCCGCCGTGTTGACCGAGACGAACCATCCCAGATTCTCCTCGGGCATGAGCGAGAGCATGGAGTGGAAATACATGCTGTGGCCCGGGTGTCCGACGATGCGCCGGCTGTTGATCCAGGTCTCGCAAAAGCCCAGCGCCGTGCCATTCAAGGCCGGGTCGGGGCTCAGCGTCCGGGTGAGCATGCGGCTCACGCTCTCGGGACTCAAGATTCGCGCGCCTTCCAGGATGCCGCCCTGCAGAAAAGCGAGCATGAATCGGGCCATGTCCGTGGCAGTCGCGGACAGGGACCCGGACGGACCGATCACGTGAATCAGCTCAAATTCCTTGCGCCGCAGAGTTCCATGCTCGAAGACATAGCCGCCCGACATGTCTTCGGCCAGTGCCGTGGGCAACGGTTCGCGAAAGCTGCTGTGTAGCATGCGGAGCGGCCACAGCACGCGCTGCTCGACGTAGTCGTCGAAGGACATGCCGCTGACGGTGGCCACGATGTGCCCGGCGAGCGCCACGCCCCAGTTCGAATACGCGGCGTTGGTGCCCGAGCTGAAATCCCGCGTGGGCGGACGGGCTCGTGCCGGCACATGCTGCCTGAGCCAGTCGCTCACGGGCAGCAGGTCCTCTTGCTCGGAGGCGGCGAATAAAAAGCCGCTCATACCGTCTTCGAGTCCCGGCGTGTGCGTCATGAGGTTGCGCAGCGTGATGGGCAAGGACTGCGTTTCGGGTATCTGGAGATCCTTCAAGTAGATATTGACGTCCGCATCCAAATCCAGCCTGCCCTGCTCGACCAACTGCATCACCGCGGTCCAGGTCAGGAGCTTGGCCACCGAGCCGGGACGGAACAAGGTGCGGGCCGCGTCCACCGGCACCTGCTTCTCGACATCCGCCAGCCCATAGCCCTTGGCGAAGAACAGTTCGCCATTCTTCACCACGGATACCGTGGCCCCGGCAACCGTACCCGGGACCAGTTGCGCGGCCATGAAACCGTCGATGAATGACGCCATGTCCTCGCGCGTCATCGGGCCGCCGCCAGGCAGGGGCCGAGGTACCGCAGTCGGGATCGGACGGTATGCGGCCGAGTCCTCGCTCGATTCTCCGGTGGCTTGGATCGGCGCCGCGTGCGGTGAAGTCGGTGGAATACCGTTCATGAGGGACATCAGGCTTGCTGAGCCGCGTTCGCGGCCGGCAACGGCAGCCGGGGATTGAACCTGGCCGCGAGAATGAAGCACATGACGCTGAGCACGGCGCCGCCGACCACCAGCCACATCACGCTGCCGTACACATGCGGCGCGACGAACAGCGCAGCTATCGCCGGTCCGACGCTGGCCCCCGCGGATTGGAAGGCGGGAGCCAGTGCGACGGCGCGGCCACTCGTGTCGACCGAACTGATCGAGGCGAATTGGAAGGCGGCCGAGAAATTCCACGAGAAATTCAACAGGCACCAGGACGCGACCAGATTGAACAAGCTGATGTGACCCAGCAGCAGCGATATCGATGCCGCGATCATCAACATGCCGAGCACCAGCATGGCGTTTCGCGGCAGACGCGAACCGATCCAGACCGACGTCATCGCGCCCATGAAGCCCGCCGCGACGCCCACCACCAGTGTGCGCGCAACCTGCGCCTCGTCGAAGCCGGCATCCTGGCCAATCAGGGCAATATAGGTCCAGTAGCAGCCGGCGCTCAGCATGAACAGAGAGGCGCCCAACAGAGCCAAAACCGTGCCCGGCCGCCACAGCGACTTGGAGTCCGCGGCGGCTTGTACGTCACGGCCGCTCGCTGGCAGCCGCCCGACCAGGCAGAAGCAGCCCGCCGTCAGCAGCACGAACGCGCCGAGAATCGCATCGACTCCTCCGAGATGCAGCAGGTAGGGGCCCGCGAAAAGACCGGCTGCCTGCAGGGCGACCTGCCCGGCGATGAGAATGCCGAAGTCACGGTCCGGCTCATCCCGGTCCGACAGGATGGTCAAGGTCAACGACAACAAGGATCCGGAGAAGAATCCCGCGACGAACTGCAGACCCACGAACGCCACGGGTTCATGAAATAGGATGGATAGCGCATTGCCTCCCACCAAACCCGCCAGAGCGATGCGGGTTGCCTGCCGCCATTCCAGGCGCCGCACCCAGTACTTCGCGATCACCGATCCGAGGGCGCCCCCCGCATTGATCATGGCCGCCAGGATCCCGATGTCGCTCGCCGAAAAATGCAAGCTTTGCTGAGCGCCCTTGACGAGGTTCGGCAGGACGGCAAACGTGACGGTGCTCACCACGGCAAGCGCGACGACCGCGGCAAACGTGACCGCGGGGGACGGTTCGGTTTTCATGGGCTGTTCGAATTTCACGGCCTTGCTCATGTCCATCGCTCGTGTGCCGGCGCCTTCGCGCCGGACCGTTCTTGGATTTCGCACCGCACTCAGAAGGTGTAATCGACCCCGAAGCCGACGGTTCGCGGCTGCAGGAAGGAGGCATAAACCCCGGCGACTCCCGTGGCACTGTTGGTCGCCACCAGGCCCTGCGTGGTGCCGCCGACGATGGCGCGATCGTTGGCGAGGTTGCG
>Ga0134126_10002980_pt1 | contig 21298 bp, 20 predicted proteins | sample KB31752_FD_96881 | JGI IMG/M metagenome (GOLD analysis project Ga0134126, IMG submission 96881) | Terrestrial soil microbial communities with excess Nitrogen fertilizer from Kellogg Biological Station, Michigan, USA - KB3-175-2 | ecosystem: Environmental > Terrestrial > Soil > Unclassified ... | reverse complement strand
TGAGCTGATCCGACGCGGGCTGATCGCGACGATCCGGCGCACGCGAGGCGAGGACATCGACGCCGCGTGCGGCCAGCTCGCGGGGAGAGTGATCGACCGCACCACCGTGCGCCTCGGAGGCAGGAAGATGAGCCTGATCGTTGAGCGATGAGCGCCCGGTTCGCGTTTGCGGCGGCATTCTGCGCGGCCCTCGCCGCCTGCGCCGGCAAGCCCCGCGTCGACAACACGCCCCCGCCGCGGCCGGTCATGAAGGCGGACCTCCAGGATGCGGCCAAATACAACGTCCAGCTCGGCATGGCATACATGCAGCGCGGCGAGCTCGCCGTCGCGAAGGACAAGCTCGAGCGCGCCGTGAAGGAGAGTCCTCGCGATCCGGAGGTGCACAGCGCGCTCGCGTTGCTCGAGGAGCGGCTCGGTAATGCCGCCGAGGCGGATCGGGAGTTTCGCGAGGCGATACGGCTCGCGCCGCAGAGTCCGGACATCGCCAACAACTATGCGGTGTATCTCTGCCGCACGCACCGTGTGAATGAGGGTGTCAAGCAACTACTTGCGACCGCCCGGAATCCGCTCTACACGACGCCCGAGGTGGCCTACACGAATGCCGCGGTGTGTCTGAGGAGCGAGCACCGGGACGCGGAGGCCAAGCAGGCGCTCGTGAGCGCGGTGACGCTGCGGCCCGGCTTCGCGGAGGCGGTATACCAGCTCGCCGATCTCGAGGTGCAGCATGGCGAGCTCGCCGATGCCCGTGCTCGCATCAATCATTACATCGAGACGTACACGGCCACCCCCGATCTGCTGCTGCTCGGCGTGCGGATCTCGAAGGAGTTGCACGATCCGCTGAGCCAGCAGCGCTACGAGCAGCGTCTGCGCGTCGACTTCCCCAACTCGCCGCAGACCCAGGCGCTCGCCAGCTCGAATCAACACGCCGGGTGATGCAGCCGTGGCGGGCGCCCAGTCCGAATCGTCCCCTCTCGGCGCTCGCTTGAGGAGCGCGCGCGAGCGCGCCGGGCTGACGGTGATCCAGGCCGCGGAGCGGCTGCACGTCGATCCCCATCTGATCGAGGCGCTCGAGGGCGATCGGTTCGAGGAGCTCGGCGCCTCTGTCTACGCGCGCGGGCACATCCGTCGTTACGCGGAGTTCGTCGGCGAGTCACCGGGCGAGCTGCAGGAGCTGTATTCGACGAGCGCGCACGCGGCGCGCACGATCGACCTCACTCGCGTGCCGAAAGGTCAGGATTCCGCGGGCGCCTCGAGTGCACTGCTCGTTCCGGCCGTTTTCGTCGTCGCCTTCGTCGCGGTCATCGGCACGGTGTGGTGGGTCGCCGGCACCTTGAATGCATCCCGTGCGCCGCATCGGGGAGCCCCGCCAGCGCGACAGCAGGCGATGTCCGTCCCGTCTGTGGAGGGCCCGGGCGCCACAGCCGCTGGGCCCCCGCCCGTCGCGGTGCCGGTGGCCGGGTTGCCTCCGGCCGGTCAGCGCCCGCCGGAGGCGAGCACGCCTCCGGAGCCGCCGCACTCCAAGGCGGCGCTACCCGCGAAGGCAGCGGCGCTGCGCATGCATTTTGCGGAGGACAGCTGGGCCGAAGTTTACGACGCGCGCGGAGAGCGGTTGTTTTACGATATCGGCTCGGCCGATTCCACGCGAACGGTGAGCGGCATGCCGCCCCTGAAGATCGTGCTCGGCAATCCGGTGGGAGTATCGCTGGAGCTCGACGGGCGGCCCGTTTCCGTACCGGACGGCGCCCAGCGCAATGTGACTCTGGAGTTCCGTATCACGCGCTCGGGTCGTTCCGCCCCAGCGCATCTCGCAGCCGCCGGCGAGCACGCGTCGACCGCCAGCGTCCAGGCTCCTTGAGAGGATCCCGTTGATCCGACAAATCGCCGCCGTGCGCGGCATGAACGACGTTCTGCCCGCCGACATCGCTCCGTGGCAGCATCTCGAGCGCACCGCCCGGGACCTGCTCGAGGGATACGGCTATGCCGAGATCCGCGTCCCGGCGGTCGAGCACACCGAGCTGTTCGAGCGGGCGATCGGCGAGCATACGGATGTCGTCGAGAAGGAGATGTACACCTTCACGGACCAGGGCGGGGAGAGCCTGACGCTGCGGCCGGAGGCGACAGCCGGCGTCGTGCGTGCGGTCATCGAGCACGGGATGCTGCGCGGCCAGCGGCACAAGCTCTGGTGCATGGGGCCGATGTTCCGCCACGAGAAGCCGCAGAAGGGGCGCTTTCGCCAGTTTTATCAGGTCGACGTGGAGGCGATCGGATTTCCGGGGCCGGACGTGGACGCCGAGCTCATTGCGCTCACCGCGCGGCTCTGGAATCGCTTGCGGATCACACGCGTCGCTCTGCAGATCAACTCTCTCGGCACGGCCGAATCCCGCCGTGCCTACCGCGCCACGCTCACCGAGTATTTTCGGGCTCGGGACGCGCGGCTCGATGCGGACAGCCGGCGCAGGCTCGAGGGTAATCCGCTTCGCATCCTCGACAGCAAGAATCCCGAGATGCAGGAGCTCATCGCGGGCGCTCCGCTGCTCACGGAGCATCTCGACGCGGAGTCGCGGGCGCATTTCGATGCGCTGCGCGCTGCGCTCGACGCGATGGGAATCGCGTACCGAGTGAATCCGCGCCTGGTGCGCGGGCTCGATTATTACAGCCGCACCGTGTTCGAGTGGATCACCGATGCGCTCGGCGCGCAGGATGCGGTGTGCTCCGGGGGCCGGTACGATGGGCTGATCGAGCAGCTCGGCGGGGAGTCGACGCCGGCCGTCGGCTTTGCGCTCGGCGTGGAGCGCGCCGTGGAGCTGTTGCGCCTCGAGGGGCGCCCCACCGAGCCGCGCCCACCCGACGTGTACGTGATCGCGAGCGGGGAGCGCGCGGGGGAGGCGGTGCTGCGGCTCGTCGAATCGCTGCGCGATGCGCTGCCCGAGCGCCGCTTCGAGCTCGGGCTCGGCGGGGGGGCCTTCAAGGCCCAGTTCCGCCGCGCCGACCGCAGCGGTGCGCCGCTCGCCCTCATCCTCGGGGACGAGGAAATGGCACGGGGCTGCGCCGCGCTGAAACCTTTGCGGCGCGAGGCCGGTCAGACCGAGTATCCGCTCGCGGCGCTCGCGGGGCGGATCGAGGCGGCGCTCGACTCGCCAGAGTGAATCAGGGTCTTTTGGGGGACTTTCTCGCGTGGACGACTATCTCTTCTCCGAAAAAGAGCAGGTGGAGCAGATCAAGGCCTGGCTGCGCGCGAACGTCCCGTGGATCGTGGCGGGCCTCGCCGTCGGCGGCCTCGGAATCTTCGGCTGGCGCTGGTGGCAGGCGCGTACCGATCAGCGCGCTCTTGAAGCCGGCGCCGCGTACCAGCAGGTCCTCGTGGCGTTCAATGCCGGCGACAAGGCTCGCGGACTCTCCCTGGTCGCCGATCTCGAGCGCGATCACGCGGGCTCCCCCTACACGGATCAGGCGAATCTCGCGGCGGCCCGCGTGCTCGTCGAAACGAACGAGCTCGAGCGCGGCGCGCAGCACCTCGCGAGCGTCGAGCGCGAGTCGCATGATCCGGAGCTCGCGACGATCGCGAGGCTGCGGCTCGCGCGCGTGCAGATCGCCCTCGGCAAGTCCGACGAGGCGCTCGCGACTCTCGGGCCGCCTCTCACGGGCGCCTTCGCCTCGCGCTACCACGAGGTGCGCGGAGATGCCTACTACGCCAAGGGCGAGAAGGCGGCAGCACTGGATGAATATCGCGCGGCGCGCCTCGCCGCAGGACCGACGCTCGCGGAGAACGATGTGCTCAATCTGAAGATCAATGATTTGACCGGCGCGGCCGATGCGGCCGCGCATCGCAAAGAGACGGCGCAGGCCAGCGCTTCGGCCAACGTGCGCAGTGCCTCTGCGGCCGCAAGCGGTGCAGCGGAAGCCGCCTCGCGCTCCTCGCGTAGCGCGGGCTCGAGGTAGTTGCATGCGAGCTCGCTTCGTTTTTCTCACCCTGGCGCTCACTGCGCTCATCGCCGCCTGCTCCAAGGAGAAGCCGGTCGATCAGCCGAAGGCCCTCGTGCCGTTCACTCCCGCGCTACACGTCGAGCAAGTCTGGTCGGCAAGCGTCGGCGGAAGCCGGAAGCCCATGCGCCTCGGCCTCGACATCGCGGTGGTCGGCGAGCGGGTGTACGCAGCCGGTAGTGGCGGTGAGGTCGCGGCGTTCGACCTTGCCTCCGGCCGCAAACAGTGGGAGCGCAAGACCCACTCAGCGCTCGGAGGAGGTCCCGGTGCGGATGCCGACCTCGTCGTCGTCGGCTCGAGCGACGGGGAGGTTCTCGCGCTCGGTACGGCCGACGGGAAGGTTCACTGGCGCGTCAATATCGCCGGCGAAGTGCTCGCCGCACCGGCGGTCAGCTCGCGCATCGTCGTCGTGCGCGCCGTGAACGGCAAGCTGCATGGGCTCTCGCCGGCGGACGGTCACGAGCTCTGGCAGATGCAGGAGCCGGTGCCGCGCCTATCGCTTCGCGGCACGTCGCGGCCCGCGATCGTGGGAGACGTCGCCATCTGTGGCTATGACGACGGCAAGGTGATCGCGACCAATCTCAGCGACGGCTCGAGCGCGTGGCAAACCCTGATCGCCCCGCCGCAGGGCAGCAATGACATGGCGCGGCTCAACGACGTCGATGCCACGCCGCACGTCGAAGGCGACGATGTCTTCGCCGTGCAGTTCCAGGGCAAGGTGGCAATGCTCGCGCTCGACACCGGCCAGATCTGGTCGGCGCACGACATGTCGAGCTATCGCGGCATGACGCTCGACGGCGACGACGTCTATGTCGCGACCGCCGACGGGCAGGTCGTCGCGATTCGCGGACGCACCGGCACGGAGCTCTGGCGCCAGAAGGCGTTGATGTATCGCAAGCTTTCCGCGCCCGCCATCTCGGGCGATGCGGTGGTCGTGGCCGATTACAAAGGCTACGTGCACTGGTTGAACAGGGCGACGGGCGCGATCATCGGGCGTGACCGCAGCGGCCGGCGCTTGGTGTCGAACGCACCCGTGGCCGCCGGCGGGCTGGTCCTCGTCATCGACGATCGGGGCCGGATCACGGCGTTGCGCGCGAAGCCGGCCGCCGGCGCTTAACGGGGCGCTTCCTCTGTGGCCTGAAGGCTGCGGTATTCGCGCGGGAGAACCAAGGGGGCGCGTTGCTTCCCATCGTGGCGCTCGTCGGCCGGCCGAACGTCGGCAAATCGACGCTGTTCAATACGCTGACGGGCACCCGGGACGCGATCGTGTCGGACGTGCCGGGGGTCACGCGTGACCGGCAATACGGATTCGGCCGGGTGGACACCATTGGCTTCGTCGTCATCGATACCGGGGGGCTCATCGAGAACCCGACCGGTCTCGATGCGCAGATGCGCGTGCAAACCGAGCGGGCCGTCGCGGAGGCGGACCGCATCATCTTCATCACCGATGCGCGAAGTGGGCTCACGCCGCAGGATGAGCTGATCGCGCGCGAGCTGCGCCGTTCCGGCAAGCCGATCACGCTGGCCGTCAACAAGGCCGAGGGTCTCGAGGAGGCGATTGCGGGCGCGGAATTCCACGCGCTCGGCGTCGGCGAGCCGCTCGCGATCTCCGCGAGCCACGGCCAGGGCTGCCGCGATCTGATCGAGGCCGCCCTCCATGGAATCGAGGAAAATGCCGGCCTCGAGGATGCGCGGGCCGCGGGCGCGACGCGCCGGGCCCGGCGGTCACGGGCGCCGGGCGATCGACCCGAGTCGAGCGCGATCCACATCGCGATCGTCGGCCGCCCGAACGTCGGCAAGTCGACGCTCGTCAATCGGCTCATCGGCGAGGAACGCGTCATCGCCAGCGAGGCGCCGGGGACGACACGCGATAGCATTTTCGTGCCGTTTCATCGCGGCGAGCGCGACTTCCTCCTCATCGACACGGCGGGCGTGCGGCGCCGCGCGCGGATCGAGGATCCGGTCGAGCGCGTGAGCGTCGCGAAGACGCTGCAGGCGATCGCGGAGGCGCACGTCGTCATCCTCGTCCTCGATGCACACGACAGCGTGACGGAGCAGGATGCGAGCGTGCTCGGCATTTCGCTCGATCGCGGCCGTGCACTCCTCGTTGCCGTCAACAAATGGGACGGTATTCCGCCCGAGCAGCGCGAGACGATCCGCCGGCAACTCGCCTTGCGGCTCGATTTTGCGCCGTTCGTGCCGCTCTACTTCATATCGGCGCGCCACGGAACGGGCGTGGGCGAGCTCGCCGAGGCTGCAGCGCGCGCCTACGACGGCTCGATGCGCGAGATGCCGACACCGGCCCTCACGCGCGCGCTCGAGCGCGCGGTCGCAGCGCAGCCCCCGCCGATCGTTCGTGGCCGGCGCATCAAGCTCAAGCTCGCCCACCAGGGCGGCCGCAATCCGCCTCGCATCGTGATCCACGGGAAACAGACCGAGGCCGTGCCGGATGCGTACCGGCGCTATCTTGGCAACGTCTTCCGCAAGACGTTCGACCTCTACGCCTCGCCCGTCGTCATGGAGTTTCGTACCGACGCGAACCCGTATTCGCGGCGCGCCCCGCGCGAGCGCGCGCTCAAGGTGCGAGGAACAGCGCGGGATCGACGAAAGTCGCGTTGAGCGCGACGCCGAAGTGCAGGTGCGGGCCCGTGACCCGCCCGGTCTTGCCGACCTTGCCGATGATCTGACCGGCCGCGACGTGCTGGCCGCGCTTGACGCTGATTGCGCTCAAATGGCAGTACATGCTCACGAGACCCTCGCCGTGATCGAGGAAGATCGTGTTGCCGTTGAAAAAGAAATTGCCGGTGTCGATCACGCGGCCGGCCCCGGCTGCGCGCACGGGTGTACCGATCGGCGCGGCGATATCCATGCCGCTGTGCGGGGCGCGCGCCTCGCCATTGAACACGCGGCGCGAGCCGAACGAGCTCGAGCGGATGCCGGGGACCGGCTGCAGGAACCGGAACGTCGCGGGGAGACCCCCGGAAAAGGTGGCGACGGCGCGCTCGATTCTCGGCCGCTCGCGGTCGTAGCGGGCAAGATCGGTCTTTGAGAGGTCGACCTGGCGCGGTGCCACGGTGAGGCGCTGCACGAGGTACTGCTTGTCGTGGATGTCCAATCGGGCGCGCGCGGCGCTGCCCGCGCCGGAGATGGTGAGCTCGAGCGGACCCGGCATCACCGAGAGCGGAATGCCGGCGATCGCGAGCCACCGATCGCCGTCGCGCACGACAAGGACGCGTCGTCCCTCGAGCGTCACGAGCGGGGCCGTACCGACCGGCGCATCGATCGGCCATTCGAGCACGCCACCAGGCACGAGGCTCTGCGTGGGCAGCACGAGCGCCGTGCGGGCGACCGGTGCAGCCCACGCGGCTTGCGATACGAATGCGAGGATTAGCGCGCCGAGACACGCGGGCGCACCGGAGCCCCCGCGCTCCGCACCAATTCTTCGAAACACCTTCATTTAGTCGGACTTGCCGGTCACCCGCGCCCGCACGCGCCCGTGCGCGAGCCGCGCTTCGATCTCTTCGCCGAGTCCGACGGAGTCTGCCTGCGTGAGCACCGTGCCGTCCGCGCCGCGCGTCACGATCGCGTAGCCGCGCTCGAGGGTCTTCAGCGGACTCACGGCATCGAGCGCGCGTTGCGCGAGACCGAGGCGGTTCTCCGCCTTGGACATGCGGCGCTGGGCCGCATGGTCCAGGCGCACTCGAAGAGCGGCGTGGCGCGAGAGAAACTCCCGCACGCGGTGCTCCGGGGAGCGCTGCAGGATCAGCCCGAAAGTCTCGCTCAGTCGATGACTGTCGCGGTGCAAGCGCGAGCGCATGGTGCTGGCGAGGCGCTGCTCTAGATCATCGAGCCGCTGGGCCTGTTGCTGCAGGCGTGCGCCAGGGTGAGCGATCTTCAGACAGGCATCGGCCCGTGCAACGCGCGATGCGAGCGCGCGCAGCTCGCGCGAGCAGGCGATGCGCAGCCGGCCGGCCGTTTTCGCGAGCGCCTGGAGCACGGCCAGCCGGTCGGGCGTCGCCAGCTCGGCCGCGCCCGAGGGCGTCGGCGCACGGGCATCGGCCGCGAGATCGGCGAGCGTGAAGTCGATCTCGTGTCCGATACCGGCGATCACCGGCATCGAGGCGGCGCGAATCGCTCGGACCACACGCTCGTCGTTGAAGGCCCAGAGATCCTCGAGCGAGCCGCCCCCGCGCGCCACGATCAGCACGTCGCACTCGGCGCGCGCGGTTGCGAGCGCAATGGCCTCGACGATCGACGGGGCGGCCGCCGCGCCCTGCACGAGCGAGGGATAGATCAGCACGTGCGCCGGCGGATAGCGCCGCTTGAAAATGTGCAGGATGTCCCGCACAGCGGCGCCTGTCGGAGAGGTGACGATACCGATACGTCGCGGGAAGCGGGGCAGGGGGCGCTTCAGCCCTGCATCGAACAGGCCTTCGGCCGCGAGCTTCGCCTTCAACCGTTCGAGCTGGCGCTGCAGGCGGCCGAGGCCCGCTTCCTCGAGATACTCGACGATGAATTGAAAGTCTCCCCGCGGCTCGTAGAGACTCACGCGTCCGCGCGCGAGTACCTGCTGGCCGGAACGAGGCGCGAAATCGACGCCGGCGTTGCGCTGGCGGAACATCGCGCAACGGAGCTGCGCGTCGCGATCCTTGAGCGAGAAGTACCAGTGACCGGAGGCGGGTTGCGTGAGATTCGAGATCTCGCCCTCGACCCACAGTACGGGCATGCGCGCATCGAGCAGCAGCCGCACCTCGCGATTGAGGCGCGAGACGGTGTAGACGACGCGCTCGGCGTCCTTGGTCCGCTGCTCGGCCTCACCCCCTCGCTGCTCGCGGTCCCGCTGGGCCTCCGGGGAGCGCGGCGGGCCGGGCTCGGGGGCGGCAGGGGGAGAGCCCGGCTCGAGCGGCAGGCTCAACGTTTCCGGCGGTACGCTCGAGACGGTCGGGGCGCTGAATCCTGTGGCCATGGCGCTGGCGAGCAGTTTACCAACGGCGTCTCGATGCGTACAATTAGTCGTTTTAATTGCCGGGGGGCGACTTCCGGCAGGCGCGGACAAGCGATGCGCATTCTGCAAGAGGCCCTGACTTTCGATGACGTCCTCTTGGTTCCGGCGTACTCGGAAGTTTTGCCGCGCGAGGTCGATCTTTCCACCCGACTCACTCGCCGGATTCGGCTGAATCTTCCGCTCGTCGCCGCGGCGATGGACACCGTCACGGAGGCGCGGCTAGCGATCACGATCGCGCAGGAAGGCGGGATCGGAATCGTTCACAAGAATATGTCGATCGATGCGCAGGCGCGCGAGGTCGGCCGCGTGAAGAAGTTCGAGAGCGGCGTCATCAAGGACCCGATCACCGTCTCCCCGAATACGACGATCCGCGAGGTCCTCGATCTCACCCGCGCGCGCGGCATCTCCGGCGTGCCCGTCGTCCTCGGCAACCAGGTCGTCGGCATCGTCACGCATCGCGACATGCGTTTCGAGGAGAAGCTCGATGCGCCGGTCTCGAGCGTGATGACGCCGAAAGAGCGGCTCGTGACGGTGCGCGAGAACGCGCCGAAGCAAGACGTTCTCGCCCTGCTGCACCGACACCGCATCGAGAAGGTGCTCGTCGTCGGCGAGGGCTTCGAGCTCAAGGGGATGATCACCGTCAAGGATTTCCAGAAGGCGACGGAATTTCCACGCGCGTGCAAGGACGAAGGTGGGCGCCTGCGCGTCGGTGCGGCAGTCGGCACGAGCCCGGATACGCTCGATCGGGTGGCCGCGCTGCGCGAGGCGGGCGTCGATGTGATCGTGGTCGATACCTCGCACGGACACTCGAAGGGCGTCATCGACACGGTCGCGCGCGTGAAGCGCCGCTGGCCGGACGAGCAAGTGATCGCCGGCAACGTCGTGACTCCCGAAGCGGCGCGCGCGCTCATCGAGGCGGGTGCGGACGGGGTCAAGGTCGGTATCGGCCCCGGCTCGATCTGCACGACGCGGATCGTCGCAGGCGTCGGTGTGCCGCAGATCAGCGCCGTCGCGAACATCGCCGAGGCGCTCAAGGGCGCCGATGTGCCGCTCATCGCGGACGGGGGCATCCGCTTCTCGGGCGATGTGGCGAAGGCGATCGTCGCCGGCGCACACGCGGTGATGATCGGTGGGCTCTTCGCCGGGACCGAGGAGTCCCCGGGCGAGGTCGAGCTCTATCAGGGCGCCTCCTACAAGTCCTACCGCGGGATGGGCTCCCTCGGCGCGATGGCGGAGCGGTACGGCTCGGCCGACCGGTATTTCCAGGACACGACTACCGAGCTCGAGAAGCTCGTGCCCGAGGGCGTCGAAGGCCGTGTGCCGTACAAGGGCAGCGTGGTCACGATCATCCAGCAACTCGCCGGTGGGCTGCGCGCCGCGATGGGCTACACCGGCAGCCAGGACATCGAGGCGATGCGTACCCGGCCGACGTTCGTGCGCATCACGAGCGCCGGGGTGCGCGAGAGCCACGTGCACGATGTGACGATCACCAAGGAAGCCCCGAATTATCGGGTCTCCTGAACGATGGCTAGCACGGCTTCCTCGATGACGTCCGCTCCCGCGGCCGGACGCGAGCCGCTACCGCATCCGGACATCCACGCCCATCGCATCCTGATCCTCGACTTTGGTGCGCAGTACACGCAGCTCATTGCGCGGCGCGTGCGCGAGTGTGGGGTCTACTGCGAGATCCATCCCTGGGACGTGGGCGATACCGAGGTGCGCGCGTTCGCGCCGCGCGGAATCATTCTTTCGGGCGGTCCTGAGTCGGTCACCGACGCGGAGCCGCCGCGCGCTCCCGCCGCGGTATTTGGGCTCGGCGTGCCGGTGCTCGGCATCTGCTACGGCATGCAAACCATGGCGCAGCAGCTCGGAGGACGCGTGGCTCCCGCGAGCGCGCGCGAGTTCGGCTATGCGGAGGTCACCGCGACGGGCCTCTGCCGCCTGCTCGATGGATTCGCCGATCGGCGCGACAGCTCGGGACGCGGCGTGCTCGATGTTTGGATGAGCCATGGTGATCGCGTCGAGGTGCTGCCGCCGGGGTTCAGCGCGGCAGCGGAGACCCCGCATGCCCCGCTCGCGGCGATGTGCGACGAGCGGCGGCGATTCTATGGGGTGCAGTTCCATCCCGAGGTGACGCACACGCGGCAGGGCGCGCGCCTGCTCGAGCGCTTCGTGCGCGAGATCTGCGGCTGTGATGCGCTCTGGAGCGTCGGCAACATCATCGACAATGCAGCCGAGCGGGTACGGGCGCAGGTCGGCCGGGGACGCGTGCTGCTCGGGCTGTCGGGCGGCGTGGATTCATCGGTCGTCGCAGCCCTGCTGCACCGGGCGATCGGAGCGCAGCTCGTGTGCGTGTTCGTCGATCATGGCCTGCTGCGTCTCGGCGAGGGCGACCAGGTCATGAAGACCTTCGCGGACCATCTCGGCGTGCGCGTGATCCGCGTCGATGCCGAGCGGCGCTTCCTCGATGCGCTCGCCGGTGTCGCCGACCCGGAGGCGAAGCGCAAGGTCATCGGGCGCGTGTTCGTCGAGGTGTTCGAGGAGGAGGCGCGCAAGCTCGAGGGAATCGAGTTTCTCGCACAGGGCACGATCTATCCCGATGTCATCGAATCCGCGGGCGCGCGCACGGGTAAGGCACATGTCATCAAATCGCATCACAACGTCGGTGGGCTTCCCGCCGAGATGCGCCTGAAGCTCGTCGAGCCGCTGCGGGAGTTGTTCAAGGACGAGGTGCGGCGGCTCGGGGTCGAGCTCGGGCTGCCGAAGGAGATGGTGCACCGGCATCCGTTCCCAGGGCCCGGCCTCGGCGTACGCATTCTCGGTGAGGTGCGCAAAGAGTTTGCGGACCTGCTGCGCTTGGCGGATGCCATCTACATCGAGGAGCTGCGCCGCCACGATCTCTACGATCGTGTGAGCCAGGCGTTCGCCGTGTTCCTTCCGGTGCGCTCCGTTGGCGTGATGGGCGACGGCAGGCGCTACGACTACGTGGTGGCGCTGCGCGCGGTGGAGACGATCGATTTCATGACGGCGCGCTGGGCGCAGCTGCCGTACGAGTTCCTCGATCTCGTCTCCCGACGGATCGTGAACGAGGTGGCCGGCATCTCGCGCGTGGTGTACGACATCTCGGGGAAGCCGCCGGCGACGATCGAGTGGGAGTGAGTCCCGTGGACTCACTCGACGCGGCCCCCGTCCGCTCCCGGGCCCGCGCTTCAGCGCCCGACCGCTCTTTGGTCCCCACGTAAACTCCTTGGGTACTCGCGCGTTCAAAGAAGACTGTGCGCGCAGGAGGAGTGAGGCATGAAGCGCTGGGTCTCGATTTCGCTCGGTGTCTACGCGTTAGTTGTGTTGCTGCCCGCGTGGGCAGGACCCGCCAACAACCCGCTCGGATTCTATATCGGCGGCGGTGTCGGCTCGTCCAACATCGGTGAAGCGGGTCATTATTCTTGTTACGGCTACTACGGCTGCAACAGCTACTGGCACAACACAGGATGGAAGTTATTCGGGGGCTTTCGACCGATTCCATTCCTGGGCGCGCAGCTCGAATACACCGACTTCGGCCACAGCAACTTCGGCCCCTATTACTACCCACCGGCCTACGGCGGCGATATTGGCGCGCACGCCGCGTCGGCCTTCGCGGTCGGATACCTGCCGCTGCCCCTCTTCATGGACTTGTACGCGAAGGCTGGTGTTTCCGCGCTCTGGAGTCACGCGGATTTTAGTGGCTACTGCGGACAAGGACCCTCGCAAGTCTGCGTCCTTGGTTCGCGGCAGGACAGTACCACGGCCGAGTTCGGCTACGGCGGCGGCTTTCAGTGGCGATTCGGTTTGTTCGCCGCACGCTTGGAGTACGAGCGCATCGGAACCGAGTCGCACAGCCCGGCTCTGCTCTCCGCCGATTTCGCCATCGTCTTCTGATTCAAAGCACGTCCTCAACGAGTGCGAATCGCCGGTACCGTTTGCGAAACGCACTGCTCGGGGCGCGACCCTTGCAGCCAGAAACCCCGAGTTCGTCGGAGTAAGTGGCTGATTCTGAACGCCAGCACGGCGCAGGGCAGGATCGATCAAGAAGGTTCCTCTGGACTGCCTAAGATGCGGTCTCATGCCGGTGTCCAAGCCCATCCGCGCGACCCAAGCCGCCTCGGACGAAGAGGCGCTGATCCGGGCACATTTTGCAGCCATCGCGTGGATCGAGGACCACCTGCTCGAGCCGATGACCGTCAAGAGCGTTGCTGACCTTGTCGGCTATTCCCCCTCGCGATTCTCCCGTGGCTTCACACGGCTCCAAGGCGAGAGCGTCATGTCCTACGTACGCGGCAGGCGCTTGGAAGCCGCCGCGCGTCGACTCTTGACAGACCCAGGTGTGCGAATTGTCGATCTGGCCTTTGACAGCGGATTTGATTCCCAGGAAGCATTCACGCGAGCGTTCAGCAGGGCCTTCGGTCATCCACCAGGACGACTGCGGAGCCTCGGTCCGGTGCGCAGCCTCATGCGACGGAAGAAGACTACTTCGCTTGAGCCGGAGATTCACGAGCGCGTCGAAGAGGTGCCGGAACTGCATCTGGCCGGACTCGTTCGGCGCGTGACCCCCGCGAACGCGCTGGAGGTGCCAGACCTATGGCGCCGGCTCGAAACTATGCGGACCTTTCCGGAAACACTCGACTCAAGCACATACTCGTTGATTCTCGAGATCGATCGCCGCGACGGCGCAATGGAGATGATGGCCGCGATGCGCATCCGTGCCGATGCGAAGCCGCCGCCAGAGCTGCGGAGGCATTGCTTCTCGGCAGGCACGTATTCGGTGTTTCGCCACGTGGTCCGAAAAGGGGACGTGTATCCGCAAATCATGGCTGCGCGCGAGACGACCTTTGCTCATTACCTGTCGCGTCGACCGCAGGCGAGCGTGAGATTTCCTTTCCTTGAAGTCTTTCCGCGGGGGCTGTCCGTCACACCTGGCACCTGGATCGATCGGTACTTTCCGGTTGAGGAGTTGTCTCAATGAACGCGTCAGTCAGGGGTCGCCAGAGGCCGGCAGCAGCAACCGCACTCTCGTTCGCCGAGTCCGTGCCCGCAAAACAGCGCGACACCGCAGAGCAGGCTGCGCGCGCGGCTGTCGAGTCCGGCGACATCCCTGGCGTCGTAGCGCAAGTCTGGCGCAAGGGTCAGGTGTGCTGCGATGTCGCGGCCGGATTGCGCGACGTGGAGCGCGCGATCCCGATGGACCGTTTCGCGATCTTCGGCATCGCCTCGATGGCAAAGCCGGTCACGGTGGCCCTCGCACTGCAGTTGCTGGACGAGGGCAAGCTCAATCTGGACGACCCGATCAGCCGCTGGGTGCCTGAGTTTGCACGGATGCGGATATTGCGCCGGCCAGATGGACCACTGGACGACACGATTCCGGCAATGCGCTCGATCACCGTGGAAGATCTGATGACACATCGATCGGGTCTCACTTATGGCTTCATGACGCCGCCGCCACTGGGTAACGCGCTGACAGCGCGATTCGGCATGGGCATACAGAGTGCGTTGACGCCGGATGCCTGGCTGAAATCCCTCGCAGAGCTGCCGCTGATCTGTGAACCTGGCGAGCGCTTCAACTATGGGCACTCCACCGATGTGCTCGGATTTCTCGCAGCGCGCATCCTTGGTACTGACCTACGCAGCGCGATGCGCGAGCGATTGTTCGCACCGCTCGGCATGGTCGACACGGATTTCTGGATTCCGCCCGAAAAGCGCTCGCGGATGGTCGCCTTCTATGTCTCGGCAGAGCCTACGCGGTTCACCCCATCGAACATAGATGCGTTCACGGCGGAGACGCCACAAGCCTATGTCTCCGGCGGCGAGGGACTAGTGTCCACGGCCGACGACTATCTGCGATTTGTACGCATGCTGATGCACGACGGGAAGCTTGATGATGTACGCGTGCTGAAGGCGCGGACGATGCAACTGATGCGCAGTAACCGCTACACCGCGGCGCAACGTCAGTATCCTTTCCTTGGACAACCCTTCACGCAGGGATTTGGTCTCGGTGTTTCAGTAGTCACCGATGCGACGCAACCCGGCGCGCCCGGCAACGTGGGTTCATTCGGCTGGGGCGGCGCCTTTGGTGGCTGGTGGCAAGCCGATCCGCAGGAAGACATGATTCTCCTCTGGCTGCAGGAGTGCGCTCCCGCACCACCGCTGCCCGGTGCTGCGATGCCGCGCTTACCGGGTGCGGAGGGCCGCCAGAATTTCCGTCGCGCGGCATACGATGCAATCCGCGCCTGAGTCACATGGTCGAGTTTGCGGTCGCTGCGTTTTTCGCGCAGCATTCATGGGAGTACCCCGTGCGAAACCTGTTGAGTGATCTGGCGGCGGGACTGCTGTTCCTCGCCGTTCTGCTGGTCACGAACGATATCTATATCGCAACCGCAGCAGGAATCATCCTCGGGTTGAGCCAGATCGGTTGGAGCTGGATCAAAACGCGAAAGATCGAGTTGATGCAGTGGCTGGGCTCTTTGCTGGCCGTGCTGATGGGTGGCGCTACGATCCTCTTTCATGATCCTAGGTTCGTCATGTTGAAGCCAACAGTGGCCTTCACGTGCGTCGGCCTGGTGATGTTGAAGCCAGGGTGGATGTACCGTTACCTGCCCCAGGCAACTTCCGCTATCGTGCCGCTGGAGAACACTCGTCAGGCACTCGGTCGCTTTACACGGCTGATGGGACTTGTCTATGCCGCGGCAGCGCTTGGCATTGCGGGTCTCAACGCGCTTTTCGCGATATATGCCGGCCAAAAAGCCTGGGCGCTCTTCAACGCCGTGGGACCCGCCGTGGTGTACAGCGTCTTGGGCAGCCTGCTGTTCGTTGGCGGCAACCTGATCAAGCGAAACCACGCTTGGTCCCGGCTTGCTACTGGTCAGAACGAGACATCCGCCGGGGGGCGATTCCTCTAGTTGCTCATCGCACGAACCTGTTGCAATAGACTACAATCGCCGAGTCGCCGGGGAAGCCGCGCTCATCGACTGGAGGAAGTACCGTGTCCACTGCTGCTAGACGGAGTTCTCAGGGCGTGTTGGCAGACATGGAGCGGATTTTTGCTCTGCAGCAGGCCCAGCAATGGGTGACGAAAAGCTCGACCGCCGAACACCGAAAGGAAAAGCTGAGGAAGCTGAAATCAGCCGTGGAGGCTCACGCCGATCAGATCGTGGCAGCAGTCAAACAGGACACCCGCAAGCCCGAAGGCGAAATCAAGGTGACGGAGATCCTGAACGTCATCGGGAATATCGAAAGGAACATCAACAATATCGATGAGTGGATGAAACCCGTTGAAGTGGTCCCCTCCCAGAACAAGAACGACAAAGCGAGAATCGTTCACGAGGCGCGAGGCGTATGCCTCATATTGGGTCCCTGGAATTTTCCGCTCGGGTTGGTCTTGGGACCTCTCGCAGCAGCCATAGCCGCTGGAAACTGCTGCATCGTCAAGCTCACAGACTTGTGCCCGGCGACTGCCCGAGTTGCCGGCAAGCTCATCAAGCAGGCATTCGAGGAGAAAGAGGTCGCCCTGTTTGAAGGCGGTGTCGATGTGGCAACCGCACTGCTCGAGCTCCCGTTCAACCACATTTTCTTCACCGGCAGCACTCGAGTAGGAAAGCTGGTGATGGCGGCGGCCGCGAAGAATTTAGCCACCGTAACCCTCGAGCTCGGGGGGAAATCTCCCGTCATCGTCGATGAAGACGCCGATGTGAAGAAGGTTGCCGGGGATCTGGCGGCAGCCAAGCAATTCAACGGCGGGCAAGCCTGTATCAGCCCCGACTACGTATTCGTCAAGGAGCAGCAGAAGAGCACCCTGGTCGAGGAGTTTCGAGCCAAAGTAAAGCAAAACCTTTACAGGGAAGACGGGAGCATCAAGAAGGAGAGCATTGCCCAGATCGTCAATGATCAGAATTTCGTCCGGATCAAGAAACTCTTCGATGATGCGGTCGCCAAGGGCGCGAAGATCGCCGTCGGCGGCACGCTAGAGCAGTCCGACCGCACAATCCATCCGACGATGCTCACCGATGTCACTCCTGACATGCAGATCATGCAGGAGGAAATCTTCGCGCCGATCGTGCCGGTTGTGACTTACAAGAATATCGATGAAGTCATCGGACACATCTCGGGCCGCGCCAAGCCTCTGGCGCTCTACATCTACAGCAACAATCGAGGCAACGTCGACAAGGTACTCAGCCGAACTTCGTCGGGCGGCGTGACGATCAACGGGTTCTTCTCTCATTACCTTGAAAATCAGTTGCCGTTTGGTGGTGTCAATCAAAGCGGCATGGGCAGCTATCACGGGGTCTTCGGATTCAAAGCGTTCTCTCACGAACGCGCAATCTACATACAGGAGAATCGATAGACGCAGGGCTCCTCGAGCGATTGTTCGCGCCGGAGCCGGCGCGCGGGTTCGCTGCGCCGTCCTACTTCTTTCCATCCTTCGGCGAGGGCGGTGGCGGGCGGTTGGGATCGTTCCCGTCCCGATATGGGATCACCCCATAGGTAGTGCGCCTTTTGATCTTCCACGTCCCGTTTACGCGGACGAACTCGTCAACATAGCGACCCGCAAGCGCGGCCGTGGGCCGATTGTCGGGTGAGGCGGTGAAGAACGTGTAGCGCGAGCGCGCCCTGGCGGTATCTCCGTCAACCTCGACCACGACTGTAGTCATCAGGTGAAAGTTCGCCTTGTTGATGAAGCCTTGTTCTGGCTTCCCGAGATTTTTTTCCAGCATCTCCTGGATAGCGGCTGGGCCGGTAAAGCTGCCGAAGCCTCCAGTCCAAACGCCGTCATTTGCGAACAGCGAAGCGTATGCAGCGTAGTCACGCGCATCGAGATACTCGCCATAGCGAATGACAACCTCTCGAATGGCCTTCTCGTCTTGCAGCTGCTGCACACGCTTTTCGAGCGCGGCCACCCGAGAGTCTTCGGGTGAAGTGCAGGCGACCAGGACGAGCGTCATGGCCAGCATCGCAGACATACGAATGAATGTCATGGTACTTCCCCCCTAACACGCTTCCCTTGCTGTTACCTGGCAAGGTGTGCGAAACGAGCTGCTGGAAACTCACCAAGTGCTCTGCGAGGACTATATCTTATAGGCCGTGAAGTACCCACATCAGGGTCGAGCAGGGCCGAAAAGGCAAAGGAGGCGGATATGAAAACACGTCGCTCCATATTTCTGGGCATGCTCGCAGTGCTGGCTACGGTGATGCCGGTGCTCGCCGGGGCGCAGACGCAGAGCACTCGCCTGACGATCGAGCAGCGCTTGCAGCGAGTCGAGGACGAGCTCGCGATCCGCCGCGTCCTGGTCGACTATGCCGCCAGGCAAGACGCGAGGGACTACGCCGGCTATGCGGCGCTATTCGCGAAGAACGGCGAATGGGTGAGTGGAAAGCGCCTCTACAAGGGTCGTGAAGCGATCTTGAGGATGCTGGTCGATCTCTATGGAGCCCCGCCGGCCGGCTACGTCAACAACGAGAGCTATCACATCAGCACGAATTTTCAGATCGATGTGAACGGCAATCGGGCGACGGCGCGTTCGCGCCACCTGCTCGTCATGCGCGGTCCCAAGGGCGAGCCGACGCCGGCTCTCGCCGGTCGTTACGAAGACGAGCTCGTCCGCGAGGATGGGCAATGGAAGATCCTTCGCCGTGTCGACTATCCGGTCATGCCGACCGCTGCGGAATGGATGAAGTTCATTCGCGAACGCAAGGAGGGCCGGAAGTGATCAGCTCTCTCACATGCGCCAGATGCCATTCGGCGTGCTCGCGCATGTCGCCGCGGTCGATATCTGCCGCGCATAGGGTCGTGGTCTTTACGCTCGCCATGCCTCTGCAGAGCCAAAGCAGTTCCGGTTGAATCGAGTCGCGAAAAAGCGGCTCTGCCTCGGCATCCAAGTGGGCCAGGTCCCATTCGGCGGGTCCCAGACAGGCGGTTTCGAAGTCTGTGAATGCAAGCTCGCCCCCGACGCGAAGGACGTTGTACGAATGTGGGGCGCCATGTATCGCGACGAATCTGTCCGCAGGCGCCACCTCGTTCAGCCTGGCCTGCAGTCGATCAAACGTGTTCGACAGTAGATCTCGATCGGCTGCGGTGACTGCCCGTAGTGCCGCCCGATCGGCAAGCAGGGAGCGCACGTCGCTTAACTCCCCCATGTAAGAGGGAAGACTCGCCTTCAGAGCCGGTGACAACCGGCCGAGGGCCGTGTGCAATTGCCTCAATGCAAGGGCAGTCCGATCGGATGAAGGTTCAACTGCCGGAGGCTGTAATATCCGCAGGATGGAGCCAGGCGACGGCGTTATTCGTCGAACGCAGGGGCACGGGTTGCTCTACCGTGAGCCCAAAGCTCCGCGCAACTTCAGCTGCGACCGAGATTGCGTGCGGTACTGTCGCCGCGGGGATTGTCATTGGCAGCCTATATTGCCACCAGCCTCTTTGCCTCAAATCAGAACGATGAAGATGAGCGCGTGTGTCACCAATAACGGTGGCACGATCGCCGTCACGATGTAGAACGCTGCGCCGAGCGAGCCAGGATCCAGACGAACGCGCGCGCCTTTGTAGAAGGCGTAGAGGAGATCACCGGCGCCTATGACATTGAAAAGCCACGCCGCGGCTATTGCCCAGCCGGTGCCCACGATCAACGAAACGGTGGCGACGATCGCGAGGCCTCCGGCCGCGAGATCGCCATACGCCGCCGGTCGAGCCCATTCGCGTTGCAACGCCGGCGAGACGACGCCCGGCACGAGGAAGCTCAGGCCGATGAAGCGGAGAAACATGTGCGGCGCGATTAGCCAGATGAGCGCCTGACTAATCGACATCGAAGCGAGCTGTGGCCAGACCAGGAGCGCAGCGGCCAACACGGAACTTAGCAAGCTCATCGCAACGCTCAGTCCGAAAAGGGCGCGCGGCGTCACGGCGATGTACCTTACGATGCCCTGTTCTGCGAGCGCCCGTGCGCGTCTACTGACCGCTTGCGGGCTGATACGGGAATCGTAAGCGCCGGCCCAGGACAATGGAAGCGATATGGATAAAAGCGCGGTGCCTGATCACCGCCGTTACGATGTCCACCTGGGCTGGCGCTTCGCGAGAAACGCGGCGATGCCCTCGGCAGCATCCTCCTCCATCATGTTGCGCGCCATGACTTCACCGGCGAAGTCGTATGCCTCGCTGAGGGACATGGCCTGCTGGCGGTAGAACATCGCCTTGCCGTAACGCAGTGCCGTGGGGCTCTTGCGGACGATCTCTGCCGTCTTGCGCGCGATCGCCGCTTCGAGCTCGGATTCCGGGACTACCTCGTTGATCAGGCCCCAGTCGGCCGCGGTCCTGGCATCGATGAACCGTCCTGTGACCAGCATGTCGAAGGAGCGCTTCGTCGAGACGTTGCGGGAAAGCGCCACCGACGGCGTCGAGCAGAACAACCCCACGTTGATGCCTGACACGGCAAATCGTGCATTGTCGGCGGCGATCGCCAGATCGCAGGCACCTACCAGCTGACACCCCGCGGCAGTCGCTATGCCGTGAACGCGCGCAATCACCGGAACCGGCAACGCCCGAATACTCTGCATCAATAGGCCGCAACGGCCGAACAGTGTCTGGTAGTAGTCGAAGCGTCGGTGAGCTTGCATTTCCGCCAGGTCGTGGCCCGCACAGAAGGCGCGACCCGCGCCCGCAATCACGACACAGCGAGTGTCCGGCTGTGTCGCAATCGTATCGATCTCGCGCTGCAAGCCTTCGAGCATGGCTTCGGACAGCGCGTTCAATTGCTGAGGTCTGTTCATGCGCAACGTCACGACCCCGCCGAGAGCCTCCCGGACGAGCAAGGGTTCCTCGGGCGGTGCACGATTCGGTAGTGGCATGTTGGCAACCCTCGACGGCGCAGCGAGTTCACCGGAGGCGCTGTCGCACGTGAAGGTGAATCCGCGTGGAATGAGTCGATTTCTCGTAGGCTTCGCGCTCGAGCCCCTCACGGAAGTCGGGATGTGCAATGCCGATGATCGCCTCTGCGCGCTCGGGTACGGATTTTCCCTTCAGATTGACCATGCCGTACTCGGTGACCACATACATCACGTCCGAGCGCGGCGTCGTGACGACGTTGCCGGGCGTGAGGTTGAGCACGATGCGGCTGCGGCGCTCACCTCGCCTCTGGTAAGTCGAGGCGAGGCAGATGAACGACTTCCCGTCTCGTGAGGCATAGGCGCCGCGCACGAATTGCAGCTGCCCGCCGGTGCCGGAGATGTGACGATACCCGTCCGATTCCGAGGCAGCCTGGCCCTGCAGATCGATCTGGGTCGTGTTGTTGATCGAGA
>Ga0134126_10002979_pt1 | contig 21303 bp, 21 predicted proteins | sample KB31752_FD_96881 | JGI IMG/M metagenome (GOLD analysis project Ga0134126, IMG submission 96881) | Terrestrial soil microbial communities with excess Nitrogen fertilizer from Kellogg Biological Station, Michigan, USA - KB3-175-2 | ecosystem: Environmental > Terrestrial > Soil > Unclassified ... | reverse complement strand
ATGGATGTTCGGGTCGCAGATCGAAATGGTATGGGGCGGTAAAAAATTCCTCTTGTTTTATCTCGCGTGCGGGCTTGGCGCGGCGGGGTTCAATTTTTTGGTGGACTACCTGAAGGTACAGGGCAATCCCGACCTTATTACACAAATGGGCCCGATGCTGGGCGCTTCCGGGGCTATATTCGGTATCCTGGCTGCTTTTGGGATGATGTTCCCCAACCAGATGCTGCTCATGCTGTTCCCCCCAATTCCCATGAAGGCAAAATATTTTGTGATATTATATGCGGGGCTGGAACTCTTTAGCGGTATATCAGCAAACCCGGGTGACAATGTGGCACATTTCGCGCACCTGGGCGGTGGATTAACCGGGCTGATCATGCTCTTGTTCTGGAAAGCGAGGGGCGAGCTGTGGAAAGAGGGTTAGCGTAAGCGGGCAGCTTAGTCGTTATTACCTCCAAATATCAGCCAAAGGACAAAAAACAAAATAGCGGCGGCAAGGCAAATAATGCCAAAAATCCATAACAGCGCTGCTATTTCCAGAAAACCGAAGAAAGCAAGCACAAGGCCAGCTATCAGGCACAAGATGGCAAGACCAAGCAACCCTTGCGTTTTTGAAGTCCCTGAATAAGAAGTAGTATGCCTGGGTGAAAGTACTTTTTTGGGAGCTAAGACCTGGTTTTGTATTGAATTTGTAAACTGCTTTGACGAAATATGAAAAACTAATGCCAATGGCTTTTTAATCCGGGTAGCCTGCAGATAATTCTTTTGTGGATTTTGAAGGGCGGGAGGAGGCATAATTGGCAATGGGGAGGTATTCTCAATATTTACAGGTTGAGGATTTGAATTAACATTTAAGGCTGTTAAAAACTGTTTGTTGCTTAACTTTTTTATATGTGCAATAGAGCTTGTCTGCCTGCTGCATGAACATAAAACTGAAATCAACAATATCGCAAAACCTGAGAGGATTTTTTTATTGTACTGGCTTATTATCATTTGCGAGGATCCATACCTTTTAAATTGAAACATGCCTGGAAAGGAAATGTTTAAAGGATAGATAAGAACCCGATTATTTCCCGCCCCGGGATGCCAGTTCTTTATCAATTTTGTCCAAAAGCTCCTGGGTGGAAACATAGTCCAGCTTTTCTTTTTTGGCAAGGGCTATTGATTCATTGGCGGCCGCTTCAGCCTCTTTATATCTTTTAAGTTTATAAAGAATATTGGCCCAGGTATCGCTGTTGCCATAGTTTTTATCCAGAGCCATGGATTTGTTGATGAAATTCAATGCCTCATTCAAAACAATGGCATCATCCGTATTGGCTACCATTTCCCATGCCACGCTGTTGTATATCTCCTGGTTGTCACCGTATTTGTCCAAAAAGGCATTCGCGTATTTTACATATTCATTCCATTGACCCGTTTTCCGATAAAACCTCAATGAATTTAACCCTGCTGAAACATTGGTCTGCTTGTCTTTGCAGGGTTTCACAAATGCAGAAGCTTTGGCAAAAAGATCCTTGTCTTTTGTATCAGCGGCAATCCGTATTTCTATTGCCGCTTTGCTGCAAAGGGTATTGTCAACAGCTTCAGCTCCGTATTTATCCCCGAATTCTTTTTTGTTCGCAGCTACATACCGGAAAGCTTTGGAATCCAGGTCGTTCTCATAACCTGAAAAAACATTCCAGTTGTGCAATTCAATAATCTGGCTTTCGGGCACTTCGCCCCAATAAACTGCCAATACTTTCTCTGTCAAATTATTATCAACGCCTGAAGCAACGGACATTAATTGAATAAGCATGGCTGTATCTTTTTCTCCATTGGTAAACCGCACGGTAAGTCCATGAAGATTTTGCTTCGGATCAATAGCGATCTTGCCATCCGCAATAAAAAGGTCCGGTTCTTTGGAGCCGAGCGTCCTGTGCTCAAGGCTTCCATCTGCATCCAGGAAGAGATAAGTTGGATACGACCTCACCACGAAACTTTTAGCTATATCAAGCCCTTCGCCTTTTTCCATATCCATCTTGCAACAGATAAAATGTTCGTTATAAAAATCACCTACATCTGTTCTCGGAAACACATCCCGCGACATACGGTTGCATGGCCCGCACCAGGTTGTAAAGCAATCCATAAAAATAAGCTTATGCTGTTTTGCAGCTTCCGCTTTTGCTTCTGCAAAGGTTCCGTGGAAGAATACAATTCCTTCAGCACGTGAATATAAGTGCATGCTAAAAAGTAAAATAACAGCGAGCGCAATCCGTTTCATAATTATTATTTTTTTGGAGCTGCAGGATTAGGTTTCAGAACCACGGGTTTGGGAGGAGTAACTACAATTCCAAGAGCGTTCCTGATGTCTTTTGCAGCTTCTTTTGCAAAAACGGAGGCGTCGTCGATGGTTGCATCACCGTTTACAGTCACAAACACTTTTGCCACCACTTTATCAATCACAAACAGGAAATAAAATTCCTTAGTGTCAATACCCATGCTCTGGTTCAGGTCAGTGATACTCTTACTTTCCCGGTAAATATGAAGTTCCTGTGCGCCAGGAATATAAACTCTATCATGTATCTCTATCCCGCTTTCAGAATTTACACCCAGGTTCTTTTTATGGTATGCCATAGCCTCCTCAGCATTATTGAACTCCCAGCGTACATCATCTACTACGCCAATTCTTGCTGTCCTGTCTATGGTTGACCAGTCTTTTATATGCACATTAGACTGCGGGGCCATTTCGAGGTTATATTTAGTAAAAAAAGCGTCGGGAATAAAAAGATTATCCGGTATTTTATCAAGGCCATCCGGGTTGCCCTTTACCGCATAAGTACTTGATTCAGAAGAAAAGGAAACCAACAAAAGCCCTGAAACAACCAGGACGGCAGAATACCGGAATAAATTTTTCATGATATAAGTGCTTAAAAGCACTCAAAATTAGGAAAACCAATCTGATCTGCTATCAAACCTCCTGCTATTTGTTGTACTTAAAATCAATTGTGAGGATGTCTTCCTGCCTGAGCCTGAATTTCATGTTATCAGGAATATCAGTTAGCCCGGTATTTTTGATATAATCATCTTCCTGTACCATCTCCCATTCTGAAATATAAGTATCGTGTTCTTCATCCCCATGATAAAAACCTACAAGGACACCTTCCACCACGCCGTGATCTTTCAGATGTATCCGCAGAACTTTGCCGGTACCGAACCAGATATCAAAAATATGTTTGGAAAAATCTTCTGTCATGACTTAAAAGGCTTCAAATATATTTACAAATAGATGGTTCAATTGGTTTTTCCTAAAGTCCGCCGTGGGCAAAATTATACCTGACGTTAAGCAAAAAGTTTATAAACACCAGGGCCAATTGGAGCAAAGCAAAAATGCGTACATTTTTTGTCCCGCCTCTATCCATATCTTTCAGCAAAGCAACACCCACAATTGAGGTAAAAAGCAAAGGGATGAAAAAATCACGTGGTTCCACATAATTCAAGGCAATGAAAATATAAATTCCGGTGTATATCAGCATTGCTACGGTAAAAAAGGCATATTTTCTGTAATCCTTGAATGAAACCCTGAACAGGAAAATCAAGGGGAAAATAAAAATGAGCCCTGATTCCCTCACAAAAGAATAAAGTACCATTAAAGTCCCTTTTAATAAATGCCTGATAAAATACTTAAAGTTCCATCGCGGCACCTGAAATGCCGTGGCAGGCAAAGAATTTTGCCCGTTTTTCGCAATGTACTCATCAGTTTGCACCCAGGAAGGATAAACAGGCCCTACGTGAAGTTTCTTTTTCCCTTGTTCCAGCAACACCTCAGTGAGTGCTAATCTTTGCGTCCAGGAAGATTTAACTGTATCAGGAGCTTTTCTCCTATAGGTCAAGGTATCATCAGGTATTTTCCTTTCGAAAGCCAATGCCTTGTTTACCTTTAATGAAGGATATTGCTGAAAAATGAACACAAGTCCAAAAGCGACTATAAAAACTACTATGGCTATAAATTTCTTACCGGCATTTGCTTTATTAAAGAAAGAAATGAATATCATGGCGCCGATACAGGAAACAACCAGCAAGAGTGTCAAAGGCCTTATTAACGCCGTGGCAGATATGAGCGCACCTGCCAAAATAAAAGACTTCAGCGGAGACCATAATTCAACGCTCTTCCAGAGATAAACCAGTAGCCAGATAAAAATTGCCGTATAGAAATTATCACTCCCTGCAAACCAGTAATCCTTAACACTTGAAATAACAAGGAGACAAGTAATTAAAGCAAGCTGCAGATATGCACCTGATAAACCAAATACCTTTTTTGCAATGTACCTGATCCCAAAAAAAACAGCGATGGTTGATAGCAATGACAGTATCTCCCCGGCCAACCTCGTTTCTATCCCAAAAGAAGATAATAAAAGCAACGGTATGGTAAACCCAACCGGGTTACCCTTTGCCATTTCACTAAAAACACCATAATCCTTCAAATTATGGGTCATGCTTATGTAAAAACCCTCATCGCCCTTTGGATAGTGTTGTGTGGTAACAATCATTGCTATCATATAGCAAATAAAAAATACGTACAAAATGATGGATATAAGCCTTCCAGAGGTGGTATCTCCAAGAAATTTATCCATCAATCCTGAATTGGGCTTTGAAAGGTCGTCAGTCATATTGTTTTACTCTTAAGATTGATTTCGAATCGCAAAATAAAACCTTTTATACCGAAATACCAAAGACATTTAATACCCTATCTTTCAAACCTATCCCGAATGGGACGCTCATTTGCTGCTTTGCCTAAATAATCCTAACTTTGCACCTAAACGAGATTTGTTTTCCCCGTATGCTTCCCCCTGAAAAAAAAATTATAATTACCCAATCCAACTACATTCCATGGAAAGGCTATTTCGATTCCATTAATACAGTAGACCATTTTATCATCTATGATGACATGCAATATACCCGCCGGGATTGGCGTAACAGGAATAAAATAAAAACAAAAGACGGCCTTTTGTGGTTAACCGTACCGGTTGAGGTAAAAGGCAAATATTTCCAGAAGATAAATGAAACACTTGTGAGCGACCCTGCGTGGGCGAAACAGCATTGGAAGACAATACAGTTCAATTATGCCAAATCTGCTTATTTTAAGCAGTATTCGGAAGGCCTGGAAGAATTTTACCTCAATAATCAATTAAAATACCTCACTGAAATTAACTATCAACTTATTTCTCTGATAAATAAAATGCTGGAAATCAATACAGGCATTTCTTTCTCATCAGATTATGAGCTGGCGGAAGGCAAAACCGAAAGGCTGGTAGACTTGTGCAAAAAAGTAGGGGCAACAGATTATTATTCAGGCCCGGCGGCCAAGAATTATATGGATGAATCCTTATTTGAACAGGAAAATATAAAAGTCCATTATTTTGACTACTCCGGGTACCCTGAGTATCATCAGCTTTATGAAGGTTTTGCGCATGACGTGAGCATAATAGACCTTTTGTTTAATGAAGGCCCGAATGCGACGAATTTCATGAAAAGCTTTAAATAGAAATATGAGCTTCAACGGGATAAAAGAAGAAGTAGCAAAATACTACACTGAAAAAGTAAAAACCTACGGCGCCACGCCAAAGGGCGTGGACTGGAACGGCGAAGAATCGCAGGAGTTGCGGTTTAAACAACTCTTGAAGATATTGCCTGAAGACAGCCATTCTTTTTCGCTGCTTGACTACGGGTGCGGTTACGGTTCGATGTTTGAATTTATGAAGAATCAATATCCTGGCTTTCAATATACAGGGCTGGATATATCGCAGGAAATGATAGACCGGGCAAAAAATTTATACACAGATAAGAATGCCACATGGGTATCGTCTGAAAAAGAGTGTGGAAAAGCAGATTATGTTGTTGCCAGCGGGATTTTTAATGTAAAAATGCAAACCGATGAGGCTGAGTGGCGTAACTACATAATCGATACGCTTGCCAAAATGGATAATCTCTCATCAAAGGGCTTTTCTTTTAATATTCTTACATCCTACTCCGATAAAGAATACATGAAAGATTATTTATACTATGCAGACCCGAATTTTTTCTTTGACCACTGCAAGAGGAATTTTTCAAAATACGTGGCCTTGCTGCATGATTATCCACTGTATGAATTTACTATCCTGGTAAAAAAACAAATCTAAAAATGAGCAAATTAATAATATTCGGTTTAGGAGATATTGCACAGATTGCAAACTACTATTTTAAGATAGATTCAGACCATGAGGTGGCCGCATTTACAGTTGATAAAGCCTATATGAAGGGCTCAGAATATGAAGGATTGCCCATGGTTGCTTTTGAGGATATTGAAAAAACATATCCGCCTGGCGACTATAAAATGTTTATAGCGCTCAGCTATTCTAAAATGAATAAAAACAGGCAGCAGAAATATAATGAGGCTAAAAAGAAAGGCTATGAGCTTGTTTCTTATGTCAGCTCAAAATGTACCTACCTAAGCCAGTTTGCCCATGGCGATAATTGTTTTATTTTTGAAGACAATACCATTCAGCCGTTTGTGCAAATCGGGAGTAATGTAACCCTATGGAGCGGTAACCATATCGGGCACCATTCCGTAATTAAAGATCATAACTTTATTAGTTCTCATGTTGTTATATCGGGGCACTGTACCATAGAAAGCAATTGTTTCCTGGGGGTAAATGCCACGCTTAGAAACGGCATTACCATAGCGGCCGAGACCCTTGTCGGCGCTGCTTCCGTCATTATGAAGGACACTGAGCCGAAAGGTGTATATTTACCGGCAAAAAGCATTCTGATTGATAAAAAAAGTGATGAAGTCACACTTTAGGCTATGAAAGAGAAATCATTTGGGATATTGAACCGTACCAGCATTTCCGATGAAATAGAGTTCTATTTGGAGGAATTAAAAATAAATGGTTTTACAATCATTGAGAATGTCATATCAGGCGACGATATAAAGATTGCGATTGAAAAGCTCAATGAGGTTTACGAGAAGCAGGTTAAGGAGTTTTCCGATAAAGAGCTTGAAAGAATAAATGAATCCTTATTAGCCAGGCTGCCATTGTCATACGACGATTATTTTTTGAAGCTGGCAACCAACAGCAAGGTTATTTCCCTGGTGAAAAGGGTTTTGGGCGATTATTTTGTGCTGCACCTTCAGAACGGTGTCATAAATATGCCGCAAATGGGCCACCATCAGAATTCCTGGCACCGCGACCTGCCTTATCAGGATTTTGTGATATCTAAACCGCTGGCGTTGAGCGTTATGGTCTGCCTGGATGATTTTAATGCATCTACCGGCGGTACCATTGTTTTGCCCTTCAGCCACCAGGTAAATACCATGCCTTCAGAAGAATATGTGCAGAAACATGCTTTTCAGACTGTAGCGCCAAAAGGTTCTGTAATTATATTCGACTCAATGATTTTTCACAAGGCAGGATATAACTCTTCAAACCAGGTGCGGAGAGGCATTAACCACATGTACACTTCCGCCATTCTTAAACAGCAGATAAATATCCCCGCGAGCTTAAAAGGAAAGTTCAGCGACGACCCTTTTTTAAAAATGCTCCTGGGCTATGAAGCAAAAATTGCTGACAGCGTGTATGAATGGAGAAAATCGAGACTATCTAAAAAATAATGCAAATAATATGAAAGATTATGCACGCAATGTTTACGAATTTAATACACTGGGATTTACGATAGTTGAGAATGTTGTAGATGCTGATACAATTTCCAAAATAAAAGCCGAATTAAAAAACGCCATTAGCGATGACCGGAAATGGTTTGCGCACCATGAACGCAAAAACCCTGACCTGGTTGTTGACCTCTCAATTCATAATCCATTGTTTTTAAGAGTATTGGATAATGACAATATACTTAATGTTTTATACACGCTTCTTGACAAAACCTGTACCCTATATAGCTACACCTCTACTATCTTAAATCCAAAAGTCAAGGAAACCGCCGTTCAGCAAATGCATGTAGATACGAACAAGTTTATTCCCAATTTCGTTAGCGGGGTGGTTATGACGCTTGCGCTGGAAGATTTTACGGATGAAAACGGGGCAACTTTGTATTTACCAGGCTCTCAGAACCTGAAAGAAGCCCCCAGCGTGGAAACTTTTTCAAAATATGCGATAAGCACCGCAAGAAATGCAGGCGACGCATTGTTTTTTAATCCAAGAGTATATCACAAAGCTGCTAACAACAACACCGATAATATCAGGTATGGCCTGACAATGTATGCTACCTGGCCCTATTTTAAGCAGAGGTTTGATTTTCCAAGAATGATTCCCGGAAAATCCCTGGAAGGCCTGAGCGACAGATTGCTGGCGTTTCTTGGTTTTAATGCCAGAATGCCTGACACATTGGATCAGTATTATTCAAAAAAATAAAAGGCTTGAAACCATTTATAAGCGTTATAAGCCCTGTTTACAGGTCGCAGGATTCCGTTGATCTTCTCGTGCAGAAGATTAAGGAAACCCTTGTGACTATAACCGAAGACTTTGAAATAATATTGGTTGAGGACGGCAGCCCGGATATGGCTTGGGAAAAAATACTGGAAAACGGCTTGCTGGACCACCGCGTAAAGGGTATAAAATTAAGCAGGAATTTTGGGCAGCATTATGCAATATCAGCAGGTTTAGAAGCAGCTTCAGGCCAGAAAGTTGTAGTCATTGACTGCGACCTCCAGGACGATCCGAAATACATTGTTGATCTGCTGAAAAAATCAGAAGAAGGATATGATATCGTTTATACTTTAAAAACTGCCAGGAAGCACCCGTTTTTAAAAAATATTATTTCAAAACCATTTCATTGGGTATTCAATTTCCTGATAGATAATGTCAAAAACAAAACCGATGAAAATATCGGAAGCTATTCACTACTGGACAGAAAAGTTGTTGACGCCTTGCTAAAAATTAAAGATTATCACAGGCATTACCTGATGATTGTGAGATGGGTAGGTTTTAAAAGCACGTATATAAGTGTGGAGCACCTGAGGCGGCCTTTTGGGAGAAGCTCTTACAATTTAACCAAGCTGGTCAGGCACGCTGTAAATGGGATTACTTCACAATCAAACAGGCTGCTGTATTTTTCCGTCGGCATAGGACTGACTTTTTTTATTTTAAGCATACTGGCTATTATTTATCTTGTTTTTATGTACCTGGTTCATGGCTACGCGCAGGGCTGGACTTCCACCTTCGCCATGCTTTTGTTATCTACAGGGTTAATCTTAATGAGCCTGGGGATAACAGGTATATATATTGGTAAAATTTTTGATCAAACCAAAAGCAGGCCGTTGTATTTGATTGACTCGAAAATGAATTTTAATGATTGAGCAATTAATCAGGTACCGGGATGAAATGGCATAAATTAAAACATATTTTCGCTCCTGATAATAATTATGCCTGGATGGTTTCACACGCAGCCAACCCATTTGCGGAAAAGCTGTCTGACCATATTTTCAGGGTTTATTTTACCTGTAGGGACGCTGAAAACAGATCTCATATAGGTTTTGCAGATATTGACCTTAAAGATGATTTTAAAGTAAAGAACATATCCGACAAGCCGGTATTATCCCCGGGAGAAGCCGGTATATTTGATGACAGCGGGGTGGTTATGAGCTATTTGATTAATGTCGAAAATAAAAAATATCTTTATTACCTGGCATGGAACCTAAAGGTTACCGTTCCGTGGTTAAATACAATCGGGCTGGCTATATGGAATGAAAATAAAAAGGCTTTTGAAAAGTATAGCCGGGCGCCGGTCATGGACCGAAGCGACGAAGACCCTTTTACCATTTCTTATCCTTCCATTTTATTTGAAAATGGTATCTATAGAATGTGGTACGGATCAAACCTGAAATGGGGAAAAACGCAGGATGAAATGAACCACGTGATAAAATATGCTGAAAGCACAGACGGTGTTCATTGGAACAGGACAAACCAGGTCCAAATACATTTAATGCACCCTAATGAATATGCACTCTCAAAACCATTCGTATTAAAAACCGGCGGTATATACCAGATGTGGTATTCTTACCGTGGGAATAATGACATCAAAACCTACAGGATCGGTTACGCGGATTCTAACGATGGCCGTAAGTGGACAAGAAAAGATGACGAGGCGGGTATAACTGTTTCTCCGGATAGCTGGGACAGCGAAATGGTCTGCTACCCTTTTGTATTTGATTATAATGGGGAAAGGTATATGTTGTATAACGGCAACGGCTATGGGAAAACCGGGTTTGGAGTTGCTGTCCTTGATAAAAACTATTAATCAATCTATTAGTTATAGTAAAAACGGCTGAGCATGAAAATCCATCTCGATGAAAATAATATTTATGTGCCCGATTTAGCGGAAAAAGCTCAAATTTCGTATCCGGATGAGGGAAATGAAAGCTGCTTTGCCATCGAGAAAAACAGTTTCTGGTTTAATCACAGGAATGATGTTATCGTGCAGCTGATGAAAAAATTTCCATTTGAGGGCAATTTTGCCGATATTGGCGGAGGTAATGGCTACCAGGCAGGTTTTATAAAGCAAAACTTCCCTGAAAAAGAGGTTTTTTTAATAGAACCGGGATACCAGGGCTGCCTGAATGCTACCAAATATGGATTGCGCAATGTTTATAACATTCCTTTCCAGGATTTTGACTTTTTTTCTAATAATATAGGCGCCGTGGGCGTATTTGATGTTGTGGAACATATTAAAGACGATGTTGGTTTCTTGTCTGAAATTTCCAGACATGTCAAAAAAGGCACATACATCTTTATGACCGTCCCTGCTTACAACCTCCTATGGTCTGATACCGACGACCACGCGGGCCATTTCAGAAGATATACTTCGAAAAGCATAAAATCCCTTGCTGCAAAAGCGGGCATTGGCCTGGCTTACAACGGGTATTTTATGTCATACCTTACTTTACCTGTTTTTTTTGCCAGGAGCCTGCCATACCGTATAAAAGGAAAGCGTGACAATAAAGTTATCCTCGAGAATGCGCTCAAAAACCATGACTCGGGATCTATTTCAAAACTTTCCCTTAAAATTTTAAACTCACTTGAAATGGCTGCACTCACTAACTTTAAAAGGATTCCCTTCGGCGGTAGCTGCATTGCTGTTTTTAAAACATAAAGAATATGAAACATATAGGCTTCAATAAACCTTATCTCACCGGTAAGGAAACTGAATACATCCGCCAGGCCGTATCATCAGGCAAAATTTCCGGCGATGGCAGTTTCACGAAAAAAGTACACAAGTTCTTTGAGTCGAAGTACGGATTCAAAAAAGTACTCCTAACCCACTCATGTACCGCCGCCCTGGAAATGGCAGCTATATTGCTCGACCTGAAGCTTGGAGATGAAGTAATCATCCCATCTTATACTTTTGTCTCCACCGTGAATGCTTTTGTACTGCGTGGGGTAAATATTGTATTTGCCGACAGTGAAAACGATACTCCAAATATGGATGTATCAAAAATTAAATCGCTTATCACGCCCAGGACCAAAGCTATTGTCCCTGTGCATTATGCAGGTATAGCATGTGATATGGATGGCATCATGGCGCTGGCAGACAAACATCATTTATTTGTTGTGGAAGATGCGGCCCAGGCAGTTGATTCCTATTATAAGGGGAAACCGCTTGGCTCGATAGGTCACCTTGCGGCTTTTTCTTTTCATGAAACCAAGAACGTTATTTCGGGCGAAGGAGGCATGCTGGTCATAAATGATGACCGGTTTATTAAGCGCGCTGAAATAATCCGGGAAAAAGGCACCAACCGCTCTGCATTTTTCAGGGGGGAGGTTGATAAATACAACTGGGTTGATATCGGCTCTTCTTTTCTCCCTTCTGATATTATAGCGGCTTTTCTCTACGCGCAACTGGAAAACCTGGAGGATATACAGCAAAAAAGGAAACAAACCTGGAATTCGTATTATGAAAGGTTGAGACCTCTCGCGGATAAAGGCCTGATAAGTATCCCTCACATACCGGAATACGCAACCAATAATGCGCACATGTTTTACATTGTATGCAACAATGTTAAAGACCGGGAGAACCTGATACAATATTTAAAAGACAATGATGTAAATGCTGTTTTTCATTATCTCTCTCTTCATAAAAGCCCTTTTTATGCCGACAAGTACAAGGGAGCGCAGTTGCCTCATTCAGATCAATATTCAGATTGCCTGGTGAGACTGCCCATGTATTATGAATTGACACAAGAGGATGTTTCAAGAGTCTGCGCCTTGGTCAGAGAGTTCTTTGAAAATCAAAAGACGCACTCGCCTACCCTTTCCGAAGCCTCAAAAGGCTCGGCAGCACGATCAGCAACAAAGGCAGTGCCGCGATAAACCCGCCTATAACTGCTATAGCCAAGGGCTGATGTAGCTTGGAGCCAGCTCCTATGCCTAAAGCAAGAGGCATTAATGCCACGATAGCGCCAAACGCTGTCATCAACTTGGGCCTAAGGCGGGTAGATATGGAGTAAATAATAGAATCATCCACGTTTTTCCCTTCATGTCTTGTGGTGCGGTATTGCTGATAGGTAAATATAGCGTTCTCTCCGATTATGCCCACGATCATGATAATCCCCGTATAGCTCCCTACATTTAACGGTGTACCTGTTAAATACAGAGCCAGGAAACTTCCAGCAGCCCCCAGGGCGGCAATAACAAGAATAATAAGCCCAACACTCAACCTCCTGAACAAAAACAATATAACGCCGAACACTAACAGGATAGCTGTAATAAGAATGGTTAACAATTCTTTAAACGATTGTTTCTGGTCCGCATAGGCGCCTCCATAGCTAATATAATAACCTTGTGGAAGATGAATATTGGCTGATACTTTTTGTTTAATTTCGTTAATAGCGCTTCCCAGGTCGCGGCCATTGAGCCTGGCGGTAACCACAGACATAGATTGCAGGTTTTCCCTTTGAATTTCGGGGATGCCTTCGCCTATTTGTACTGTGGCCAGTTCTGATACGGGCTTCAATGTGCCGCCCGGAATAAAAACAGATTGGTTTTTGATACTTTGAACCCCTCCCTTCAACGAATTTGGAAATATCATCCGGATACTTGTCTGCTGTTCTTTTTCAAGGATATTGCCCACAATATTTCCTTCAAGCTCCGTCTGTAGTTGGTATTGAAGTCCGGCAGGGGTCATACCATATTGTGCCAGCTTCTGCGGATTTGGATAAACGCTGATAGTAGGGCCTGCTATGGTAATGCCATCAAAAACGTCTGCAGTTCCCTTTACCTGGCTTACCTCATCTGCCACGTTGCGCGCAATGTTGTTCAGCTTTTCCTGGTTGTCGCCGAATATTTTAACCTCAATAGGTTGAACGGAAGCCATCAGGTCACCAAGCATGTCTTCAATCACTTGACCAAAATCTACCCTGAGGGCCGGCTGGGTGCTTTCAATTTTTTTGCGGATATCATCAATTACCTCGTCGGTTGTCCTACGCCTGTCTTTTTTCAACTGTATCAGGTAGTCGCCCCTGTTGGGTTCGGTGATATAAAAACCCATCTGTGCACCTGTGCGCCTGCTGTAGCTTGCCACCTCGGGCACTTTTACAATCAATTTCTCTACCTCGCGCAACATCCTATCTGTTTCATTTAATGATGTGCCCGCTGGGGAGCTGTAATCCATTGCAATAGTACCTTCATCCATTTCGGGCAAAAACCCGGTTTGGAGATGCGGGTAAACAAGGATAAGGGCAATGATAAATCCTGCCATAACCGCATAACTGATCAAAGGACGCCGTATAAAAAATGATACCCATTTTTGGGTTTTTACTACGTGGATTTCTTGTTTCCGGTGCAAAGTTGCATCGCGGTTACGTTCTGTAAGCAGCAAATACACAACCGGAAGACCCAGCCATGTTACAAAAAAGGAGCAGACAAGGGTTATGATCATGGTATTGGTAAGTACATGAAAATATGCGCCTGCCACGCCGCTCATCAATACAAAAGGAATAAAAATGACAATAGTACTCAAAGACGACCCTATCATTGCAGGAAAAAGATATTTTATGGCTTTTTGTACCAATATTGCTGTATGCTCATCCGGGTGTTCTTCGTGTGTGCGATGGATCTGTTCCACCACGACTATCGCATCATCAATAATAAGCCCGATGGCAGCGGCAATGGCGCCAAGGGTCATAATATTGAAGGTATAACCAAGGGCATAAATGACAATAATCGTAAGACCTATCGTTACCGGGATCGTTAATAAAATTGCGCTGCTTGCCTTGAACGACCTCAAAAACAGGATACTGACAATAATAGCCAACAAAAGGCCGATCCACAAGCTATCCTTTACACTATGGATGGCATCCTTAACGAAATCAGACTGCCTGTAATACGGTTTTATGTAAACGCCGGGAGGAAGAATTTTTTGGAGGTCGGCTATTTTTGCATCCATTAGCCCGGCGAGATCAACAAGGTTTGCATTGGGCTGGCGGATAATATTCACCAGCAGGGCATCTTTGCCATTGGCATTTATTTTAACATATTCGGTTTTTTCGCTTATTTTTATATCTGCAATATCCTTTAATTTAATAATTCGTTTACGGTTGCTTTTTACCACGAGGTTTTCCAGGTCTTGCTTATCGCCAAGGCCGGCATCCGTGAGGGTCAGGTACATACGGTGGTAATCGCTTGCAAAACCGTTTGAATTGATAAAGTTAGTCTGGTTGAGTACCGTAGCAATTGTGTCTATGGTAATACCAAGTTCCGTCATCTTTTCAGGTTTCAGTACCACCCAGTATTCTTTGGTTTTCCCGCCCATAATGTCTATTGAAGAAACCCCGTTTACCTGGGATAAAAACGGCTTCACAATGTATGTGGCAATCAATTTCATTTCTATCGGGTTCCTGGTGGAACTTTCAAGGGTATAGCCGCTTACCGGCAATATAGAGGGAGCCATTTTCTCAATAGTAATGGTGGTAGTGGGCGGCAGCAGGTTTCGTATTTCATTTATCCGCGAATCTACCTGCTGCTTGCTTATATCAATATCGGCATTCCAGTCTATAAAAGCTGAAAGCTCGCAACTGCCGCGGCTGGTAGTGCTGCGCAGCATTTTGAGATCAGGAACCCTTTTTATAGCATTTTCAAGTGGGTGGGTGACAGTGATCATCATCTTGTCAACGGGCTGTTCACCGTTTTCGGCAATCACTTTTATTTTGGGAAATGTAATCTCAGGGAAAAGGGAGGATTTCATTTTGGAGTAGGTGAAAATGCCCCCGATAATTATCAGCGCCATCAGAAAACCGACAGGAGAACGGTATGAAAAGAAAAAGTTTTTCACCTTTTTATTTCACAATTTTTATTTTTGCCGTATCGGGAAGGCCGTAGTTTCCGCTTTTAATGATCCTGTCGGTAGATGAAAATACGGGGGAAATTATTTCCTTCTCATCATTGTTCTGAAGCCCCAACGTTACCGGAACCTTCACGGCAGTAGAATCATCAAGCAGTTTCATTACCCAAAAATTTTCTTCTTTTTCGTCCGTAAGCACTGCACTTTTGGGTAGGGTAATAGCATTGGGCTTTCTCTCGGTTTCAATTTTTACCCTGGCTATCAGCCCTTCCGGAAGTTTGCCTCCTCCCAATGGTTTTATTACGTAGTTCTGTGTCTGATTATTGATGTCCATGACAGGCAATGCTGATTGAACCACCGCATCAAGTTGTTCGCTATCGGGCAACAATATATTGCATTTTTTATTGGGCGCCAGGTACTTGTGGAATTCAAAAGGTGCATCAACCAGGAAAACAAGGCTATTTTGTTCTGCTACCGTAGCCAGTTGTTCCGCATCCTGCACGTAATCTCCTTTCTGATGAAAAATAGCGCTTACAACGCCATCTTTAGTTGACAAAACGGGTATTCTTCCCGTAAAACCGAGGTTTAAGTTCCCGACACTTTGTAAGTTATCCAAAGCCCTGGCTTCTTTTGTTTTGATGATAAAAAGGGTATCGCCTTTTCGCACAATTTGCCCCATAATTATTCTTATATCAGTAATATAACCATTCGCAGTGGACTTTATAGTTTCTTTGCGCAGGAAAGTGGAGGTGGCATTAAGCACTATGAAATTTGCCATACTCCCGATTTTGGGGAATGTAACCTGCACGGGAGTTATTGCTTCCACCTGTTTTTCAGCTTCATCGCCGGCTTTCTCATGCGTACATGAGGCAAAAAGCAGTAAAAAAATCCCGAAAATGCTAAATTTCATAGTTAAAGAAAACCAATCCTTAAACAATGGTGCAATTTACACTTTCACATATCACGAGAAAAAGTTTTTTTCCCCCACCTTATCCCTTACCTTCCTTACCTCTTCACAGATGTATGACCATATCTACCCGGTAAAGCACGAATTTGTCATACATAGTTCCGCTTAGGTCGGGGAAAAACTCGATAGTGATAATGGCATTATTCAATCCAGGATTAATGCCGGGCTTTACTTTTTTGATAACATATTCATACCTTATCTTCCGGCCATATTCTGGATCATGTATCCAGAAACCATCCGCTTCATCTACCCATCCTGAAGACAGACAAGACCTGGTTTTCATAATAACATCCCTGAAAACATTAAACATCCAGGCAGAATCATTTCCCGACTGATAATTGATAAAATAGGCAAATGGCGAACCGGTAATATGATCATTGGTAGAATCAATCCTGTTTACTGAATAAATCTTTGAAGCGCGGGCCATGGTGTCGTTTGCGTTTGTGGACCCGCTATCGGTTATTTTTGACACGCTCATCGGCCCTGTCATCAATCTGAAAGTATATACCAATGTATCACATAAAGAAGGGTTTAAGCCGCTGTCCTGAGAAAATGTGTAAGGAAAACCGGTAAAGCTGCCGCTCGGTATTTCTGTAAACTGGGCAAAACTGTAAAAGGAAATAAAAAAGAAAAAACAGGTGATGTTTAACTGCTTCATGTAATAACCCTATGTGAAACAGTACTATGACAATTAAAGCCGCGAATATGTTTCTTATTACTTTTTTGTGTTATCAGTTACCCATATCGCGTCCTCGGTAATCATGGAATCAATGCTTATCCTTCTTTCCTGTGCCTTTTGCCTTATCAGTTCCATCCATTTTGGATCATTTTTTATAGCTTCACGCTGCCAGGCAATCTGTTTCTTATAGTCTTGTTCTATAACCCAGATGGCATCAAGTGTCATCATGGAGTCTTCGCTAATTTGCCTTTCATGGGCTTTGGTTTTAATAAGGCCCATCCATTTTTGATCAGTTACGATATAGGCTTTTTTCTTTGCCACCATTTCATTAAAGTGAGGGATCCTGGCATCATAGCCCTTGAAGTGATTGTAAAGATTCTCAATAAACCCCCAGCCTATATTAGAAATGGTTGATTCTGTGGCCATAATAATAAAAACGTCATGGCTGGCAATTTCTTTTTTCAGGTCAAGCTGGGCCGGCGTTACCAACCCATGAAACCGGGCTGAATAAATCTCGCGGTTGTAGTACCAGAAATCATTCTGAGAGAATGCATTCGATATTCCCAGTTCTTCTATCCCCCAGTAATGACTGTCGGCCACTACGAGCAAAGAAGGTTTTGTTTTTCCTACATCTGGCTGGAACTGAACACGGGGATAAGCCATAGGTTTACTTTTGAACTTGAACAAAAGGTTCATGCCGTCAGCAATGTCATAATCATAATATGACGCTTTATTTTGCACAACTATCCTATCCCAATATATATGAGGCATTTTTATATGACGCTTATATTCAATATATTTAATCAGCGAATCCGTAGCCAGGCAGGTGCCATAATAGCTCCAGTGTACGCCATACTGGGGGTAAAGCGGGTATTTTGATCTGAATTTGTTCTCCCTAAAATACCTGTTAAAATCTATATAATTTATTTTAAGGGCATTCGCGTATTTCACATAATATCCATAGTTTGTTTTCCCCCTTGGCTTCCAGCACGAATCCGGTATGTATTCAGGATAAAAAGAGACTTTACTGGGTGCAAAAACAATCATCAGTGTCTTATTGAGCTTTGCCAGCGTATCCTGGATAAACCTGATTCGTTCTGACCGTTCCCTGATCTTATCTTCCCCTATGAAATCGGTCCCGAAATAGGCTTTTATATAGTTGTATTCGAACAGGTAATTATCCTTGCCCAGTATAACGCTGTTGGCATTGATTTTTTTAAAAAGGCTGAATTCCACTTGATTATTGATCCGGACGCATAGATCCCTGAACCCAAACACGTCATTTAAATGTTTTTCCTTCGCATCCTGATATTCGCCGGAAAACCATCCGGCTATTGAAAAAGGAACTGAACCTGCAATGGTAACATCGCCTTTTAATTCCATTTTTTTAAAAAAGTGCTTCTTGCTCTGTACCAAAGCAATAACCGGCATCGCGAAAAGTCCGAAAAATATCAGCTGTTTTATATCAAATAAGTTTCTTTTCAGCATCAGAACCTGTAATAGATAAAAGGATTAAAACCGGTTGAAGTAATAAAACTGAGCGATAATATAAACAATACTGCCCCTGCAAAGGCCATGCCCACATGCTTCTTGTTTGTGTAAGAATTGAAATAAACGGCATCCTGTATTTCCTGCCCTTGTTTGAGATATGCGAAAAATGCAAATACCCCTGCGAGACCCAAAAAAGTATAAAACTCTGAACTGAAGCTTACAGGATGGCTGAAATTAAAAGCAAACGTCCTTTTTAAATAAAGTATGGCATCCCCAAATTTTTCAACCCTGAAAAATACCCAACCTACAGCAACAATTATGAAAGTAATCAATGTGCGGAAAAACCTCCCGATGTATTGATATACTTTGAGCAAGAAAACCCTTTCCAAAACAAGAAAGCTGCCGTGATAGGCTCCCCATATCACAAAATTCCAGGAGGCTCCGTGCCACAAGCCTGATAAGAGAAAAACGATCCAGAGATTGCTATAAGTACGCCCTTTTGAAACCTTATTGCCGCCAAGCGGGATATAAAGATAATTTTTCATCCAGTTGCCGAGGGTAATGTGCCACCTTCGCCAGAACTCTGTAACGCTTTGAGAGATATATGGGTTATTGAAGTTCTCCGGGAATTTGAAGCCAATCATTTTTCCGATACCTATTGCCATATCAGAATAGCCTGAAAAATCGAAGTAAATCTGGAAAGTATAGGCAAATATGCCAATCCAGGCGGTATAACTGCTCAGGCTGTGAAAATCCATCGCAAAAATGGCATCGGCCTGGCTTCCAATATGGTTGGCAATAATAACTTTTTTGGCGAGCCCGATCACAAACCTGTAGAACCCTACGAGCCTGTTGTCTATCGTATCATTCTGCGACCTGTCTGTAATCTGGTCGGCAAGCTCGTGGTACCTGACAATTGGGCCCGCTATAAGCTTGGGAAAAAGGATAATATAGGTCTGATAATCCCAGAATTTTGTTAATGGTTTATGCACGCCCCGGTACACATCCACCACGTAGGTAACAGTTTCAAAAGTGTAAAAAGAAATCCCAATGGGTAGTAGAAGCTTGGCCCATTTGATGGTAGGCTCCCCGCCAAGAGATAGCAGCCAGTTTAGGTTTTCAACGAAAAAATTGCTGTATTTAAAATAAACGAGAAGGCCGATATTGATAAATATGGACAAGCTTAGCAGCAGCTTCCTTTGAAGGACAGAAGGGGAAACTGACATCCATTTTACAATGTGAAAATCAACAAAAGTGGTCGCCAGGATTACGAATATGAACTTTGGCGCACCCCACGCATAAAAGAATGCACTGAACACAAGGATAACGAGGTTTTTAAACCTTTTCCCAACCAGGTAATAGGTAAAAAGAAATGCAGGGAGGAAATACAGGAGGAAAACAACGCTGCTGAAAACCATATTGGCCGCAAGATAGAAAAAAACGGCAGTACAGTTGTTCTAATATATTTCATTTAATCTATTACTCAAACAAAAAGTGAAATAATAAATACAGCTAAAAGCCCGCCTTACTTCCTATACCGTTGCATATTGCGCATCTGCAATTTTTGCATACCGCACCTCCGCAACCGCGGTTGTTTTATGGTCGCAGTTGCCAACAGCAAATTCAGTATCATCAATATGCACCGCCCCTAAATGAGGATGGAGTCCCAGGACAAAAGCGCAGCAAAACCTGCTCCAGTTGCCAAAATCAATTTTTACCGGGCCTACGTATGGCACTTGTTCATAAGCGCCGTCTTTCATGACCACGGTCCGCTTTTCAAGTTCAGGGAACTCCAGTTTTTCTGCTATTCTTTCGGTAATGCTCAGCATTAATGCCCTGGTATCCAGGTGACATTTTACCCTTACAGGGGCAAGCCAAGGTTTGCGGGGATTGCTGATGCGGACTGTTTTGTAAATGTAAACCATCTCCTGTAATTTAGTCGTTTTTCGGGATTAAAGAAAGTAAAACAACAAGGCAGCCATTTTGTTTAGTTCCCGTTTCATTATTATTTTTCTTCGCAACCCTTTCTGAGCGTGCATGTACGGAGCTTCGGACGGTGAAGGCCATCCCGGGTTGCGAAGAATTCAAACTTTTTAAGGATTTGAGAGAACGAACTGGTTATCTAAATAAGGTTTGAAATTGCTCCGATAGAAACATTAATTTCCTGAATAAATATATGGGGCTTCCATTTCTGCCATTTGTTTAATGATTTTCATGCCATTTCTCATTACATTTTGCCAATAAGTTTTTACAAATAACCAGGCAATGGGCTTGGTAAAAATACTTGAGGCGTACCAGGTGTATTTCCATTTTATAGTTATGGTGCCGTCATTGTTATCTGCACAAAACCATTCTCCTATTGCTTTATTAGAAAAAACACCTCCAAAATCCCTTACCCCCCATTTCCAATAACTGTTTTCCTTCTTGACAAATATCTCATCTATACCGCGTTCTTTACTCTTTATAAATAAACCGCCATTATAAATCGGGACCCTCTTACCTCCTTCATTTCCCCATGTTTCATCCTTGCAAAAACCCAATACGATTGGACAATTACCATATCCAATAAGTATTTTAGTTGCATCGCCCAAAATGGGTGTGTTATATGCCCTTTCCAATGAACAATTAAAAGTGGCACTGACAATGTTTGTTGAAAATAGTTTTTTCATAAAAGAATCTGATTTATACTTGTTTAGGGGCAAATGTAGTGCTACAGAGGCAATAAAAATATCAAAAAATTGGAAAATCTGACGCCTTCAAAATGGATAATTAAATGATAATAACTTCAAATAACTGCCTTAGAGCCAGTTCTGCAACGCAGCAGTGAAGACAAAAATACCAATAAACACGCCGTAGAAATCTT
>Ga0134126_10002978_pt1 | contig 21303 bp, 14 predicted proteins | sample KB31752_FD_96881 | JGI IMG/M metagenome (GOLD analysis project Ga0134126, IMG submission 96881) | Terrestrial soil microbial communities with excess Nitrogen fertilizer from Kellogg Biological Station, Michigan, USA - KB3-175-2 | ecosystem: Environmental > Terrestrial > Soil > Unclassified ... | reverse complement strand
TCCAGATCCGTTTGTTGATGGGGAAGATCAGTCCCCACCAATAGCCCAGCATAAGGAGGATCAGGCCCGCAAGGAGCAAGATGCCGCCTTTTTTCAGCATCGACCAGTGTTCGTTTTGCCAACGGAGGAGCCGGCCGGTGAACACGCCCAGCAGGGCGGTGCCGACGGCCGGGAGTGTGGACAGGATGCCTTCGGGGTCGTGAATGGTGTCGTGGAGCCGGCCGGGGAGCAGGAGCCGGTCGATGTAGGATTCGAGGGAGCCTTGCATCGTCAGTACGCCGGCGCCATAGCCGGGTACCGGGACGAGCATCATCATGGCCCAGTAGCCGAGCAGCAATCCTGCGAACCAAAGAAGCTGGCCGCGAAGCGAGGTATTCATATAGATGAGGGCTGCTCCGCACCAGGCGAGGCCGATGCGGCCGAGGACGCTGGCGAAGCGGGTATGGAGGTAGCCGTTGAACTGCAGGACGCCGTTGACGACGAGTCCGAGCAGGATCAGCGTGATGGTCCGGCGGATGATGGTTTTGTAGCGCCGGTTCTTATCGGCGACGGGGAGGGGCATCGAGTAGGGCAGGGAGACGCCGGCGATGAAGAGGAAGAGGGGAAAGATCATGTCGTAGAACGTAAATCCATTCCATACAGTATGATGCAGCTGATCCGACATCCAAACGAAGGGCAGCCAGTGGGTCGTCTGCGCCAGCGCATGGATGATGTGTTCGCCGCTCATGATCCAGAACATGTCGAAGCCGCGGAGGGCATCGAGGGATTGCAGGCGTGGGGGGTGCGGATGGCTCTGAGGGGACACTGTCATAGACCCATGGCTTTTCTGTATTTGCGATAAAGATGTTCTACCGTGGCAACGGGGTCTCCTTTTGGGGTGGTTGGGAAGGCTTTTTGTTCGTTGACCCAGGACCATTCCCACCCGCGGATCGTGGTGTCGAATGATGCGAGATCGGGGGAGGGGTTGGCGGTGAGGAAGGCGAAGAATTTCTCCCAGCGGGGTTTGTAAAAGTCTTTCAGCAGGCCGCTCCACTGGCGGTTAGCGTATTCATGCAGCGGGCTATTGGCGTCGCCCCATAGGGTGATGAGGTCGCGGGCATTTCTTTCGTAGAGGGCTTTTTCTTCGGGGGTGATGCCTTTGTTGCGGGCGTCGGCGAGCCAGGGGCCGAGGAGAAAACCTTTTTGGGTCGCGAGGAGGTCGTCGAGATCGTCGATGAGGGCGAGGAAGTCTTTTGTCTGATGGCGGAAGGCGGCTGTGTCGTGGGCCTGGTACGACCGGACCCATTGTTGTTGGAGCACTGTTGCATAGTTTGCGAGGACCTGGCGGGTTAGGTCGACGAGGTCGAAGGAGAAGCCTTGGGTGGGGTTGGCCGCCGGGGTTTGGTATTGTGAGGCTTCCACGAAGAGGTCCCAGGCGGGTAGCAGGTCGCCTGGGGCGTAGTTGAGCTTTGTGCGGGTCCATACGGCGGACGAGTCGAAGGTGGGGCGGCCGGTGATGATGGATTCGGCGCCATCGCGGATGACCTTGCCGTTGTAGACGGTGTGGTGCAGGATGTCCCAGGCTTCTTCGAGGCCGGGGGTGGTGAAGCCATAACGGTTTCGGATGTACGACGGCAACCAGGTGTGGAGGTCGATGGGGGTGGCTTGATGGGCGCTGGCGCCGGCTGGCTGCCAGGTATTTTGAAGCATGAGCTCGTAGAGCACGGGGTTGGTGCCGATGCCTTCCATGGTGAGGCCGATGCCCTGTAGTTTTCCCGAAGCGGTGTCGGCGAGGGCTTCGGCGGGGCCTGTGGCGGCGGCATCCATGCGGCCAAAGAGGTTGACGTTGCCGCCGAAGTTGTTGATCATATTCCAGATCCACGGTTTCCCGTAGAAGGCGCTTGTTCTTTTCCATACGGGTTCGATCTCGGCGGCGAGGTCGAGGAGAAGCATGTGGTCATTAGGGACGGCATCGAGCAGGGCTTTGATCTGCGGCGCCTTCCAGAATTTGCGGTCACTATAGAACAGCCAGCCTTGCATGACCCAGGTGGCGTCAGGGTCGGCCTGGCGCATGCCGTCGTATATTTTGCCGCTGAGGCCGGCGAGATAGGCAGGGTCGTCGGAAGGCGGTTCGTTCTCATTGAAGGTGTCGGCGGAATAGAGATGGTCGGTGCCGAAGAGTGCGGTTTGTTCCGCCAGAAATTTTTTGCCGATCTCCGCGAAAAGCGGGTCGGTGGCATCGAGGAGATAGGTGTCGTTGAACCCGTTCTTCCAGTTAGTTACCTTGTAATGCGCCGATGGGAATTTTTTGGGGAAGGAAGGTGGGACATGCCCGGTAAAGGCGGGCAGCACAGGCGTCATGCCGAGCGACCGTTCCCGGAGAAGGATCTTTCTTTGCAGGTCTTTTTGCATCAGCATCCAGTGCATGGGCAGGGGGCCGCCCCAGCCGTCGAGGTTGCCCATCCAGAACCACGCGAAATAGGCGGGGCCGCAGAAGAAGGCGGCGAGGTCGGCATCGCTGAAGCCCATGTCGTGATAGACCTTGTACCAGGTGTATTCTTCGCCGGTGATGGCCAGCGGCATATTGATGCCATGGAGCGCCATCCAGTCGATCTCGCGTTGCCAGCGGTCCCAGCCCCACCAGCTCATGGAATAATTGAACGTACAGTAATTGAGATAATAGCGGTAGCGCCAGGGGGACAGGCGATGGACCGTTTTGGGAACGGCGGGTAGTGTTGCCGGCAGTGCGAGGTTGTCGCCATTCCAGGTGATCTGGCAATGGGTATATTCGGTGAGGTAAAAATATAAGGCGCTGGCGATGGCGACGCCGTTGTTCCCACGGAGGACGATCTTGCCGGCTTTGGACTCCACTTCGAAGACGTCGCCCGCGGTGTTCGTGGTCAGCGGTTCGACGGTGAATTCGGCGGCATGTTGGGGGATGACGCGAGTGATCAGCGCATACGAAACGGCTTTATCGAGGCCGGTTGCGGCTGAGTTGAAACTGATGTGCTGCGCCTCCCCGATGAATGGAAGAAGAGCGCAGCACACCAGCGATATAAAAGATCGGCGGGTCATTAGTATCCGGGATTCTGAACCAGCTTTGTATTCAGAGCCATGGCCTGAACGGGAACGGGATAGATGCGGTGGTTGGGGTCGTTGTCCGTTTTGAAGCCCCAGGCGTTTTCATATTTGCCAAACCGGATCATGTCATTCCGGTGCCATGATTCCTCCGTGAATTCGCGGCACCGCTCGTTGTAGATGGAATCCAGGGTGATGTTGTTGCCCCAGGCCGCAGCCGTAGTCCGCTGTGCGCGGAGGTCATTGGCGAGTGACAGGGCAGTTTGGCTGAGTGTAGGTGTACCGCCTCTCATGATCGCTTCCGCCTTTTCCAGCAGGATGTCGGAATAGCGGAATACGGGGATATCGTTATTCATGGCCGTGCTGGGAGAGGTGGAATCAGGGTAGAACTTGATACAGCGGTAACCCATGTTCCAGGCGATCTCGTCGTTGCCGCAGTCGAATGCGGCGACAGACTGCCGAAGCTGAATATCGGGCGTAAGGTTCACCTGATAGGTCAACGGAGCGGACGGACTGGGGCCGCTGTAGGTTTGGTCGTAGCCGAGGTTGGTGGTGGTGACGGTTACCGGGGTGACGCCATCCTTCATATACTGAAGGCCGGTGAGCCATTGGTTGTTGCGAACGTCACCGGGATCATAGAAATAGGCGTAGTAGCTGGGGATGGTGCTTTCCGGTGCGCTGGGTACGAAGGACAGGCTGAATTTAGCCTTTTCCGAGCGGGGCGGATCGTAGCGCATGTGCAGGTTGGTACCGCGGAATGACTGCGGGCCTTCGGAATATGTGGGGCTTTCGGGGATGGCAAAGATGAATTCCTTGTCCTGCGGGCCGTTGTTGTAGGCGAACTGTTGAAAATAGGTCGCCATGGGCTGTAGCGCAAAGTCGCCCGAGTTGATGATCGAATCACAGGCAGCGATACAGTCGTTGTAGCGGGCTGTGCCGGTGTAGTATTCGTCATTCAGGTAGAGCTTGGCGAGCAGGGCATAGGCGCCGTATTTGGTCATCCGGCCATAGGTGGTGGCATTGACGGTCGAGCTGAGATAGGGAAGGGCGGTCTTGAGCTCGGATTCGATGAAAGCGGCTACGGTAGCGCGGGAGGACTGCGTATGGTCTACGAAGCTGCCTGCCGTGGTGTCGATGGGTACGCCGCCGAAGAAGTCCATCATGATGTAATAGCCAAAGGCCCGGACGGCGCGGAGCTCGGCCAGGGTTTGTGCTTTGCCGGTAGTGGCAGCGGGCTCGTCCTGGTTCAGGAGGGCCATTTCCTGTGTGGCGAGGCCGATGATGGTCGAACCCCAATACCACATGCCGTACATATAGCCGTTAGAAGCGTTCCAGGTGTGGTAGTGCATCTGCTGGTTTTCCGCGCCGTTGAACCAGTTGCCGCCGCGGGCGGGGAGGATCTCCTCATCGGTACTGAGGGTCTGCATGAAGAAATATTCCACGCCATAGCTGCCGCGGAGGGCGACGTAAACGGGCCCCTGCGCCTGGATGAACTGGGCGGAATCCGAGGGGAAGACATTGGGTGTCAGCTCGGAGGTGATCGGTACATTGAGTTTGTGACAGGAGCTGAGCACGGTGGCAAACAACCCCATGAGTAAAATATAATTAAGTACTTTTTTCATGATTCTTGTTTTTGGCATTTACGTTAGAAAGAGATGCTTGCGCCGAGGAGCATGGTCCTGGTTTTCGGGTAGAAGTTGTTATAGTCTACGCCGGGGGCCAGACCGCCCTGGTTGATCTCGGGATCTATGCCCTTGTACCCCGTGATGACGAACAGGTTATTACCCGACACGTAGAACCTGAGCGTCTTGATGTATTCGCCCAGATGGTGGAGTGTATAGCCGAGGGTGGCATTGTCCAGGCGCAGATAGCTGCCGCTTTCGATAAAGCGGGAGGAGTACAGGTAAGCGTTGTAATCTGCCGTTGTTTCGCTGGCTGCATCCTGGAGAATGTTTGTATACTGGGCCGTTGCGGGGCGGAAGAGGTCGGCCCGGGTTGCATTGAAGACCTTGTTGCCGAATGTTCCGCGCACGAAGATGTTCAGATCGAAGTTCCCATACTTGAACGTGTTGGCCCAACCCAGCAGCAATTTCGGTTGTGCATTGCTGAGATAGTGGTAGTCCGTACCCTGAACGGGGGTGGTGGTAACCTTTCCGCTGGCCGAGATATACTGGGAAACGCCGCTGGAACTCTGACCTGCATATTCGAGGGAGTAGAACTGACCCAGGGGTCTGCCGGATTTCAGGATCTCCACGGTGCTGCCGGACTGGCCTGCGCCCTCGGGATCGGCCAGCAGGAGCGAGTCGCCGCCTGCAAAAAGCGGGTTGCTAAGGCTGGTGATCTTGTTGGTGTTGTGTGCCAGGTTGAGGCTGCTGGTCCATTTGAATTGTTTCGTCGATATGGGGATGACGGTCAGACCGAGCTCGATGCCTTTGTTGTTCATGCTACCGCCGTTTGCCGTGACGTGGCCAACGGGGACCAGTAGGGGGTCTACATTATAGGGGTAGATCATTTGGGTCGTGTTCTTATTGTAGACATCGATAGCGCCGGCTACCCGTCCGTTGAGGATGGTGAAGTCCAGGCCGATATCGGCGGTGGCTGTTTTTTCCCATTGCAAGGCGGGATTGGCCTGTTGGGTAGCGCCGAGGGCCGAGGTTGTCGTGCCGTTGTAGGAGAAGGTGCCGAGGCTACCGGAGATCGACTGGGCCGTATAGGCGCTGAAGCCGGTAGCGTTACCGGTGACTCCATAGCTGCCCCGGAGTTTGAGATCGTTGAACAGGCCCTGGTTGAGCATGAACGGTTCCTGGCTGATGCGCCACCCTGCGGCGACGGAGGGGAAGTAGCCCCATTGGTGGTCGGTACCGAACACGGAGCTGCCATCCCGCCGGAGGACGGCCTGCAGTAGGTATTTCTGGTTGTAGTTATAGGTCAGGCGGCCCCAATCCGAGATCAAACGGCTCTGGCTATAGACGCCGTCGGCGCCGAAGTTGACCTGGTAGCCGCTGAGGGCATATGGGTTGCTGAGCGCGAGGTTGTTGTAAGAGATGTTATCGGCAGGGAAGTTGGCCGTGGTCACGGTGAACCCGTTGTTGTTGGTAAAGTCCTGCCAGGAATAGCCCACGACAAGGTTGATAGAGTGCTCACCGAGATGTTTATCCCAGGTGAGGTAGTCTTCGAACAGCGTGGAGGTGGTGGTATAAGAGGCCCTGGAAGCCTGGCCGTTCTGACCGAAGATCTGCTGGGTATGGCCGGTGAGACCAGGGTTGGGGTTATTGTACATGTCGTTGAAGTTATTGGTGAAATAACTGTCAAGATATTGCCCCTGATTGGTGATATAACTCTGGTAAGAGAGGTCGGCATTGTAGGTGATCGAGAAAGGCAGCTTTACCTGTGCCGTGAGGACGCCTACGAGATTGCTGTACTTGGTATCGAGGTCGCTGTGGTTGGTCATGGCGACGGGGTTGTAATAGCCCGAGTAATTGAAATCTTCGAAGTAGGTTCCGGGCGAGCTGTACACCGGCGATACGGGCAGGTAGAGGGCGCTCTGAAGGAGGGTGACGGAGCGATAGGGGACATCCGTGGCGTTACTATTCGAATAGGTGACGTTCAGTCCGAGTTTCACCTTGTCCTTGATGGCGGACTGATTGACGGCCAGGCGGGCAATGACGCGCTGGAGGTTGCTTTTGAGCAGGATGCCGTCCTTGTAGGCGTAGTTGAGGCTGGCGATGTAGTCACTGTGGTCGGTGCCGCCGCTGACCGCGATGTTATGGTTCTGGGAGACGGCATTGTCTTTTTCGATGGCTTTTTGCCAATTGGTATTGGCGCCTTTGTCGTCGTTGGGGGAGAAGGCCTCGTTGTTCTTGCTCAGGAACGCGCGGAGCTGTGGGGCTGTCATGACCTTGAGGTTACGGGAGACCTTTTCGTCGCTTACATATCCGTTGTAATCGACCCGGGCGTCGCCTGCCTTGCCTTTGCGGGTGGTGACCATGATGACGCCATTCGAGGCGCGGTTGCCATAGATGGCGGTCGCGGCGGCATCTTTGAGTACGTCGATGGAGGCGATATCAGCCGGAGCGATGAGTGAGATGTCCGCGCCGGGCACGCCATCGATCACATAGAAAGGAGTTTGCGAGCTGTTGATCGTGGAGGCGCCGCGGAGGATGACGGCAGACGGCTGATTGGGGTCGCCGTTTGCGGTGATATTGAGGCCTGCCACTTTACCCTGAAGTAACTGACCGACGTCGGTGATGGCGCCCGCATTGAGCTCTTCCGGCTTGACCGTCGTGATCGAGCTGGTGAGGTTTTTATGGCTTGCTTTGCCATAACCGATGACGGCTATTTCGTTGAGGGCGGCATTGGATTCGGTAAGGCTGATCGTGATCTCCGTTTGGTCGCCTACCGGGACCTCTTTGGGATCATAGCCTACGTAGGAGAATACGAGGACGTCTTTTGCGCGGGCGGCGATGGTAAAGTCGCCGTTGTCGTCGGTGGTGGTCCCTTTTTTCGTGGCCTTGACGAAGACGCTTACACCGGGGAGGGGTTTACCCGTCGCCGTGGTGACCTTGCCCTTGATGACCACCAGGGGAATGGCGTCGGCGGGGTTGGCCTCCCGCGGCCGGATGACGACCGTTTGATCGACGATCACGTATTCGTAAGGCTGGTTCTCGAAACATTTGGCCAGTACTTCCTGGAGGCTGGCGTCGCGGAGGCTGAGGCTGATGCGGGCGGCCTTGTCGATCTGCTGGGTTTTGTACCAGAAGGAATAGCCGCTTTGTTTTTGGATCTCTTTAAAGACCTTTTCCAATGAGGCATCATGGACGCTCAGGGTGATCTTTTTTTGCGAATAGCCGTTGGCTGAGACATGCAGGCAGGCCGCGAGGATTAAAAATGCTGTGAACTTCATTACCAGCAGAGTTTTGACGACGAGACAATGTTTTTTATTTGTGTCGCCGAATCCGCCAAAGGCGGATTTGGTTAGAAACCGGGCGGGAAAGTTTGGGGATACGGCAGACCTCCCAGACCCGATTTTGCAGAAAGCAATCAGATTCATAATTTTAATTGTTTGAGTTAACAAATAAGCAGTGCTTCGAAGGCTTTGTTTATTGAATATTTAACTCGGCATCCGCCGGGGACGGGCCAACGTTCCCGGTTTTTTGCTTTGTTAAAGAGTTAAGTGATCGGTTAGGAACGGATGACGATCTTTTTGTCGTCTGCCAGGAGCTGGACCCCGCTGGTATGCAGGATCTGCAGCACGACGGCGAGGCTGACGTTCCGGGAGAAACGGCCGGAGAAATGGTCGTCGGACCCTTTGCCCTGGTATTCCACGTCTACGTCGTACCACCGCGAGATCTGCCGCATGATCGTGGGGATGTCGGCATTCTCGAATTCAAAATACCCATTCTTCCAGGCGATGGTTTGTTCCGGATTCTCCAATTGCATCGTCTTCAGCTGGTTCACTGAGCCGATGGCTTGTTCCGAAGGTTTGAGGGTCACGGCGCCGGCGTCGCTGGTGACCCTGACTGAGCCTTCGATGAGGGTCGTCCTTTGGCCCGCTTCGTCCTGATAGGCATTGACGTCGAAGCCGGTGCCCAGCACCTCGATCTCCGTGTTCTTGCTCGCCGCGGGGTTGTTTACCGACACCCGGAAGGGCATATCGGCATTTTTGGCGACTTCGAAATAGGCTTCACCCGTGATCTCGACCCTGCGTTCTTTGCCGACGAAGGTGGTGGGATAGCGGATCGAGGAGCTTGCATTCAGCCAGACATTGGTGCCGTCCTGCAATTTCAGCCGGTACTCGCCGCCTCTTGGCGTGGACAATATATTATAGACCATGGAAGCAACCGGGGTATTGGTGTTGGTGGAAGCGTATTGCAGCTGTCCGTCCCCGCGTTTGATCACCCGGGCATTTCCCTGGCTGGTGAGGTTGCCGGTAGGGGCGCTGTCCAGGGTGACGGAAGACCCATCGGCGAGGGTGAGGGTGGCTTTGCTGCTGCCGGGTGCAATGTCGTTTGTCCGGGAGGTGTTCTTTGCAGGAGTGGCGGTCGCCAGCTGAGCGGTGGTCCGGCTATGCAGGGCGAGCCATGCGCCCGGAATCAGCAGCAGGAGTGCGGCCGCGGCCACGGAGACCCGGCCGAGGCGGCTGATCTTCGCGGGCGGTTTGATCCGGTGGCGGATGTCCTGTAACATCTCCTGTTTTAGCCGGCCGAAGGCGGCGGCCTCTGATCCGTCTATGGTGAGCTCGGCGTCGTCGAAACGGTCGTACCATTCGAACAGGCGTGTCCTTTCTTCGGGGGTGATGGTCCCGGAGATCCATTTTTCCGCTAATGCGAGCATTTCCTCTGAATAAGGTCTCTCACTCATGATGGGCTATTTCCTCTATAGCCCCATAAAAAGGGTTGATCCCTTAGTGGGTTCAAAAATATTTTTTCGCGGGGCCGGGACGGGGCCTTAAAGGAAGAAGGTGAACAGGTGGGAGAGGCCGACGCGGAGTTTCCGCAAGGCGGTGGAGAGGTGGGCTTCTACGGTCTTTTCCGCGATGCCTAGTTCGGAGGCTATTTGTTTCTGGGAGTAGCCTTTATCGCGGCTAAGCTGGAATACGATGCGGCATTTTTCCGGCAGCGCCTTGACGAGGGTGAAGAGCTCGCACTGCAACTCGTTGGCGTGCAGCTTGTCGAGGGTGTCTTCGGCGGCTTCCTGCCACCCGTCGAGGGCCTGTTGCCGGAGGCGGCGATGGCGGCTTTTGACGGCGAAGCGTTTGAAGACCTCGTATTTGACGGCTGCGGCGAGATAGGTATTGAGGGAGTGGTCGATCTCGAGCTGTCCGCGGCGCCGCCACAGGTTGCAGAATACTTCCTGGACGACTTCCCTGGCTTCTTCCAGGTTACCCAGGCGGTGGATGGCTACGGCCGTGAGCCTGTCCCAATAGCGGAGATAGATGACGGTGAAGGCGTTATCGTCATCCTGTTGTAGCAGTTGCAGCAGTTCGAGGTCGGTATGAGATTCGTTGTAAGGCATTGCGGCGAAACAATCGTCGCCATAAAAGTATAATTTTTTCCAATAAAAAAGAATTATGACTGCGCAGACGGTTGCACAAGGGGGTTTTGTCGGAATGACAGTTTATCTGGATGCGCCGCCGTCGATGGTCAGACAGATGCCGCTAACGAAGGAAGCTTCATCGGAGGACAGGTATAGGTAGCCGTTAGCGACGTCGTCCGGTACGCCCCAATGGCCGAGGGGGATGAAGGGGATACTTTGTTTACGGACCTCTTCGGGCATGGCGTCCGTCATTGCGGTATGGATGAATCCGGGGGCGATGCAGTTGGCGGTGATCCCGTAGCGGCCGAGTTCCATGGCCCACACCTTGGTCATACCGATGATGGCGGATTTGGTCGCGACATAATTGGTCTGGCCGTAGTTACCACGGATGGCGACGTTGGAGGCTGCGGAGACGATGCGGCCATAGTTTTGTTCTTTCATAAGGGGGGCGATGGCTTGGGTGCAATTAAAAACGCCCGTTAGATTTACGGCGATGACGTCGTCCCATTCCTCTTTTGTCATTTTCAGCAGCGTCCTGTCTTTCGTGATGCCGGCGTTGTTGATGAGGATATCGATGCGGCCAAAGTGCTTTTTTGCTTCGGCGACGGCATCTTGTACCTGGTCCTGATCCGTGACGGAGACTTTTTTGTATAGAGCCTGGTGACCGGTCTTGTTTAGGTTTTCGGCGACCTCCTGTCCTTTATCGGATACATCCCATAGGATGATATTGGCGCCCTCGCTGGCGAAGCGCAGCGTGGTAGCGAGTCCTATGCCGTTAGCGCCGCCGGTGATGAGGGCGGTCTTTCCTTTTAGTCGCATCCCGTTAGTTGATTAAGCTAAAGATAATATTTATTCTATATCTTTAAATACACCAATTCAACCATTATGCGCCGCCATGTGATGACTGTCATCCTGCTGTTCGCGTTTATCGCTTACGCCTATCCTCAGCATGTCCTTACAGCGGGTTCGCCCGAGTCCGGCGGGTTCTCCGCTTCGCGGCTTGCGCGGCTCGATTCCGGGATGAGTCATTGGGTGAAAGACAAATGGGTCAATGGTTCGGTGGCGCTCATCGCCCGGCACGGGAAGATCGTTTTTTACAAGGCTTATGGGTACAACGACCCGGCTACGCGGCAGCCGCTGGCCAGGGACGGCATCTTCCGGATCGCGTCGCAGACAAAAGCCGTCACCACGGTGGCGGTGATGATGTTGTGGGAGGAGGGAAAGTTCTCGCTCGACGATCCGGTGTCGATGTATATCCCAAGTTTTTCCGGCGAGCGGGTGCTGGATTCTTATAATGCTGCCGATACTACTTATACGACCGTGCCTGCCAGGAGGCAGGTGACCATTCGCGACCTGCTGACGCATACCTCCGGGATAGGCTATCCGGCGATCGGCACGCCGGCGGAAAATGCGGTCTATGCGAAGGCGAAGGTCACGGGTGGTGTCGGGGTTCGAGATCAAAAGCTCTCCGACGCGATGAATACGCTGGGTGGGCTGCCGCTTTTCTTTGAGCCCGGAACGCAATGGAAGTATGGATTGAATATGGATGTGCTGGGTTACCTGGTGGAGCTATGGTCCGGCATGACCCTGGAGGAATTCTTTACCCGGCGCATCTTCGGGCCGCTGGGCATGAAGGATACCTATTTCAATGTGCCGGCGTCGAAGGGATCGCGGCTGGTGAATTTCTTTATGGGTGATTCTTCGGGTACGATCACGAAGACTCCCAGGACGTTTGGTGGTGCATTGGATATGAATTTTCCGCTGGAGCACACGGATTATTTTTCGGGGGGTGGTGGGTTGTCGTCGACGATCTATGATTATGCGGTGTTGTTGCAGCTATTGCTCAATGGCGGGGAGTACAATGGGGTGCGGCTGCTGGCGCGGAATACGGTGCGGATGATGACCATGAACCAGATCGGCGAGCTGCATCCGAATATAGGCGAAGATGCCCGGGTGGATAAATTCGGGTTTGGCTTTTATATTGTTTCGTCCGCGGGCAGCGCGCTGGGGCCGAGCCAGGAGGGGACGTACGCCTGGGGCGGCGTATTCTCTACCGGTTATTGGGTCGATCCCAAGGAGGACATGATCGTGCTGATCTACCGGCAGATGTGGGGGCCGTATGTGGGGAAGACGGATAAGGAATTCAAGCCTTTGGTGTATCAGGCGATCAATGATTAGTCGTTTGCGGCGCGATCCGCGGCGTGGTCCGCGATGTATCTTTCTCTCAGGGCAGATTTAAGGAATTTACCTACGGAGGTTTTGGGGATGGCGTCGATGACGGCGTAGCCTTCGGGTATCCAGAACCGGGCGAATTTTTCTTCGAGGAAGGTTTTAAGTTCGCCGGGCGAAACCGTTTTACCTTCTTTGGGGACGATGTAGGCGAAGGGGCGTTCGATCCATTTTTTGTCGGGGATGGCGATCACGGCGGCTTCCCGTATGGCCGGATGGCACATCAAGGCGTTCTCGAGCGCGATCGAGCTGATCCATTCGCCGCCGGATTTGATGACATCTTTGCTGCGGTCTTTGATCTCGATGCAGCCTTCGGGGCTGATGGTGACGATGTCGCCGGTTTTGAGCCAGCCGTCTGGGGTGAATTTGGCGTCGGCCGTTTGCGCGTGCGCCGGCTCGGATCCGCCATAGTAGGATGCGGCTACCCAGGGGCCGCGGACTTCCAGTTCGCCCATGGCGGAGCCATCCCAGGGGATGAGGCCGTTTTCGTCGCGGGCGCGGATCTCTACGAACGGGACCGGCAGGCCTTGTTTTGTCGCGTATTCGTATTGCGCTTCTTTGGGCGCTTGTCCGATCTTGCTGGTGATGACGGCTGTGCTTCCGAGGGGTGAGAGTTCCGTCATCCCCCACGAATGAAGTACTTTGATCCCATAGCGTTCTTCAAAGGATTGTACCAGGAGCCGTGACGCGGCTGAGCCCCCGATTATTATAGTTCGCAGGTGGAGGTCGTGTTGCTGCGGATCGGCGTCGAGTTTGTTCAGGATGCTCTGCATTACGGTAGGGACGCCGCCTGTGATGGTGACTTTTTCGCTTTCGAGCAGCTGCAGCAGGCTGTCCGCATCGAGGTATGGACCGGGGAATACCTGTGTCGCTCCGGCGAAGGTGCAGTTATAGGGAAAGCCCCATGCGCTGGCATGGAACATGGGAACGACGGGTAGCACGACATCGCTTTCCGTGATGCCGGGACCTGCGCAACGCATGAGAAAGGCCGTCGCATGGAGTACGATTGAGCGGTGTGAATATAAGATGCCTTTGGGCTTGCCGGTGGTGCCGGAGGTATAGCATAGGAATGCGGCGGTGTATTCGTCGTCTTCAAAAGGTTGGAAGGCGTTTTGGTCGCCGGTGGCTACGACGTCTTCGTAATTCAGGTATTGTTTTGGGATGGGGGCGTCGCTCTGGGGGATGACGATGACGTGTTGGAGGTCGATGGTGGCGCTGAATTTTTCAAAAAGGGGGAGTAGTACCTGGTCCACGATGAGGATCTTGTCTTCGGCATGGCCCGCGATATAGCTGAGGTCGTCGGGATTCAGGCGAAGATTGAGCGGATGAACGACGGCGCCCATGCACGGGATGGCGAAATAGGCTTCGAGGTGTTGGTAGTGATTCCAGCTGAGGGTGGCGACGCGGTCGCCGGGTTTGATGCCGAGGTGTTGCAGGGCGACGGCCAGTTTTTTTGTGCGGGTGGCGAGATCGCGGTAGGTATAGCGATGGATGGACCTGTCGGGAAGGCAGCTGACAATGGCCTTGTCCCCAAAGAGAGTTTCCGCCCGCCGCAGAATGGTGGGCAGCGTGAGCTGATAGTCCATCATGAGCCCCTTCATGTCATTGGAAGGTAGTGATATTTTTTTATTTTGCGTTATCATGATAAAAGCAGTCATATTCGATCTTGACGGGACTATTGCCGATACCCTGCCGTTGTGCATCGCGGCGTTCAAGAAAAGCATCGAGCCTTTGCTGGGAAAGACGGTGAGTGAAGAGGAGATCGTTGCGACATTTGGTCCCTCGGAAGAGGGAACCATCAGGCGACTGATCCCGGCGCAGGAAGAGGCGGGTGTCGCGTCCTATCTAAAGCATTATGAAGCGCTGCTCTATACTTGTCCTTCGTCCTTTCTGGGTATCCCGGAAGTATTGAGCATGTTAAAAGAGAAGGGGGTGCCGCTGGCGATGGTGACCGGTAAGGGCATCCACAGTACCCGGCTTTCGCTGGCGCAATTTGGGTTGGCGGCTTTCTTTGAAATCCTCGAAACCGGGTCGCCGGAAGGACCCAATAAGGTCAATGGGATCCGCTCCGTCCTGAAACAATTGGGGGTAAGCGCAGCCGAGAGTCTGTACGTGGGTGACGCGGTAAGCGATATCCGGTATTGTAAGGAGATCGGGTGGGGTGAATCAGATGTCATCCATGATCATGAACCTGTTGCGGTAGAGGGCGAGCACGAGGCCATCGCGCGAGCTGACGCCGAACCGGCGATACAAGGCTGTGACCAGCTGGGTGAACGTGGATTCGCAAAGTTTTAGACTGCGGCGGATGTCCTGGTGGGAGGCTTCCGACATTGCCAGCCGGAAGTAGCGGCGTTCCGTGGGGGTAACGGGTGGCCAGGCTGCGATAGTCATGTCGTTGGATTGCGGGGCGGTGTTCTTGCCGGTGTCGGTTAATTGTCTGAGGACATTTTCCAATTCCTCGGGACTGCTGTTTTTGGGAAGATAGCTGTCGGCGCCCATCTCACGGATGCGCAGGACGGCGGCGGGGTCTTTTGTGAGCCCCAGCGCTATGATGCGGATGTCCGGATGGGAGGTTTTGAGGAAGGAGATGATGCCGCCGGCAAGAAAGAGATCGAAATTGATATCCAGCAAGACGATGTGCGGGTATTTCTCCTGGCCGCCGAGCGCTATGCTGTTGCTGAGCCGGGTTGCGTCTTTGCTGATGGATATAATACGGAAGCTGTTTTGTTGCCCGAGCAGGGAGGCCAGCGCGTGCAGGTTGAGGGCATGATCGCCGGCGAGGGCGATGTTGATGGTGGCAGTAGGTTCCATGGTGACTTTAAATTATCACAATGCAGTATGCGGGCTTGTCTGTGAGGCGGGGCAAAATGAAAGTTTATGCAGATTTTTCAACGAAGGATAGGGACAATCCATTAAAAATGGAGTATCTTTTTGAAATGAAAAAAGCATTTCTTCTCCTGGCGGCGGGCTTTTTTGGGGTGCTAGCCTCTGCGCAGACGACCTTCAATGGCATCGATGTCAACATGCAGAATCTGTACATGCTTTCCGATGCCCGCACCCGCTCGATAAGTCCTGAGAATTTCACAGGCGAAAAAGGCAAGGGCGGCATGGCCACTTCGGGTACCGGCGCGAGCGCCTCGCGGGAGCTTGGCCGGGGCTGGAAGGTCAGTCCCAGCGTCGTCATCAAGGCGCATAGCACGTTTACGCTCGCGGAGATGGACGGTTCGGGAGCCATTGAGCATATCTGGATGACGCCCACGGGCAACTGGCGGTTCTCTATCCTCAGGTTCTATTGGGATGACGAAACGACGCCTTCCGTCGAAGTCCCCGTGGGCGATTTCTTCGCCATGGGCTGGGGGACTTTCTCCCCGCTTCAGTCGCTTGCTGTATGTGTCAATCCGGGCAGCGGTTTCAACTGCTATTGGACGATGCCTTACCGGAAGAAATGCAGGATCACGATGGAGAATATCGACGACCACGATATGTATCTGTACTACCAGGTCGACTATGTGGAAACGCAGGTGCCGAAAGACGCGGCGTATTTCCATGCGCAATTCCGCAGATCGAATCCGCTGAAGTACAAGACCGACCACGTGCTGCTCGACGGGGTCAAGGGCAAGGGGCAGTATGTGGGCACGTATATGGCTTATGGCTCGCACAATAACGGCTGGTGGGGAGAAGGGGAGATCAAGTTCTTTTTGGATGGGGATACCGAATTCCCCACCATCTGCGGGACGGGCACCGAAGACTATTTCAATGGGGCCTATGACTTCGACAGCCGCCGGAAGAATGCTGCGGGCGTAGAGACCTCGGAGTATACGGAATTCTGCTCGCCCTATTCCGGGTTGCCGCAGGTTATCGGGAGTGACAGCCATTACAATGTTGCCCAACGTTTTGGGCTTTATCGCTGGCATATCAAAGACCCGGTGCGTTTTGAAAAGGATCTCAAAGTAACCATTCAGGATCTCGGGTGGCGGAGCGAGGGACGCTATCTACCGCTTCAGGACGATATATCTACGGTGTCGTACTGGTATCAGACCGAACCGCATGCGCCGTTCCCGGCGCTGCCATCGAAGGATGAGCTCGAAGTGAATTAAAGGTCGCCGGGGTGTGATTTTTGCTGTCATACCCGTATGTCAACTACACTAGACCAAGTTTACCAGCTAGGGCAGAGTATCTGGCTGGACTCCTTTGACCGCGCGATGATCCGCTCGGGTCATCTGAAGGAAATGATCGAAAAGCAGGGACTCCGGGGGATCACCTCCAATCCTTCCATTTTTGAGAAGGCCATCGCGCATAGCGAAGACTACACCAACGATATCCATAAGCTGGCGGAGAGCGGTGAAGACAATGAGCGATTGTTCTTTGACCTGGCGGTCGAGGATATCGGGCGGGCTGCGGATCTGCTGTTGCCTGTATTCCGGAAAGATCCTAGCGATGGTTTTGTTTCCTTGGAGGTCTCACCCGAGCTCGCCCGGGACACCGATGGCACTATCCGTCAGGCGCAACGGTTATGGGAACAGCTGAAGCGGCCCAATGTGATGATAAAGATCCCGGCCACGAAGGAGGGCATTCCGGCGATACGCGAATGTATCCGGCGGGGTATCAATATCAATGTGACCCTGCTCTTTGGGCTTTCCCGCTATGAGGAGGTGGCCCATGCCTATATCGAGGGGATGGAAGCCCGGCTGAAGAGTGGGCTGTCTTTGCAAAACATTTTTTCGGTGGCGAGTTTCTTTCTCAGCCGGATCGATGTGCTGGTCGATCCGATGCTGGAAAAAAAAGGGATGAAGGAAGCCAGGGGCCAGGCTGCCATAGCATGCGCCAATGCAGCCTATGAATTATATGGGAGCATTTTCAACAGCGACCAGTTCTCCGCGCTGAAGGAAGCGGGCGCCAGGCCGCAGCGTTTGCTCTGGGCCAGCACGAGTGTCAAGGACCCCAGCTATCCGAAGCTGAAATATGTGGAGGCGCTTATCGGGCGCGATACTATCAATACCCTACCGCCCGAGACGCTGACTGCCTTGATGGAACAACGCGGGCAGGTGGCCAATCTGGGTCGGAACAATTCCGAGCAGCAGCTACACCTGGAGCGGTTGAAGCAGGCCGGTATCGATATGGAAAGTGTATCCCGCCAGCTGGAAGAAGAGGGAATAGAAAAATTCAAGACGGCGTACGGGAAACTCCTGGAAGCGATCGAGTCGGTACGGGAGAAAGTGCATTAGCCTTCCGAACGAGATCGCCGTTCTTGTTATAGAACAGTTCGTATTCTTCCCTGTCGATCTGGTTGTGATCCGCGTCGAGCAGCGGGCTGCTGTTCACGTGTAAGGCGTACAGGGTCTGATCCGGCGTCTCGATCCTTTTGATGTCCATGATATACCAGGCTGCGAAATCGCCATTCTTCCAGGCTTGTTTTACTTTTTCGGGGAGATTCCAGCTCCATTTTATCTTAAATTCGGTAGCCTTCCATGTTCCGTCCGGGGTGTAGTAGGCAAAGGTCTTTTTGCCGTTCAGGCGGAATGTAGCATAGTAGGTCTGTTGCTGTTCCGACCATTTCTTTACCTGTACGTGGGGAAAACGGGAAGCAAAGGCCGAGGTCACTGCCTGCGGGGGAACTGTGGCGGCCTGCGGGCCGGCCTGGGCGATCATGGTTTCGGAAAAGAGGGCGATGGCGATAAGAACGATTAACTTTTTCATTTTTGTGAGTTTTTTTGATTGATCATTTGATTTCAAGACCTTCCTGCAGATCGTCGCTGGCTTTTTGAACGATCTTTTCTCCCGGCTGCAGGTCGCCGGTGATCTCTACCTTGCTAGCCGATTCGTTGCCGGTGGCGACGTCGATGCGTGCCGTGCGGCCATTGCGAATGGCGATCACATATTTCCTTTCCGTGGAGGTAACTACGGCGGTGCGAGGTACGGTATAGGCGTCGGCATTGCCTTTGGAGTCGAACAGGACATCGGCATACATGCCCGGTGCCAGCTTTCCATCGTGGTTGTAGACATCCAGCTCCATGCGTTCCGCGCGGTAGGTGCTGTTCATGACCTGGCTCTTGCGTGCGATATGTCCGATCATTTTTTTGCCGGGATAGGCGCTGAGATAAAACGTGATGGTGTCTTTGCCCTGTAAACCGGCGGCGATGCCTTCGGGGATATCCACCTGTAGCCGCAGATGGTCGATCTGGCGGAGGTCCAGCATCGGATGGCTGTCGTGGGCTTCCGCGCTGACCAGCGCGCCGGGATGGACATTGCGTTCGGCGATGACGCCGTCGAAGGGTGCCGTTACTTTCAGGTAACCCAGGATGGCCTGTTGTTCATCCCAGTTTGCGCGCTCGGCATTGGTCAACGTGCTGTCCGCATCCGCCTTAGCTTTGAGCGAAGCCAGGTTCATCGGCGATACGGCGCCCGGCGTTCTCGAGGCCTGGAGCATCCGTTTGTAGTTCTCTTCGCTGATGGTATAATCCAGCTTTGCCCGGGCAAAGCGTTCGCGGGCCTGGGTGGCGGCCTGCTGCAGTTCGGGCGCCTCCAGTGTCATGAGCGGCTGTCCTTTGTGAACCGTCGAGCCGACATCGACGAAGACGTCTTTGACGTAGCCATTGACTTTGGGGAAGATGGATACCTCTTCGAAGGCTGCGAGCTGGGCGGGTAGCTTAACCTGCTGGGGCAGGGCGCCTTTTTCCAGGGTGATGGTTTCCACGGCGGCATCTGCGGTTGCGGCCGTCGGGGTTGTCTTTTCCACTGGTGCGCCCTTGCCATTGGAGCAGCCGGCGGCTCCGGCGCAGAGACTGGCGCCAATCGTCGCGAACCATAAAGGGGTTAAAAAGGAGGTTCGATATTGTTTCATATTGTAGTGTTTGAGGGCTCATCCGGTAACAGAGAGACCGATGTATACGATTGTTTCTGCTGTATCCAGCCATAGACCAGCGGGACGATGTAGAGGGCAGCCAGCGTGGAAGCGGCCAATCCACCGATAACCGCGCGGCCGAGGGGTGCGCTTTGGTCCCCCGCTTCGCCGAGACCGCTGGCCATGGGGATCATCCCCGCGATCATGGCAAAGGACGTCATGAGGATGGGACGCAACCGGATGCTGGCAGCCATAGACGCTGCCTTGAAGGGATCGCGATATTCCAACCTTAGTGTCTCGGCATTCGTTACGATGAGGATGGCGTTGGCCACCGATACGCCCACCGACATGATGATGCCCATGTAGCTCTGGAGGTTGAGCGTCGCGCCTGTTGCCAGCAGCAGGAGCAGGGAGCCGGAGAGCACCGCGGGTACCGTCGCCAGTACCGCGAGGGAAAGACCGAAACTTTGATAGTTGGCCGCCAGCAGGAGCAGGATGACGATGACGGCCGCCAGCAGTCCGCCCTGAAGTGAGCTCAGCGTTTCCGTGAGCAGGGAGGAGAGTCCCCTGATCTCCGCTACCAGGCCGCGTGGACGCGTGCCCAGTCCATCCATTGCCTTTTGGACATCGGCAGTTGCCGAAGCCAGGTCTTTTTTGTAGATGTTGGCATTCACGGTGATGAACCGGCGCGGACCCGAGCGGTCGTATTCTCCCGGCAGCGAGTCGATCGAGATATCGGCCACATCGGCCAATACCGGTCTCATTTTGCCGGGTACGATGGGGACTCCTTTGAGCTGCATGAGCGAGTTCATGGCATATTCCGGTATCTGTACCTGCGCGTTGTAGGTATATTGGGTGTTTTCGTTAAGCCAAAGGTTCTTCAGCGTATAACGGCTGGAGGCCGTGGCATCCGAAACGCTCCTGGACACATTGTCGATCTGCAATCCCATTTGCGCCAGCTTCAGGCGGTCAAAACGGATATGGATGGTAGGGAACTTCATCGGTTCCGCTATGCCCACATCCCGGAGATAGGGGATCGTTTTGAGCTTTTCGACCAGGCGTCTGGCATAGCCATCCGCATCGGACAGGTTCTTCGAGGCTACGCGGACTTCGATGGGCGTCGAAGCGCCCTGCGCCATGAGCTTTTCCGTGAGCTCTATGGGCTCGAAGGACAAACGGATCTCGGGATACTTCTTCAATATAAGTTTACGGATCCTGTCTTTTAGGTCGTCGATATCGGTCTTATAGTCTTCCGACAATTGTATCTGGAGGACGGCTTCATGTGAACCGCTATTGAACACATACAAGTTGCTATGTCCGAAGTTAGGCGACACCGTTCCCGCGAATGCCGAGCTGATGGCGATATGTCCATCCACAGCCGTATCGATGGTATTCAGGATGCCTTTTACCGCGCGTTCGGTTAGTTCAAGACGGGTACCGTCCGGCTCGCGGATACGCAGCTGCATCTGCCCGGCATTGGAGTGGGGAAGCATATCCTTACCTATGATTCCCAAACAAATCGCTGCGAGGCCAAAGGAACCCACGAGGTAAAGGATAACGATCAGCTTGCGTCGCGGCATCCACCGGTTGAGCCGGTTCAGCAAGCCCATTTTCATTCGCTGGAAAAGATCGCTCTCTTCTTTGTGATGTGCGTCCCCGAGGGTGTGGCGCGTGACCTGGTGCTGGAACATCTCCGCCTTGAGCAGATAGTTGGCCAGGATCGGCACCAGCGTCTGCGCCGCGATATAGCTGATGATCATCGCGAAGGCGATCGACAGCGCCAGCGGAAGGAACATGGCTTTGGGAACGCCCTTCATCACAAAGGAAGGGGCGAACACGGCGAGGATACACAGCAGGATGAGCAGGAGTGGAAAGCCGATCTCCGTACAGGCTTCCAGGATCGCCCGTCTTTTGGGTTTGTTCATCTCCAGGTGCTGGTGGATATTTTCGATGGTCACCGTCGCCTGATCGACGAGGATGCCGATCGCCAGCGCAAGTCCGCTGAGGGTCATGATATTGATCGTTTGGCCCGCGAGCTCGAGACAAAACACGGTGCCGAGCACGGCGATGGGGATCGTGATGACCACCACGAGGCTGCTTCGCCAGTCGCGCAGAAAGAGCAGGACCATGAGGCCGGTGAG
>Ga0134126_10002977_pt1 | contig 21305 bp, 19 predicted proteins | sample KB31752_FD_96881 | JGI IMG/M metagenome (GOLD analysis project Ga0134126, IMG submission 96881) | Terrestrial soil microbial communities with excess Nitrogen fertilizer from Kellogg Biological Station, Michigan, USA - KB3-175-2 | ecosystem: Environmental > Terrestrial > Soil > Unclassified ... | reverse complement strand
CGTGGCCGCCCGTTGCGTCAGCATGCTCAAACTGGCGCTCGGGCGCTCCAACCAGCCCAAGACCACACTCAGCACAAAGCGCGCCGCGCTCAGCTTCGACCGCCGCTGCGTGAACCCCACCTCCTGCCCCACCCGCGTCGCGATCGCCTCGACCGCCGCACACGCCTCCCCTACCTCTGCTATCGTAGACAGCGAACCCCTCCTGTGCTGGTTGCTTCCTTGCTGGGAAAGCCAACATGCCACAGGAGGGCGTTCCTGTCACCTCTTAGCTTGATGCCTATGGGGCACCCCTTGTGGGTGCCCCTACCCTGTACGACAAGGTAATGACCCTGTCCCCTCTCACTCTGTCTTTCCGCGCCGCCCTGGCCCGGCTACAATGGGGTCTGGGCCATATCGAATACCTTTGCCGGCCCGGATATCCATATGATGGGAACGAATACGTGACAGCACAGCCCTCGCGCACGATTCTCATTACGGGCGGCGCCGGCTTTATCGGCTCGGCGCTGATCGCCCGCCTGGTCGAGCGGAACCAGATTGTCGTCTTCGACACCCTGCACCGGAATGCCCTGGCGAAGTCGGGACTGGCCGATCATCCTCATGTCCGCGTCGTACAGGGTGATATCCTGGATCTACCCACTCTGGAGAGTGCGATGCGCGAGTGCTCCGCCGTCTTGCATCTCGCCGCGGTCGCGGGCGTCGACACGGTTATCCGCCAGCCGGTCCGCACGATGACCACCAATCTGGTCGGCACCCTCAATGTGCTTTCCGCTGCCCAGCGCCACGGCGGCATCGAGCGCCTGGTCGCCTTTTCCACCAGTGAGGTCTTTGGCACGCATGCCTACAAAGTTGACGAGTTACACGCTACCTCACAAGGCGGGGTTGGCGAGGCTCGGTGGACCTACGCGGTGAGCAAATTAGCGGGCGAGCATATGGCGCATGCCTATTTTGACGAATTCAGCTTGCCGATCGTGATGGTGCGGCCCTTCAATATCTATGGCCCAGGCCAGATCGGCGAAGGCGCGATCCATCATTTCACGGTTCGCGCCCTGCGTGGAGAGGATCTGATCGTCCATGGGGACGGGTCGCAGATTCGCGCCTGGTGTTACATCGACGATCTCGTGGATGGCAGCCTCATGTGCCTGGAGGCGCCGGAAGCGGTGGGAAATACTTTCAACATTGGCAATCCTCGCTCGACTGTCACTATCTACGACCTGGCCGAACGGATTATCCGCCTCGCCAATTCATCCTCCCGGATTTCCTTCAAGCCAATCACCTATGCCGACATTGAACTACGGATCCCCGATGTCTCCAAGATGGAATCCATGCTCGGCTACCGTGCCCAGGTAAATCTGGACGACGGGCTTTCCCGAACCCTTGCCTGGTACCGCCGGCAGCACCTTGACGCGGCAACGGACCGCTAGGCGGGTGCGCAGCCACGGGTCGGGAGTTTTCACCCTGGATCAGTTTCGCCGGCTCGGTCAGGATGTGGTCTTCGAGCCAGGGGTGCTGGTCTTCCATCCAGAAAACATCGATATCGGGGATAACGTGTATGTTGGGCACAACTCCATTCTGAAGGGCTACTTTAAGCATTCGATGGTTATAGGCGCCAATACCTGGATTGGCCAGCAATGCTTCCTTCATAGCGCGGGCGGCATCACTATCGGCGCCAACGTCGGGATCGGCCCGGCGGTGAGAATCATTACCTCGTCCCACGCGGACGAGGGCCGAGAGGTGCCGGTTTTGCATAGTACTATCATATTTGCCCCGGTCACGATCGAGGATGATTCGGACCTTGGAGTGGGCTCCATCGTGCTCCCCGGGATCCGGATCGGACGCGGAGCGATCGTCGGAGCCGGCGCGGTAGTTACCCGCGCCGTCCCTGCGTATGCGGTCGTGGTCGGGTCACCGGCCCGGATTCTGCGCTATCGACAGGACTCGGGAGATGGAGGACCGGATGGCGATTAGGTTGACCAAGCCCTATACCGATGAGGATGAGTTGCGCGAAATCGCGGGGGTGCTGGCCTCGGGCCATCTCACCCAGGGTCCGAAAGTGGCGGCATTCGAGACCGGCGTGGCCCAGGTCGTGGGCTGCGAGCACGCGATCGCCGTGAGTTCCGCCACCGCCGCCCTTCATCTGGCGGTATGCGCGCTGGATGTCGGGCCGGGGGACCAGGTTGTGGTCGCGGACTTCACCTACCCCGCCACCGGCAACGTGGTCGCCCTCCGCGGCGCCACGCCGGTCCTGGCCGACATCGATCTTGCGCACTTCGGCATGGATCCGTCAGTTCTCGAACCGCTCTTGAACGCTCGGACTCGGGCCGTGATCGTGGTCCATCCGTTCGGGGTCGCCGCCCCCATGGCCGAGATCATCTCGCTGTGCGACGCTCGGGGCATTCCGATCATTGAGGATGCCGCCTGCGCGATCGGAGCCACCTATCTCGGGCGTCAGGTTGGCACATTTGGAGCCATGGGCTGCTTCAGTTTCCACCCTAGAAAAGGGATCACCACCGGCGAGGGCGGCATGGTCACCACCAATGACGACTATCTGGCCGACCGGGTCCGCCGCTTGCGGAATCACGGCGCCGTGAAGTCGGATAGTTCCCTCGCCTTCTTGGAGGCGGGATTTAACTACCGGATGAGTGACATTCTCGCCGCCGTGGGGGTAGCGCAGCTCCGGAAGCTCGACCATATCGTGGCGGCCCGCCGGGCCGTGGCCCTCCGCTATACCGCGGACCTGGCCGATATTCCTGGTCTCCGGTGCCCAATCGAACCGGAGGGGGCGTTCCACACCTACCAATCCTACGTGCTCCTATTGGAGCCGGAAATGGACCGTGACCGGTTTCTCTCCGACCTGCGCTCTCGGGGAATCGAATGTACGATTGGCACCTATGCGCTCCACGCGCAGCCTTTTTTCAGCCAGTCCTTTGGCTACACTCCCGGTCAATTACCACGGTCGTGGCGGGCCTATACGAAGGCCGTCACCTTACCACTCTTCGTGGGCATGACCGACGAGGAGATGAGCACGGTGATTGGCGCGGTCCAGGAAGCTGCCTACGCCTTACCGGCTCACCACTAACTTGAGTTGGGTCGCCACGCGCATGAGGCCGCCGGCAACGGGGCCGTAGTGCCGAGTGTAGAAGCGCGCCAGGCCGTGATAATAGCGCTTCCGGCGCGCCCGGTCCGCGGCGGCCGGCCTGTTGAAGTGTTCAACCGCCGCGCCTGGGACGAAGTCAACCCCCCAGCCGCGATCGCGGAGTCTCCGGCAGAAATCGTTGTCCTCGAAATACATGAAGATCGTTTCATCCAACAAGCCCGTGGTTTGCAAGGCACGAGCGCGAGCCATCAGGCAGGTGCCCGCGACCCAATCCACGGGCCGCGGATGCTCGCCCGTCCACTGATGGAGCTCCCGCCCCTGCCGGTGAGCAATCGCCCGGCGCAAGAGATAGATCGGCGAAGGATCGCGGCCATGGGAGAACGCTTGCGGCGTCCCATCCGGCCAGACTAATCGGGGACCACAGGCCCCAACTCGTGGGCGGGCGCGCAAGTGACCGCGCATGATGTTGAGCGTATCGGGCCGCACCAGGGCGTCCGGATTCAGCAAGCAGATCATCTCGGCGGGCAGCGACCAAAGGCCCAGATTATTCCCGGCGGCGAAGCCGATATTCCGGCGCGCTCGCATGAATACTACCCGATGAGGATTGAAGTCCGCGAGAACCTCCAGGTCAATGTCACTGCCGTCCGTCGAGGCGTTATCCACCACCACTAGACCGACCCGCACGCCCTCGGAGCGCAAGGCCGCCTCGGCGGCGGCACGAGCCAGATCCCCACCGTTGAAGTTCAAGAACACCACGCAGATATCGAATGCCAGGCCAGAGTTGGTTGCTCTCTCCCGCCGTCCCACGTTGCCCCCTATGCTGGTGAGGCGGACGGAGTGCTCGCCGGCTGGACCGTGGATGGCTGATCGATAAAGACTTTCAGCCAGCGGGCCAGATTCACGAAGCGCCAGACTAGGCTGGTATCGCTCGAATCACCATTCGCGAAGGCGGTGAACGCCTCGCGGGTCGCCTCGGGCCGGACGAATCGGCTGAACGAGGGCGGCGGATCGGCAAGCAGCTTCTCGCATTCCCCTCTAGCCGGGCCGCGCAGCCAAGCGGCTTCTGGCGTGTTGAAACCGAGTTTATCGCGACGGGTCCAGACTTCCTCCGGCACCCACTTCCGCGCCACCCGCCGCAAGGTGCGTTTGCTCAAGCCGTCCTCCATCCGGAACGCATTGGGACGCCGAAAGACGTACTCCACCAACCGATAGTCGAGAAACGGCACTCGCGACTCGACCCCAAATGCCATCGAGTTGCGGTCCTCGTAGCGGAGAAGAGCAGGCAGGCTGGCCTTGGTGAAAAGCCAATGGGTGGCGGAGGCAAGAAATCCGGGCTCTTCAGGCGAATACAGGGTTGGAGGGGACCAACTGCTGGAACGGGCCCACTCGACCTGATCGGGCGCCATCCAGGGTGGCAAGCCGTCCACCGCGTGCGGCCGCCGATGGCGAGGATTCCGGAGCCAGGAGTGACGAGTCCGCAAGGCGCGGGCGGTGAGGCGGGCGCCGGTGCCGAAACGATCGCCGAAGTTTCGCTGGTAGAGGTCAATTTCGCGCGCCAAATCCGTGATTCGGCCATGAGTCAACAGATCGGCGAAAAAGGGACCAAAGTAGCCGACATATCCGCACAGTAGTTCGTCCGCTCCTTGGCCGTCCAGTAAGACCTTGACCCCATGAGCCCTGGCCAGCCGCATGACCTCCCATTGGGCGAAGATACTGGAGGACAAGAAGGGCTCGTCTTGGTGCCAGACAATCTGGTCAAGTTGCCGATCCAGATCCTCTCCCCGAGGGTAGGTAAATTGGGCGTCCACCCGTGTTTGCCGAACTACCGCGTCCATGAACCGGCGCTCATCGATCCGTTGGTCGTCGAAGCAGGCCGAGAAGGTCATCTGCCTCTCGCCACCGCGCCGCCAGGATTCCCGCACCGCCTCGGCTTCCGCCCGCTCGGGGAACAGTAGACGATTGACCATACAGACAATGGTCGATGAATCGATGCCGCCGCTCAGACAACTGCCTACCGTCACGTCGCTCCGTAAACGGAGGCGGACACTATCCAGGAGCAGCGCCTCGAATTCTTCCTCCCACCGGGCCCGCTCGGCCTCGGTGGAGCGTCCACCCACTGGATCATCGCTCCGCGGCAACTCCCAGTACCGGCGGATGGATCGACGGCCGGGTCCGATCGTGATGGTATGGCCGGCAGGGAGAACCTGAACATCCTTAAAGAACGTTTCGTTGGTGTGATCGACCAGCGCCACGGTCAAAAAGTCCATGATCCGCGCCTCATTGGGCTCCGATCCCATCCACGGTAGGGCGAGCAGGGCCTTAATCTCCGAGGCAAATGCAAACCGCCCAGCCCGTTCGACAAAGAAGAAGGGCTTCACCCCGCAGCGGTCGCGGGCACAGAACATACATCCCCGATGCGCGTCCCAGATCGCGAAGGCAAACATCCCATTGAAGCGCTCCACGCAACGCTCACCATACTCCTCATAAGCATGAAGAATAACCTCGGTGTCGGCCATGGAGCGGAAATGGTGACCGCGGGCAACCAAATCGGGGATCAATTCACGATAATTGTAGATCTCTCCGTTGTAGGTAAGCCACATCGTGTGGTCCTCGTTCGGCATCGGCCCGTGTCCCGCCGCCGAAAGGTCGAGAATCGACAAGCGGCGATGAGCCAGCCCAGCGGCCGGCGCGTGGAAGATCCCGCTGTCGTCGGGGCCGCGATGGGCCAATCTCATTCCCAGCCGGTCCAGGTGGTCGCGCTCGACCGGCGTCCCGTCAAGCGACATGATCCCGGCAATCCCACACACTAGCTGCCTTCCTTTCCAGGCAAACCCGTCCGCCGCCGAGCGGACCGCCTACCCCTGGCCAGTAATCGCGCATAGACGGCTCGCAATCTCCGTTGCTCGATCTCGGCATTGTAGCGATCGCGGGCCGCCGTGAGCGCGCGCGTCCTCATGGTGAGGAGCAGGTCCGGGTCCGCGGCTAGGCGCTGGAGGGCAGCGGCGATAGCCTCGCGATCGCCGGGCGGCACCAAGAGACCGCAGCCGGTCTCAAGGACGATTTCCCTGAGCACGGGCAGATCGCTGCAAATTACCGCCAACCCCGCGCTCATGTATTCAAAGAGTTTATTGGGAGAGCACAGCGTATAGCTCATTCCCTTGGGGAGAATGGGAACGAAGCCTATCGCGAAGCCATGGAGCGCCGGCACCATCCCGGCCATCGGCACCGGATCGGCAACGCACACCCGATCTCCCACTCCGAGTTCCCCGATCTGGGCCTCCAAATCCGATTTCAGATTCCCTGGTCCACGGAGTACCAGGCCAGTCTCTGGAGTTGCCGCCACCGCGTCTACCACCTCGGACAGCCCACGGTTTGGGACAAGAACGCCCTGATAGATGGTTCGCAACAAGAGGTTCGGTTCAATTCTTGGTGGCTCCTGGAGATCCGGCGCCTCGGGGCAGTTCATCACTACCGAAGGTCGAGCGATCCCATAGCGCGCCGCCAATTCGTCCGCGATGGCTCCGTTCACGGTGAGCACGGCATCGGCCCGGCGGATCAGAAAGCGCTCCAGCCACCCTTGCAAGCGACGATAGAAGGGTGTCCATTCCGTATCCTGCTCCACCCACAACTCATGACTATCGTACAGCAACTGAGCCCGCCACGCCCTGGCCAGGAGGAAACCGGCCGGCAGAACGTTGAGGTCATTGGCGTGGATAACGGCGGCGCCGATAGAGCGAAATTGGCGGAAAATGGTCAGGTTCCAATACAGCAGGCGACCGAAATCCCAGAAATCTTGTATCGTGGTCCCAACAATCCCCGACGCATGACTCCATCCAGTGCCTGGGAGCGCGAGACACCCGCAAGCGGGTACCCGGCTCGCCCGAGTCGGCACTTGCGGAAGACGGTCTGGTCGGTGGACATGGGTTCCCTGGTGAGCAGGTACGTCGTCCCTGGCGCCTGCGCGCCTGTGCGAGCCGGGTACCCACCAGTGAGTATCTCGCGCTGCCAGGCCGGGCCGCACGCGGGCCAGTCGGGTAAGCAGTGCGCGAGCATGCCCAAGTATTGTGGCTTGTGGTCCGCTCTCGTAGACCGTCGCTCCGGCAACCCAGGCGCCCCACCTGTAGCCGCCTGGCCCCGGCGGCACGGCGGCGCAGAGCACAGCGGCCCGATACCCCATCTCGACAATCGTCCTTGCCTGCCGGCTGACTCTCGGATCCTGCTCCAGCCGGTTGTGGACTAGCACCGCGATCCTTGGCGCGCTCACCCTCGCCGGACCCGCGGGCGGAGTGCCCGTACCACGATCGCCACCTCGTACCGTTGAATGACCCCGCATAGCACCAACAGCATCGGATAGGAGGCCATGAGCGCCGCCTCGATGAGCAACCCAGATAGGGACGTCGCCTTGACAAATCCGTGCGAGATTTGTCCCACGATCACCAGGATGGCCAGGATGGCCACACTGGGGAATACGCGCTTTAACTCAAATGGGATAGGATAGAGGCGCTGGGATACCCAATAGACCAACCAGACCAAGATCGCGTTGCCACAGAGGATCGCCAGAGCCCCGCCCACCAGGGAAAAATAGGGAAGAGGGACGACAAGTACGTTCACCGCCACGGTGACCGCCCCGCCCGCTACCGTGGGCCAGGTGAGATGGATCGTCTTCTTGCTCAGGCTGGTGCCCACCGCGACGATATAGTAGGCTCCCGTGATCAAGTAGCTCATGGTAAGGAAGGGCACGACCTGATAGGCGCGCGCATAGGCGGGCCGCCCCACTTCGAGGATCAGAGGCGCGAACAGACTGAGGAAGACAGCAAACCATCCCATCACCGCCACGTAATAGGTCAGCACGCGCGCGTACGTTCGGCGAGCGTCGGGCTCCTCCGAAATGCTAAAGGCGAACGGTCCCCAGGCCAGCGAGAAGGCGGTAACGGCCAGCAGCATCAGCTGTGCTACCTTGCTCCCGGCGGAAAAGAGGCCGGCGTCCGGTAGGCCCGTATGAGCTTTGATAAAGAAGCGGCTACTCTGACCAATGGCCCAGGACGCGGCCGAGATCGGCACCAACGGCACACCATAGGCGAGGATCGCCCGCAACATTCTCGGGGAAAACCGTCGCGATAAGCGTCCACGTACCGCCCACATGGCCGCGATAAAGGCTACGACATTGGTGAGCGCGCTCGACACGTAGACCCCGGTCAAGCCTCTATGCAGGGCGACCACGACCACCAGGGTGAGGATGAACCCGGTGAGAATATTGACCGCCGATACAAGCAGATAGCGGCGGGGGCGAAGCTGCAATCGGAGAATCTCAAGCCCGTAGCCGAAGCTGGAACTCAATGGGAAAACCGCCGCGATAAGCTGAAAATAGATCCTGTCGTGGGGGTCGGAGCCGAGAATCACCTGAGCCAGCGGGCCGGAGAGCAGGAATAAACACAGTCCGGCAAGCGTATTCAGGGCGAACTGAAAGTAGAGCCAGGTTGAAATCAGCGCCCGCTTGCTCTCTTCATCCTTCTGCCGGTAGAAGTAAAAGGCTACCGCCGAGTCGGACCCTAGAATCAGAATGGCGCCGATGATCGAGGTGAACCCAGTCACCAAATCGATCACCGCGTAGTCGGCGGGCGTAAAGATATGGAGGAGGATCGGCACGATGATCAAGCCCACCACCTTGGTGAGCGCCCCCGACAAGCCATAGACAAGGGACTGCGACGACAAGGTGCGCATGCGGGAGCGGAGGGTGATCATGCGATTAAATGTACCTTGATTCCCTGGTTCCGGCCCCGCCTAGCTGGAGATCTCGTCTGATCCAGCGAGTTTACCTCCGGCCAGGATCCGAGCCACCTCGACATAGGCCGTCTCCGTCCCCTCGCCCAGCGCCGCGTCCAGGGCGCCGGAATTGACGGCTTCCCGCCAGCGTCGGGCCCGCTCCGCCGGGTCAGGTTCCGCCCGGCGAAGCTCCGCCCGCAACGTAGCAATCCGGTCAAGAGATTCGCCCAGCCGCTCCGGCAGCGCGGTCTCGATCCGCCGGCGGAGCGCCGCCGTGACCGCAGGCGCGGCCCCGCCGCTGTGCAGAGCCACCACCAACCCGCCCCGGCGCGATGTCGCCATGAACACACAGTTCCCCAGGTCCGGATCGGAGGCCACGCATATCAGGACCGACTCGCAGGCGGCTTCACGCGCTACCTCGGTATCCACCAGCGGGTCGCCGGTCACCGCCAGGACCAGAAACGCGCCCGCACAATCCCCCGGCTCGTATCGACGGGCCAAGTACTCGCAGCGCCCGCCCACCACCAGATCCCGCAACGAGGGGTCAAGCGTGGGAGCCACCACAGTAATACTGGCGCCTCCGGCCAGAAGAATCGGCACCCGCCGCGCCGCCACCGAGCCGCCTCCGACGCACACACAGCGGGCCCCAGCCAAGCGAACCCCAAACGGAACCAGCTCCATGCTGTTTCTCCCATATCGCCTGACTAGCCACTTGCGTCATGGTACAGGTAGCCGCGCACCCGGCCTCAGCCGGTCCCGTCCCTGGCATCCGGCCGCGGCCGAAGGCCCCGCGGGACAAAACCTACCCTTCGATACGCCTCCACCGTGCGCTCCGCGATCGCGGCCTGCGTGAAGCACTCCAGCACCCGCTGCCGCCCAGCAATTCCGAGATGGGCGCGAAGCGCGGAATCGTGATAGAGGCGCTTGAGGGCTTCCCGAAGTGCCTGTACATCATTTTCCGGGACGATCAGGCCGCTATCGCCGATCACCCGTGGAATCTCGCCAGAGTCGGAACCGATCACCGGTACCCCACAAGCCATTGCTTCCACGAACATGCGCCCGAACTGCTCTTTCCAGCGTGGGGTCGTGAGACTCGGACCGACCAGTACGTCGAAGGCCCGGTACATTTCGGGCATGGCCGTGGATGCTACCTGACCGGCAAAGGTCACCCGATCCTCCACCCCCAATCCTCGGACGTACTCGATGTCGTCATCCCGTCCAGGGCCGCTGCCCACGACCACCAGCCTCCAATCCGCCGCCAGTCCGGCCAGGGCGTCCAGGAGCACTCTCAAACCTTTGGCGGGAATCAATCGCCCGACAAAGCCCACCGTGAACGGACGACGGTCACCGCTATCAGCAGCCGGACCTGGCCGGAAGAACTCAGGGTCGGTGCCGAATTGGGGAATCACCTCCAACATACCGGTAAACCCCTTGCGGCGCACGATGTCCGCCGCGTCCGCATTGCCGGCCAGGCAGAGCGCGGCATGCCGGAGCACCTGGTCCTCCATCCAACCGAAAGGCGGGGGGTAGTGCCGGGGAATGTTCTGCCAGGTGAAGAACACCAAAGGTACCCCACGTCTCCGCGCCGCCCGCAAAGCCAGCCAGGTCGAGAGATTGTATGCTTCCTCGTCGAAGTGCAACAGATCGGGTTTCACCTGGTCGAGCAGGCGGTCAAGCCCTGGGTAATAGTGGTAATGGTAGTGACCGTTGAAACGCATAGGCACGATCTTCAAGGCGTAGCCGGCGCCAAAACCTCTCTCTAGTCGCCAGTCGTGACCTTTCTCGCGCCAGAATGGGGGAACAGCTACCGTAAGCTCTAGTTCCGGTTGGGCGGCAATTTCCTCGAGCTTGCGCTGGTAGGTGCCAACCACCAACGCCTTCGATACCATCAGAACCTTCATGCACTCACCGAGGCAATGATCTCCACCACCCTTGACCCCGTATCCGCCCAGCGGAAGGTACGCGCGCGCGCCGCGCCACGCCGACCGAGGTCCATGCGCAGGTCGGGATCGCCAACAAGGCGCGCGATTGATCGCGCCCAGCCATCCGCGTCGTCCGGGCCAACCAGCAGCCCAGCATCGCCTACCGCCTCGGGCAAGCTGGTGGCCTTCGAGCAAATAGTTGGGGCGCCGCAGGCCATGGCCTCCAGTGGGGTGAGACCAAATCCCTCGGCCCGCGAAGGGAAGCAGAATACCTCGGCCCCTCGGTACACCGCCGCCAGATCCTCCTCGGCCACTCGCGGAACAAACTGAACCCGGCCCTCCAGGCCAAGGCGCCGAGCCTGGCCGCGCCAATCGGGGAACAAGTCATCTTGTCCCGCTTTCGGTTCGCCAGCCACGATGACCAGGGTGGGAAACTCGGGATCAGCGGGAAGCAACGCGATCGCCCTTAGGAGAATCCCGATGTTCTTCCGCGCGTCCGCTCCCCCCAGGTAGAGGAGATAGCGATCAGGTAAGCGGTAGCGTCCCTCTATCCGAGCCCGCGCCGCCAGATCCAGGACCGGAGAAAACGCTCCATCCACACCAGGGTTGACCACGTGAATGCGATCCCCCGAGATCCCCAAAAGACGTTCAATCTCCCCTTTGGCATGGCGCGACAAGGTGACCACAGCCGTGGCCTGGCGGGCGGCCCGCCCTACCAGGGCGAAATAGGCGCGGGTAGCAGGGCTGCCGGCATAGGCCGGATCGCTGAACGGGATCATGTCATGCACGCTGATCACGGTAGGGCAGCCGGGAAAGAGCGGCATACTGAAGTGCGGTGAATACCAGACATCGGCGCCCACCCGCCGGGCCGCCACCCGGAAGCCCACCTGCTCCCAGAACAGTTTCTCTCCATAGGCGCCAAGCGGCACGGGGAGCCGGGGGGCGCGCACTACCCGTAGCCGGCCATCCGCGACTGCCGGCCATGCGGTCGCCGCGTCCAGAACCAGCGTAGCCCGCACAACCGCCCACGCGGCGAGGGCGGCGATCACCTCGCGAGCGTAGCGGGCAGTTCCGGTATGGGGATAGCGGAGCGAGTAGCCGGACACCGCCACGCGCAGTGACCGCGGGCGTCCCGCGCGCTCCTCCATCTAAGCCGCCGCCTTTTTGAAGGCCGCCAACGCCATCCTGGCCGAGCCTTCCCAGGTGTATGCGCGGGCCCGGGCCCGTCCCGCCACGATGAGGCGCGCGCGCGCGTCCTCATCAGTCAGCACGGCCTCCAGGGCGGCACACATGCCATCCAGGTCGAGGGGATCAAACCGCAGCACGGCCTCCCCCAGCACCTCCGAAAGGGCTCCTCCGGTCGACGAGGCAACGGGGACGCCACAGGCCATAGCCTCAAGGGGGGGAATGCCGAAGCCTTCGTAGAGCGAGGCGCAGACAAAGGCTGTCGCCCCACGGTACAGGGTCGGGAGGTCACGGTCGAGGACACGGGTAAAGAAGCGCACCCAAGGTGTGACCCCAAGTCGGGCCACTTCGCGGAAGATCGGCTCAAACCGCCAGCCCTCCCGCCCGGCAATTACCAGGATCGGACAAGGCCGTGGGTTATACCGCCGCGCCCACCGCGACCGCAGAGCCGCGTACGCTCCCAGGAGGCGAACCAGGTTCTTCCGCGGTTCGAGGGTTCCCACGGTCAGCAAGTAGCCCGGTTGGATCTGGAACGCTTCCGCGAGCCGTTTCCCGTGTTCCTCCGCGGCTATGGTCGTCATCGGGGTGAATCGAGCGTCCACCGCGTTCCCCACCACGACGATTCGCTCGGGCACCACTCCCAGGAGCTTGGTCAATGAGGTGGCGGTTGTCTGGGACACCGCGAGCACCAGGGATGCCAGCTCAAGCGACCGCGGCACGATTTTCTCGAGGTAGCGGCGCAAGCCATCATCGGCGCACTCCGGAAACAAGAGGAACGAGAGGTCGTGTACGGTCAGGATCGAGGGGAGCCGCCCCACCGCCGGCAGAGCATAATCTGGGGTGACGAAAAGTGCCGCCCCTCTCACGAACCGCGCCGGCGATGGGCGGAGGCGGGCCCGTTGCCAGGCGATGGTGGCCACACGCTCGCTGACCGGTAGTCGCAGCCAACGATGGTGCCGAGGAAGTTCGTGGGTCGGCACCTCAAGGCGGGCTCGACCAGTAGTCAGGAGATAATACTCGTTCTCCAGGTCCGCCGTCGCTAGGCCAGACAGGAGCCCGCGGGCGAAGCGGCCCACCCCCGCCTGCTGGCGCACGGCGGCAGTGGCATCCATCACGATCCGCATCTAACCAACCGAGCTTGCCTGCCGGGCCCCGAGTGGAGCGTCGCCGCCGCCAGTGCCGGCACCATTCCGAGGGACAGCCACCGCCTGGCGGGTCTTTTTGCTGATGATATAGAGGATGAAGCCGATGATCACGATGCTCAAATAGCTGATGATCCGATCCAGCAAGGCCACCGCCGCGGCCTGCCCCCCCGTGGCGCCGGCCTTCAAGGTCTTGATGGAGGCTATCAAAAAGGTCTCCACGAACCCTAGCCCACCGGGAGCGAGTGGGAGGGTCGTGATCACTGACGAGCCCAGGGCGAGGAACAAGGCGGCGCTGGGCCCGAGCTTTCCCGGCTCGGTCAGGCCAAGCGAGGCCAACACCAGGTACAGCCGGCCGCCCTCGCAAGACCAGACCAGAATAGTCAGGCCAAAAAGCGACAGCAGATCGCTGCGCACGCTGTGCAGCGCGCCCTCGCGGAAGGCGTGATACATCCGCCGCACGCGCCCTGGCAAGAGATTGTGGAGGTGGTCACCCAGTTTCCACAGCACGAACACCACCACCAACGCGAAAAGACCAAGTCCCAGGGCACCAAAGAGGACATACCGAAGGGCGCTGTCGGCGAGGAGCCGGTCACGGAAGGTCAAGAGGGCGGCGGCGAGGAGCAGGGGGAAGAGCACGAGCAAGTCCAGCACCCGCTCGGCGAGAATCGTCCCGACGGTTCTCGACGCCGAAATCCCTACCCAACCTCGGGTCAAGTAGGCCCGATAGACATCGCCCAGCTTGGCGGGAATGACGCAATTGGCGAACCAAGAAAGGTAAAGAATCTCCAGCAAATCGAGAAAGGACGCCTTTCGTAGGCGTTCGGCATCGGCGCCGGTATTGGCGTTCCGCATCAGGATGCGCCACCGGATGGTTCTCAAGGGAAAGGAGACATAGTAGAGGAGGAATGCCGCCACGTAGAAAGCCGGATTTACCTGGCGGAGGGCCGCCTTCAGGTCGGTGACACTGACCCCACTTTTGCTCAGTGCCACGACCAGGATGATCAAGGCGAAAGAAAACGAGGCAACAGTGCGCCAGTTCGCAAAGCGTCGCCCGAGATCCACCTTTTGCGCGATCTCGCCGTCCGAGAATTCCAACCCATCTTCTGGACCGGCCTCAAGCGAATCGGCCAATTGCTGCTCCGTTTTCGTCATACCCTGTTCCGTCCCTCGCCACCTACCCCACCCGCGGGAGTGCCGAGCCATGTATCATACGCCATCAATCATCCCACACTGGCCATATCAGTGCCCGAATAGCCCAGGAGTCGCCGAAGCACCAGCCGTCTCGCCCGCCGGAGCGGGCAAGATACGCGGGCGGAACCAGGCAATCGTGTCACGCAGACCGTCCTCGAGCGACACGGTGGGCCGCCATCCTAATACCTCTATCGCCTTGTCGATCACGGGCTGGCGGCGGCTCGGGTCATCGGTGGGCAGGTCACTCCAACTCAGGCGAGGGCTGGGCACGCCGCAGAGCCGGGCCACGATCTCGCCAAACTCCAGGATGGTGTGCTCCTCGGGATTCCCGAGATTGAATACCTCGCCTCCCACGCCCGGAGTGAACATGGCCGCGATCAGTCCCTCTACCAGATCGCTCACGTAGCAAAAGCTTCGGGTCTGGGCGCCGCTCCCATAGATGCTCATCGGTTCGCCGCGGAGGGCCTGTCCGACAAAGTTGGGCACTACCCGCCCATCATCGATTCGCGAATGTGGGCCATAGGTATTGAAGATGCGAACGATACGGGCGTCCAGACCGAACGAGCGCCCATACTCCGCCGTCAGGGCCTCGCCATACCGTTTCCCCTCGTCATAGCAACTGCGGGGACCATTGGGATTGACGTTGCCCCAATAGCTCTCTGGCTGCGGGTGAACCAGTGGGTCACCATAGATCTCCGAAGTCGATGTGTAGAGGAAACGGGCCTGCCGGCTCCGCGCAAGCTCAAGCAGGCGATGGGTGCCCTGGCCATTCACCAGCAGGGTCTCCAGGGGCAGGCGGAGGTAATCGACCACGCTGGCCGGACTGGCCAGGTGAAATACGTAGCGGAAAGGGTGATCGGCGTCCTCGGCGGCCAGCCTTTTAGGGTCAAGGTCGAGAATGTCGATAGGGAGGAAATGGAATCTTGGATGAGGAAGGAGAGCGGCGATATTGTCCCGCGATCCCGTGGAGAGATTGTCCACGCAGACCACGAAGATGCCGCGCTCCAGCAGCGCCGCGCATAGATGCGAGCCGATGAATCCCGCGCCTCCGCTCACCAACAGGTATTCCACTCAGGCTTCCCTTTCAAGGAAAGTGTGATCAGTCATTGCCGGCGGCTGGCGCTGGCCGGCCGCCGCTTTGGTGCGATACGTGAGTGCTATTGCTCGGTCAGCCAGGGATCGATGGCCCGGCGGTAGTCCGTAATTTCCTCGGGACGGAAATACAGCGCGATCTCGTGGTTAGCGGACTCCACCGAATCGGAGCCGTGGACCAAGTTTCGGCTGATTTCCAGGGCAAAATCACCTCGGATCGTCCCCACGGCGGCTTCAGCCGGATTGGTCGCCCCAATCGTGGCCCGCGCCACGGCCACCGCGTTGGGGCCCTCGAACACCGCGACCACCACGGGAGTGGAGCTGATGTATTCAACCAGCCCGGTAAAGAACGGCTTCCCCCTGTGCACCTCGTAATGCCGTTCGGCCAGGTTCCGGTCAATGTGCAGGAGCCGGAGTGCCGCCACCCGGAGTCCACGGGCTTCCAGTCTCCCTATAACGGTGCCGATCAGGCCCCGGTGGACCGCGTCCGGTTTGACAATGATTAATGTCCTTTGGATGGTGTTCTCCGCCATATGCCCCACTTTCATCTTGACTCAAAGATCCGCGCCACTCGCTCCCAAGCAAGTGGCTACACGCGGCCGCAGCCGATACGTCTCTTCCATCCGGCCTCAGCCGGAGGCTTTCCGACAATTGGAGCCATCCCCATTAGTCTACTAGGCTCCGATATGCAGCGCTTGGCGAATTTCCAGGCGGAGCACTCCAAGATTGGTATCTGGCTCGGTGGACACGAGTAACATGGCATCCGGGAGCTGGGCCACATGGAGAGCCCCTTGCTCCCCCTCGATGGTAATGGTCACCGGATCATTGAAGATGGGCAGACTTGACTGAAGGTCGCGAAGAGCCCGGCTCAGTCCTGCCGCCGAGGCACCAAGCTCGGGCCGCGGACTGGAACTCTCCAATAGCTCTCCCCCAGAGCCGCACAAGGTGGCCTCGATCACGCCATCCAGGCGTCCAATGGCCTCGACCTCTTGCTTTCCCGCCATGGCTCACCTACCCATCTTTCCTGATCAAACGGTGACGATACCGCCGGCTATCCCAGCCGGAGAGCCGATTCGAGACCACGAGCCCCGCCACTGGGCCCCAGCGCGGCCAGCCTTACATACTCATCCCGAAAGCAGTCCCCCGCCAGGCGCTGAATGTCGGCGCGGGAGACGCGGTCGAGGGCCGCGCACACCTCTTCGGGTAACAGAATCTCCCCATGAAGTTGTTGCTGCTCGCCGCACCAACCGGCCACACTCTGGGTATCCTCCAAACCGAGGAGCAGTCTCCCCTTGCAATAGTCCTTCACTTTTTCCAGTTCAGCCTCCGGCACCGGTTCGTCTCGCAACCGGGTAAGCTGCCTCATCACCTCCGACACCACATCCCGGCAATTCTCCGGATCCACGGCCACATAGGTCACAAGTGACCCCGTGTCGGCCAGTTTACTGTTATAGGTGTGAATATCATAGGCGAGCGCGTTTCGTTCGCGCACCTCGACGAACAAGCGAGAACTCATCCCTCCGCCCAGGATAGCCGTAAGCAGATCAAAAGCGAAGCGATCGGCGGAGCGATGCGATACCCCGGCGGTGGCCAGACAGAGATTTACCTGCTCCGTTTCACGGATCTCATAGACAAACGATGGACTGCCTCTCTCGTAGGCAGCTGACTCAGGCGACAGGGCGGCCTGGGGGTCAGGCCGCCAATGACCGAACATTCGCTCGGCCAGATCCAGAGCGGCATCCGTCTCGATGGCCCCCGCGAGAGAAAGAACCAGATTCTCCGGCTGATAAGCCCGATCCTTGAAGGCCAGAACCCGGCTCCTCGTCAGCCCGGCGATACTTTCCTTGGTTCCCAACACATCTCGCCCCACGGCCGCGCCTGGCCAGCATTGCTCGTCGATCAGGCTGTGCACCCAATCCTGGGGCGCGTCGAGGGACATGCTCAACTCTTCCAGCACCACCCGCCGCTCTTTCTCCAAGTCGGCGGCATCCAGGCGGCTATGGAGCACCATATCGGCCAGGAGATCGCAGGCCGCCGCCGCATGGGCACCGCTGGTCCGCGCCCAGAGGGTGGTAAGCTCCTTGTCGGTGCCGGCATTGATCATGCCGCCCACCCGCTCAATAGTCTCCGAGATCGTCTCCGCGCTTGGTCTCCGGGTCGTCCCCTTGAAAAGTAAGTGCTCAATGAGGTGGGCGCTGCCGGCTTCGGCCGGCTGTTCATGGCGAGAGCCGACCCCGATCCCCACCGAAATGGCGACGGAGTACATGCCAGGCATGGGAGCCACGATCACTTGCATCCCATTTGCCAACCGGGTGAGGGAAAACTTCATCACGATCCATCACGGAGGCCAAGTAACAGACAAACACGGATCACTCTGTCAGCGAAAAGGCCGACATAGTCCGAAGCACACTATACCGTTGCCCGCCGATCCCTGCCAATTCCCCACCTGGGTTCCATTCCCGGTTCCGCCTTGACGTAAAGGAGCATGCCTGCTTACGATCAGCGGCGTGGGCGACCGGCGTAATGCTTTTCCGGCGCCTGCCTCAGCCGGCGTATGCGTGGGGTTCATGTCTAGAGCAAAGAGTCGAGAATAGGTGCGCCGGTTCAGCCTCTGGATCCTTCTCCTGATTATCGCCGCCGCCCTAGGCGGCTCCTTCGCCTACGCCGCGCGTCCCTGGTACGATGCCGGGCGGGTGATCGCGAATGACACGGGCGTGAATCAGGTCGCGGTCCGTGCAACTTTCACTCCCGTGCCCACCACAACTCGCCCGGTCAGGGTCGCCCAACCAACCGCGACCGCGACCTTGCCGCCGATTGTGAGCCCCTCCGGCCGGATCAATTATTTGCTTTTGGGCAGTGACAATGATGCCAAGAACGCCCCAGGAGTTGATCCCAACACGCAAGTAATGATTTTCGTCTCGTACGATACGGTGCGGAAACAGGTGTATACGATTACCATTCCCCGCGACCTGTATGTGCCGATTCCGGGATTCCTTCCCGACAAGATCGATACCGCCCCTGGGTATGACAACCGGCAGTTGGTGATCAAGACCGTGGAAGCGAACTTTCATGTTCATATCGATCATTACGCCTGGATTGGCCTAGAGGGCTTCATCAACGTAGTCAATTCGCTTGGTGGGGTCGATATTAATGTTATGCACCCGATGGTGGAAAACGACTTTCCCGACGATCTCAACCCCAATGGCGGTCTCTACGCCATTCGTCGCTTCTTCATCCCGGCAGGTCCGCAACACCTTGATGGAGTGACCGCGCTTCAATATGTCCGGGCCCGCCATGCTGACTTAATTGGCGACTTCGGTCGCTCACAGCGCCAGCAGCAAGTATTGCTCGCGATCCGGAAGAAGCTGAAGGGCCTGGATCTGGGACTGGTGCCTTCGCTGGTCCAGGATATGGGCGACCAGTTCAAGACGGATCTCCATGTCCCCGAGATCCTTTCCCTGGCTGAAAGTACCCTGGGTATTCCCTCTTCGTCCATCCATCAATACTATATGACCGACGGGAATGGTTTCGCCACGGACGCGGTCAATGCCCGCGGTGACGTTCTGCTTGGGAATTGGCCGAAGATCAACGCCTTGTTTAGCTGCGTGATGTCGAACGCGGCCATTAATGGCTGCTCAACCTGATGGGTACGGAAGCACCACCTGGACCGGGTCGCCAAGGCGGGCGATCAATCTGGACCTATCTGAAGCTGGGTACCGCCGTCTTAGTCGCGGCCATCGTGGCCGTCCTGATGCTGGGGAGTACGCAACCTAACACGGTACCCGCCGCCCCCGACGCCACCTCAACTCCGGTTGGCATAGTTACCCCGATAGTGGCACCCCTTACGCCCACGGTGGCGGCCACCGCCCTCACCTCCATGCTCCCTCCGGATGCCTATGTGCCAGGGCACCTCTATTATGTCAAGGGGCGAGCCATCTACTCCCTCCACCACACGGAGGCGCCCGCCTTCGTGACCACTGGCTCCGAGCCGGCGCTGTCCCCAGACGGCACTCACCTGGCCTTCATTCTCTTCTCCAAGAATTACCAGGATCTCTGGCTCCTCGATCTGAAGACCCATGCGCTCACCAAGCTGGTGGACGACGCGCCGCGGAATCCGGTGAACGTGAGCACCGCCTACACCGCCGCCATGCCGGCCTGGACGGACGATGGTCAGAGCGTGGTGTTCTCCTGGAGCTACCCTGGCGCTCCGCTCGCGGGTACCGCCAATTTCGACCGGCTCGGGTTTAGCATTACTCGTTGCGCGGTAACTACTCCCTGCGCCGAGGGTAACGCGATCAAGCTTACCACGCCCGCCTTCGAGAGCGGCGGTGATTACGACGCGGCCCCGCGCCCCGGCGATCCCACGACCTTGGTCTATAGCAAGTACCAATATGAAACCGCGCGCGATAGTACGAGCCGCGCCCTGGCCTTCCTGGAAGCCCTGAACCTCTCCACCGGGGCGCTTACTCCCTTGACCCCACTGCTCGATAATATTTCCCAGCCCACCTGGAGTCCGGACGGCAAGACCCTGGTCTTTCTCAAAACCTCCGACGACCAAAAGCAGACATCGATCTGGGAAATGGACTTCCACGCCCCAGGCGACCCCACCGACTATTCCAAGGCCCATCTTCTGGTGCCAGGGAACTCGTTCGCCGCCGATCCCGTGTTCTCCCCGGACGGGAAGGATCTAGCATTCTTGCAGACCTCCAGCGATAGCCGGCTGCACCTATACATCTCCCAGATTCACCTCGGGAAACATCCCGGCGTGGACCACATTCAGATGGTCCAACGGGCCGGAGTGGTGGACGGTGATCGCTTGGTCTGGGCCCACTAGCCAACGACGTCTGGCCGAACCCGTCCCTTTCCCGTACCATGCGCATGTCGATCCCTTGAGATAATCATGGGTTTGGGTGAATGTTGGCTGTCGTGATCCTGTACACGCATCCCGAGCAGGTGTCTGAGTTTGAGCGCCGGTATGTGGAAGAGTATGTGCCTTTGATTCGACGCCTCCCAGGAGTGACCGAGGTCACGATCCAGCGGGTGGTTGGCGCCCCGCTCGGGGATCCGGCGTATATGAGGATGGAGACCTGGCGGCTGCGTCCTGGCGTGACACCCGAGACGTTGCTCGTGTCGGCTGAGTGGCGAGCTGCCCAGGAGGTGCTTCGGTTTGCCCGAGGACTGTCCACCATGATGGTCGTTGAGGAGGAGGCGATGAGTGGCTGAGCCATTTCAGCATATTCTGGTCGAAGCCAAGGCCGGGTACGCGGTCGTTCGCTTGAATCGGCCTAAGGTGCTCAATGCCTTGAACGGGGCTCTGATCGGGGAGCTGGTAATCGCCCTGGAGGCCCTGGACGCGGATCCTACTTGCCGGTGTGCCGTAATCACGGGTAACGAGCGAGCGTTCGCCGCCGGGGCCGATATTGGCGAGATGGCCGAGGCGGAGGCGATTCCCTTCCTCCTGAACGCTCAATTCGCCAAGTGGGATCGATTCCGCGCAATCCATATGCCGTTGATCGCGGCGGTGAGCGGCTTCGCGCTCGGCGGTGGGTGCGAGCTTGCCATGAACTGCGACCTGATCATCGCCTCCGAGACGGCCCAGTTTGGTCAGCCTGAAATCAACCTGGGGATCATGCCGGGAGCCGGCGGCACTCAGCGCCTGACCCACGCGGTTGGCAAGGTACGGGCCATGGAAATGATCCTCACCGGGGCGCCGATCACGGCCCAGGAGGCCCTGCGGGCTGGGCTCATTAATCGGGTGGTTCCGGTGGAACTCTACCTGCGAGAGGCCGAGGCGATGGCCGCGCGGATCGCCGCCCAGGCGCCGGTGGCGGTTCGCCTGGCCAAGGAATCAGTGCTCAAGGCCCTGGATGCCTCGATCGCGGACGGGGTCGATTTCGAGCGGAAGAATTTCTT
>Ga0134126_10002976_pt1 | contig 21308 bp, 20 predicted proteins | sample KB31752_FD_96881 | JGI IMG/M metagenome (GOLD analysis project Ga0134126, IMG submission 96881) | Terrestrial soil microbial communities with excess Nitrogen fertilizer from Kellogg Biological Station, Michigan, USA - KB3-175-2 | ecosystem: Environmental > Terrestrial > Soil > Unclassified ... | reverse complement strand
TGATGTAAATGATTGACCACAAAGTAGGGACAGGTCGTGACTGTCCACGATGTAAATGATTGACCACAATGTAGGGACAGGTCGTGACCTGTTCACGATGTAAATGATTGATCACGATGTAGGGACAGGTTGTGACCTGTCCACAACGTAAATGACTGACCACAAAGTAGGGACAGGTCGTGACTGTCCACGATGCAAAGTGGTACACCTCACCTACGGCCCTCCTTCGACAAGCCCAGGAGGACAGGTCCAAAGGGAGAGGGGGGAAAGTGCATGCTTTCCTAAACCCGTGTCTTCACGGGTTTCTTCCTTTCACTGCAGGAAATCTAATTCATCCTTTACCCACCATTATTTTATTTTCTTTGCGGGCATTTTTGCGCCTCCCTGGTGAAGAATAAAGCCATCCACTTTCTTTTGATCATTTTTGGTAAATTCTACCTGTATATCCTCTGCCTTTTCAAAGAAAAAATCTTCTTTTTCCGGGTAAATCATTTTGGGCGACTGCCCCGTTGGTGTTGCCTCCAACCCATCACCACTTACTTTTATCACCACCGTAAATCCGGGTTTTAACTCGTATTCTCCTTCATATTGTTTCAGCGTTTCTTCCGGGAGTTTTATCGCTACGGTTTCTTTGGGTAATTCGTAAGCTTTGTTATACAGAATGGCATAAATATTTTTGGAAATATCACTTAAGGATGTGTTGGTGGCATTGCTCAAAAGAACGATACACACGTCGTCTTCGGGAACGCGCGATATGATCGTCAAAAAACCAGGTATAGCGCCGGAGTGCCCAACCCTTCTTTTTCCTTCGATGCTGTCTATCCCCCATCCATACCCGTAATTATCCCGTACCGGCGTGTAAGCCGCTTCCTGTCGCGCTTTCGACAGAACGGTATTATGCTCCAGCGCCTGGCTCCAAAGGTAGAGGTCGCCGGTAGTAGAATAGATAGCGCCCGCAGAAAAGGAAACCGTTGAATCTACAATGGGCGCGGCGGGACCCTCGTTTCCTGCCAGGTGAAAATATCCTACAGCTTTATCATTACTTTTTAAATGTGTGAAATCGAAACCGCTATGTGTCATGTGAAGCGGTGTGAATATGTATTTGCGTACCACTTCTTCGTAAGGCATTTTTGTTACCTTTTCAATGATATAGCCCAGCATCAAATAGCCGCTGTTAGAGTAACGCCATGACGTGCCGGGAGAAAAATCCAGCGGCTTATTTTCAAAGAGCGCCATCATCTTTTCGCGGCTTGCCGGTTTGGTGATTTCATTCGACATGAAAAATGCATCACTGGTGTAATTGAAAATCCCTGAAGTGTGGCTTAATAATTCCCTGATGGTGATACTGTCACCTTTAGGATAATCGGGAAAGAATTTGCTGAGCTTGTCTGACACAGACAGCTTTTTTTCTTCCTGTAATTTCAGGATTATGGCCGAGGTAAATTGTTTTGTAATAGAGCCCAACTGGAAAATGGTTTGCGCGTTGTTCAATACGTTGTCACCGGCATTCCTGTATCCATAGCCTTTATTGAGCAGGATGGTACCGTTTTTGGCTACAAGGACCGATCCGTTAAAACGCTCCAGTCTTGCATAAGTGCTTACCAGTGAATCGAGCTTGGCTGCTGTATCCTGGGCTGCACACGCCTGGATAAGGCAGAGCGCAGTTACCAGTATGAATAGTCTTTTCATAACAATAATAAATTTGAATGTGGCAGTAAATTTATTACCATCGTTCCAAAGTTATATACCGTATATCATAAAATTCCCTCACCCCTGGATCCGCTCTCCTTCATCGACGAACTCAGAATGACAGGAGAGGGGGGCAGTGTATGCTCCCATAGGTGTCAGGCCACTTCAAGTGGCCAGACACCTTCACTTTGAAGATTTCACTAAAGACAGGAAGACTACTGATGTTGTAATTCGCAATTTTACACCTCACCCCCGGCCCTCTCCGCCTCAGGCGGAGAGGGGGGAAGTGCACAACGGCACAACAGTAAACGAAGAAATAACGATAATCTCCTTTCCGCACGTCATTGCGAGGAGCTTCTAAAAATCATCATCGGTTGTGGAAAATCATACGGCGACGCGGCAATCTGTTCGTTATGTGATGGGCTTTCATGGATACAGGCGATGACCTAATAGTGAGATTGCTCAGCCTTAGGCGGACAAGCACGGCGCAACGATCCTCCTTCTACCATTTGTAGTTAATCCATGCGCCTCGCAATGACGATTATAATTAAGTGCCTTCCCTTCCGCCCGTAATTGCGAGGAGCCACAAAAATCATCATCGGTTGTGTAAAATTATAAGGCGACAAATCTGTCCGCCTAAGGCTGAGCAATCTGTTTATTATGTGATTGCTCGTCATTTTTGCGCCTCACCCCCAACCCCTCTCCCAGGGGAGAGGGGGGAAGTGCACAACGGCACAACAGTCAAGGAAGAAATAACGAAGATTTCCCTTCCGCCCGTCATTGCGACCTCTAAAAATCATCATTGGTTTTGTAAGATCACACGGTCAGGTGCATTCATCATTCCTCATATCCTTATCAAACATCCTTGCTTAATAACATTCGGAAAATCAAAAAAATCAATTAAATTGTTTGAACAATTAATTTTATGGAAACATATAAAGTGTTGCAGCAACAAATTTTTGAAATAATAAACAATCAAATAAGAGGGGGGAAACCTCCCGAAACAAAACAAACCTTTGACCGGCTCGTTAAATCAGGCTGTAGTGAGACAGATGCTAAAAAATATATTGGCCAATGCGTTGCGGTGGAACTATTCAATATTCTGAAACACAAACAACCGTTTGATGAAAAAAGGTATGTTCAAAATCTGTTGAAATTACCCGAAGAACCTTTTGAGTGAAGTGGGACCGTGTCGAAGTGTATGCCTCGCCCCCAAAGCTCCTCTGCGACAAGCTCAGGAGGACAGATTCAAAAAGAGAGAGGGGGGAAGTGCATGCTCCCATAGGTGTCAGGCCACTTCAAGTGGCCAGACACCTTCACTTTGAAGATTTCACTAAATACAGGAAAACTGCTGACGTTGTAGTTCGCAATTTTACACCTCACCCCCGGCCCCAGCCTGAATGACCAGTCGGGCAGGCCTCTCCAAAGCCCGCCCGGCCGAGCCGTTCGGACGGGGGAGAGGGGCAAGTGCAAAACGGCACAACAGTAAACGAAGAAATAACGATAATCTCCTTTCTGCACGTCATTGCGAGGAGCCTCTAAAAATCATCATCGGTTGTGGAAGATCCTACGGCGACGCGGCAATCTAAGCCTCACCCCCGGCCCCTCTCCAAAAGGAGAGGGGGGAAGTGCACAACGGCACAACAGTAAATATATAAAGAGGATTTTCATTTTGCACGTCATTGCGAGGAGCCTCTAAAAATCATCATCGGTTGTGGAAGATCATACGGCGACGCGGCAATCTGTTCATTATGTGATGGGCTTTCATGGATACAGGCGATGACCTAATAGTGAGATTGCTCAGCCTTAGGCGGACAAGCACGGCGCAACGATCCTTCTTCTACCATTTGTAATTAATCCATGCGCCTCGCAATGACGATTATAATTAAATGCCTTCCCTTCCGCCCGTAATTGGAGGAGCCACAAAAATCATCATCGGTTTTATAAAATCATACGGCGACAAACCTGTCCGCCTGAGGCTGAGCAATCTGTTTATTATGTGATTGCTCGTCATTCTTGCGCCTCACCCCCAACCCCTCTCCGCCTCAGGCGGAGAGGGGGGAAGACATGAACCGGGCAGAAATCAATTATCCACCTTAGCCGGCAATAACGCATTCTTTATCGTACCCTCAGAAATGAAAAGCGTATCTGGTTGTAGTGACGACCATAGCTTACCCGAAAAGGTAGCATCAAAGTGCGTAGAGGTAAGGTTCGTAATGGAAAGATGAAGCGTTGAACCGTTGGAGGCTGCATCCGGGCCATCCGGCTGGCTACCGTATCTGCGCGAATTCCAGTTATATATCATACCCGGAATATCTATCGTCATGCCCACTTGCAGCGGATAGCTGGCAGTAGCGGAATACAGGCTCACCCGGTAGGTGAAAAAGTAAAAACCATACGCATTCAGTTTGGTCCAGTAAGTACAAGCGTCCGTATTGAAATCATAATCAGAATAAGAAACCGTGTCTTTATTGGCGATAAAACTTACCGATGTAAACGGCCCGGTTGGCTTATAAAATGTCCATTCATCTGCACCGGTAAGTACTTTAAAACCATATTCTTTATCAGGGCAACTTACCGCGGTAATGGCCACCGATTTCACCTCCCAGCTTCCATCTACCACAGGTGTGGAACCATTGCCGGTAGAATCTGTATGGCCGTCATAATTCAATGTGTTGAAATAGTTATCATCGCCCCACGACTCCAGGTGCCTGTAGCCCGCAGGAATCGTTACCGGGATATTTTTTTGCTGCCCGTTTTTAAGATAAAAAGTGACCGTTACATTGATAGGCGCATCGATTACATTGTTATACCTTACCTGTAGAAAACGCGAAGAGCCTCCTGGAGTGCCTGTATAGATGGCATTGATCTGTATAGTGGTATTCCCTTGCTGAATCGCATTATTGGATCGCGCACTATCTTTTTTACAATCTGAAAATAGAATGCCGATGGATAAGGTAGCGGCAAAAAACCGGATGGTGTTCCATGTAGTTTTCATATAGTAGTTAGCTTAAAGATGAAGGCCGAAAATAATAAAATATTTTATAAAAAAAAGGCTTGGGGGAAACAGTAAACTAAGTTATAAGGAGTATTTTCATTTTTCAGGACGCCTGGTTTGCGCGGCCTGAACGATTAATGCTCATTTCGTCACTATTTCTGATGACGCAATGATCGCCTTTCAATTTTTGATATTCATCTTCGAATGACTCATTCCGCACAAACCCTGGCAGTGATTTCGCGGGGCTCATAAAAAATCAAAAAATAATCTCACTATTTGAACAATCAATTTTATGGAGCCAGGTAATGTAATACGGCTAAAAATTCCCGGAATAATATTCACCTAAGAGAGGAAAACCTTCCGGAAGCAAAGCAAACCTTTGACCGCCTCGTTCAATCAGGCTGTAGTGAGACAGATGCTAAAAAATATATTGGCCAATGTGTTGCGGTTGAGATATTCAATATAATGAAACATAATAGATTCTTTGATGAACAAAGGTATCTTCAAAATCTGTTGAATCTGCCAAAAGAACCTTTTGAGCAATTTAGTTTCTCTGCCCCAGACCCGGATCTTCACGAGTTTTTATTATGGTTGAAATTAATAAACCTATAAGGTTTGGCCCGGCTTTCTGTGGCTAAGCAAAACCTTATAGGTTTAACCCGCTCTTATGCCCGGTCGGGACGCTTGCCTTTCGCGGCCTGAACGATTTAGATGTCATCCGTGATTGCGAGAAGCCAGACCTACTGCACGTCATTGCGACCTGTACAATCATTATCGGTTTTGTAAGATCATAAGGCGACAAAGCAATCTGTTTATTATGTGATGAGTTCTCTGTCAATGGAGGGATCGACCTAATAGTGAGATTGCCACGGCGCAACGATCCTTCTTCTACCATTTGTAATTTATCCATGCGCCTCGCAATGACGATTAAAAAAGGGGAGCGATTACCCAATAGTGAGATTGCTCAGCCTGAGGCGGACAAGCACGGCGCAGCGATCCTCACCACCCCTAAACCCGTGTCTTCACGGGTTTGTTCCTGCACAGTAATTCAGCGCAACGATGATTCTTTTGCCCGGTCGGGACGCTCGGTTTTCGCGGCCTGAACGATTTATGCTCATTCTGTCATTTACACCTCACCCCCGGCCCCTCTCCAAAGGGAGAGGGGGGAAATGAACGCCTCACCCTCTAACCCCTCCTTCGACAAGCTCAGGAGGACAGATCCAAAGGGGAGAGGGGGAAGTGCACAACTGCAAAACAGTAAACAAATAAATAAGGAAAATTTTCCTTCTGCACGTCATTGCGAGGAGCCTCTAAAAATCATTATCGGTTGTGTAAGATCATACGGCGACAAAGCAATCTGTTTATTATGTGATGAGTTCTCATAGCGACGAAATTATCCGCCCAATGATGAGATTGCCACGGCGCAATTATCATTCTCCTATCCTTAAAATTCTTCTATGCTTCTCGCAATGACGTTTACAATTAAGTGCAATCTCCCTTTCTGCACGTCATTGCGAGGAGCCCTTAAAAAATCATTATCGGTTGTGTAAGATCATAAGGCGACAAAGCAATCTGTTTATTATGTGATGAGTTCTCATAGCGACGAAGTTATCCGCCCAATGAAGAGATTGCCACGGCGCAATTATCATTCTCCTATCCTTAAAAATCTTCCATGCGCCTCGCAATGACGATTAAAATTAAGTGCCTCCCTTTCTGCACGTCATTGCGAGGAGCCACAAAAATCATTATCGGTTGTGTAAAATCATAAGGCGACAAAGCAATCTGTTTATTATGGATGAGTTCTCATAGCGACGAAATTATTCGCCCAATGATGAGATTGCTTCGGCGCAATTATCATTCTCCTATCCTTAAAATTCTTCTATGCTTCTCGCAATGACGTTTACAATTAAGCGCAATCTCCCTTCCGCCCGTCATTGCGAGGAGCCCTAAAAAAAGAAGCCATCATCATTAATCCACACTGATAATCAGAAACCGAATTCTGCCCAATCATTGGGGAGCGCCATCAACCACCCCAACCATACCAGCGTGTAGCGCCGGAAACGCAGCAGCATATTTTCGATGTCGGTCTTATTGATGATGCGTATTCTTCCTATTTGAGAAAAAGGAAGCCAGCCAAATCTGAGCCAGTTATTGGCTGTATTGATGGATACATGAAATTTGGCTAAAAAGACTGAGTACTCGTACCAGGTATCCGAAAATACGATTGGCTCGTGTTTATCCGGTATGTCGTCAAGTTTCATTGCCTTCATTTTGGCAATATCGCTAAGAGTGGGTTTTCGTGTGGAGGTACCCGTTATAGCTTTCTTTGGGGTTGCCTTCTTTTTTGAGGACTTTTTTACAGCAGATACTTTGCTTGATTTCGAAGGAACTGCGCTCTTTTTAATTGCTTGTTTCTTTTTCATATCGGGGGTTTTTGTTTACAATTTCTTAGGTGAAATTCAGTAACAACCGAAATACAAAATGATTAGCAGATTTAGTTAACGTACGGTGCAGGAAAAAAATTGTATCTGATTATAAGATACAGGATTAGATATTTAGGTCGTGAATGTTGCAATGATGTAATTGAATTATTTTAAGACTTACCGTTTTTAGTTGCATTGCTTTTGTTTTTTCTTTTTCTTTTGCCTTGATGCAAAAGAAACAAAAAATCAATGGACAAGCAGCCTGAGGCGGCCAAGCCCGATCGCTCTCCCGGTTGCTATCGGGATTTGTCCGGCCATCCCACCGCCGCGCAGCAATGTCTCTAACTAATCTTCAACCTTTTCAATTATTTAGGACCTTAATACCTCTTCAATAAAAAAGCTTGCAATCCTACATCTTACATCCCACATCCCACATCCCTACATCAGAAATCTTCCATCCTACATCCTACATCTTCCATTCCAATCTGCGTCAAAAAAAAGGCGAAAGCATCAGCCAATCGCCTGTAAAAAAATGAACCGTGGGTCAATCGCCAATCCTGTAAGCTATTGTGCATACCATGTGCTCACGGTGCTGTATGCCTTCTGCCTGCGGGCGCCTATAACAGCCACCCTTACCCAGTATTGTTTGCCGGGTGTAAGGTTGGAAAACACAAAGCTGCTGGTACTCGAGGTATTGGTGGTCCACACGGTATCGTCCACAGGAAGCGTGGTCGCTATCTCGTGTACATAGCTCTTGCCGCCTTTCACGGCTTTTACGGTGCTTACCATAGTTCCGGAGGTAATGCCGTTAGAGAGCATCACATTTCCAGGGTTGGTAATGTACCTCGGCTCCCTTGTTTTGGTAAGCGTAAAGCCAGACGTGACAAGGGTTTTTTCATCGCCGTTGGCCTGCGCCATCACGCTAAGGCCCAGTTGCTTCAGCATGGCCTCCAGCTCTAAGCGGCTTTTGTTTTTTTCGGCGAGGGCTACGCGGTCTTTATTGCCCGCCAGCGCCAGGGCATCCGTGTATTTGGTTACGCCCGCCTTCACGTCAGCCAGTGCAGGCACCAGTTCGGTAAACGATGTATTGCCGGTGAGCGAGGTGACAATAAACTGGCCTTTTTTACCAAAATTTACGTCTGTGAAGGGACTGAAAGAAATACTTACTTTCTTCATAAGATTTTAATTTTAATTTTTTCGCCACAAGATTGTGGTTTGTTTCTTTAACCCGATTTGGTATTTAGTATTGCAGCCGAAGGGTAATATTTTGGGCTGTTGATGCGAATTCATTCCTATTGACGCGAAATGATTTTTCTTTGAGCTGACGCTCAAAGATTTATTAGCCACGAATTGCACGAATTTGAACTTATTGCAATTTGTTGCAAAAATTTATCCGGCGTAGAGTATAAAAATAATTTAGCCACGAACCTGCCTTTGTCGGCAGACAGGCGACAAGAATTTTCACGAATAAGAATTTTGGCACGAATGATTTTTCTGCGAAAAAGTAAGAAAAAGGAACGCAAGATTGGCGGTTGTACGGAAAAAGAAGCGCTTCCCTTGTTGCGTGATGTGAATCATACACCGGAAAAATGCGTTCGCCTGTTGAAGGAGCGCTTCCCTATGTTAGAAGATTATCTTCTGCTGCCGGATGATCCTCTTCTTATGATAAATGATTGCGTTCGTTTGTTAAGGGATGGCTTCATTGAGGAAGATGATAATCGTCTTGTGGTAAATGATTGGGTTCTCCTGATGAAGGAGAGAGAGGTGGTGTTGTAGACCTTAACCCCAGACCCTCTCCGCCTCAGGCGGAGAGGGTGGAAAGTTTGCCCTGACAGAACAGCAAATAGAACCTCACCCCCGACCCCTCCTTGGACAAGCTCAGGAGGACAGATCCAAAAAGAGAGGGGGAAGTGCACACCTCGCTTTCACACCCCCGGTCCAAAAATGGAGAGTCGAACGTGAACAACGGCAAAACAGTAAACGAAGAAATAACGATGATTTCCCTTCCGCCCGTAATTGCGGGGAGCCACAAAAATCATCATCTTTTGTGTAAGATCATAAGGCGACGCGGCAATCTGCCAGTTATGTGATGGTTTCTCTGTCAATGGAGGGATCGACCTAATAGTGAGATTGCCACGGCGCAACGATCCTTCTTCTACCATTTGTAATTAATCCATGCGCCTCGCAATGACGGTTACAATTTCCCTTCCGCCCGTCATTGCGAAGAGCCACAAAAATCATCATCTTTTGTGTAAGATCATAAGGCGACAAAGCAATCTGTTTATTATGTGAAGAGTTCTCTGTCCAGGGAGGATCGACCTAATGATGAGATTGCTCAGCCTGAGGCGGACAAGCACGGCGCAGCGATCCTCACCACGCCTAAACCCGTGTCTTCACGGGTTTGTTCCTGCACAGAAATTCAGCGCACGATGATTCTTTTGCCCGGTCGGGACGCCCGGTTTTCGCGGCCTGAACGATTTATGCTCATTCTGTCAATTACACCTCACCCCCGGCCCCCGCCTGAATGACCAGTCGGGCAGGCCTCTCCAAAGCCCGCCCGGCCGAGCCGTCGGACGGGGGAGAGGGGGGAAGTGCACAACGGCAAAACAGCAAACGAAGAAATAACGATGATTTCCCTTCCGCCCGTCATTGCGGGGAGCCACAAAAATCATCATCTTTTGTATAAGATTATAATGCGACAAAGCAATCTGTTTATTATGTGATGAGTCCTCTGTCCAGGGAGGATCGACCCGATGATGAGATTGCGCAGCCTGAAGCGGATAAGCACGGCGCAACAATCATTCTTCTATCCTGATGATTCTTTTATGCTTCCCGCAATGACGATTAAAATTAGGGTTTCCAACCTTTTGAAGGTTGGCAACCCTGGCAAAAACGATAAACGAATAAATAAAGAGGATTTTCATGTTATTTTTTAAGAGCAAGACAAGGAAGTGTACTACACACCTGCGACCTATTAAATACTTTGAAAGGTTGGCAACCCTTGAAAAAAATCTCAAAAAATAATTGATAGCGAAATAATTGATTCATTTATTTCTTACTTTGTGAAGTAACTGATTGCAAAATTTATAAATTCTCATTTTACACAACAACTGCAGATAATGCGTCAAAATAGTTTGAATTAATGCCAACGGATAAATCTATTCTTATAAAGGAATATCTTACTAAAATAAAAGGAGCAAACAAAGAACTTGCAAAAAAGGAAATTTTTAAAGATTTGCTCAATAGATTATATGCTGGTAATGAGGAAACTAAAAGTATAATTGATGATATAACTCTGGGCGCTGAAAAAACAATTGTAAATATTCCGCGCAAAGACCGGCTTAATTATAAGTATAAATTAATCCGAAATTAAATTCAATATCTGATGAACTTTCAAACCTTTATTGATTATTGTAAGCAACATATTTCAGGCGATGAAAAAGGAGAAGCCCAAATTTTTCTTGATCATTTTTTTGTAGCGTTAGGATATAAGGATGGTTTAAAAGGAGCGGGTGCAAATTGCGAGTATCGCGTAAAGAATACAAAAAAGAAAACTACTTCTTTTGCTGATCTGGTTTGGAAACCTGTTGTCCTCATTGAAATGAAAAAGAGCGGCGAAGACCTTTCTATTCACTATCAGCAGGCTTTCAGCTACTGGAGTCAATTAGTTCCCAATCGTCCTCAATATGTTATTCTTTGCAACTTCGATGAATTCTGGATTTATGATTTTAATTTAGACATTTACGATCCACAGGAGAAAATTAATTTAGAGGATCTACAAAACCGCAAAGAAGCTTTTACATTTTTATTACCCAAACCAAAGAAACCTTTATTTAGGACTGATAAAGAAGATGTAACAGAAAAAGTAGCAAAAAATATTTCTGATGTTTATAGAAGTTTGGCTCATAACCCCGCAAGAAATCCTGTAATCCCAGCAGAGCAGTCAATGAGATACTGTTTACAATGTGTTCTGTGTTTGTATGCAGAAGATATTGAATTGCTACCTGATAAAATCTTTACAAGATTAATCGATGAATGTGTTGAAAAAGAAGGCGCAGGTTATGATAAAGTTCCTGAAACATACGATTTAATTGCAGGTTTATTCAGAGAGATGAATAGTATAGGGATTACGCCGTCGGGCAGGTACAAAGACGTTGATTATTTTAATGGAGGACTCTTTGAAATAATAGACCCGATTGAGCTATCCATAAAAGAATTAGACCTTTTGGAGATTGCTTGCCGAAAAAACTGGAAACATATTAATCCTTCGATATTTGGTTCCATCTTCGAAGGTTTTATGAACGAAAAAAAGCGTCACGAAATGGGCGCTCATTATACGCATGAGATAGATATTAAAAAAATTGTTGACCCTGTTATTGTTCAGCCCTGGAAAAAAAAGATTGATGAGGCAATGGATCATTTTACGGTAAAAACTAAAGATGAAACCATTGATAATTTAAAAGGCCTTCATAAGGAGCTTACAGAATACAAGGTTCTTGACCCTGCGTGTGGAAGCGGCAATTTTCTATTTATTGCCTATAAAGAAATCAAGCTGCTTGAAAAAGAAATTTTAAAACATCTCAAAACAATCAGCAGCAATGAAGATTATTGGTATTACTCTATTCATTGCCTTTATGTAAGCACCAAACAATTTTATGGTATTGATTTGAATCCTTTCGCAGTAGAGCTTGCAAAGGTTACTATGATGATTGCAAAAGAAATGAGCATTAAAGAAGCGATGGATAAGCAGGATACTTTGCCACTCGATAATCTTGATAGAAATATTATTTATGCCGATGCATTGTTTACAACATGGCCTGAAGTTGATGCAATTATTGGCAATCCGCCTTACCAGAGTAAGAATAAAATGCAACAGGAATTTGGGGCGGCTTATGTAAACAAATTGAGAAATGCTTATCCTGAAGTGCCTGGCCGGGCCGACTTTTGTGTGTACTGGTTCTACAAAGCTCATAAACATTTAAAGCAAGACGCCTATGCAGGATTAGTAGGTACCAATACTATAAGACAGAACTATAGCCGTGAAGGAAGCCTCGATTATATAGTAAATAATGGTGGAGAAATATTTAATGCCGTATCATCAATTGATTGGAGCGGTGAGGCGGCAGTTTTTGTTTCAATCGTTTGCTGGAAGAAAGGAAAGTATGACGGTGAAAAAACTTTGTTTCTTGTAGATGCTAATGATGAATTGCATAAATACTCTTTACCGATAGTTAATAGCAGCCTAAGCTTGAATACTGATGTAACAACCGCAAAAGTTTTAGAATGTAACAAAAGGCCAAAAAAGGTTTTCCAGGGACAGACACATGGTTATGAAGGATTTTTATTAAGTAAAGCAGAAGGGTTAAAAATATTAAAACAGCATCCTGACTACAAAGAAGTGCTTAAACCATTTTTAATTGGCGAAGAATTAGTAGGAAATATAAATTCACAACCGGAAAGATATGTGATTGATTTTAGTTTTAAAAACTTATTGCAAGCATCAAATTATAAAGAACTCTTTAAAATTTTACAAAAAAAAGTTTTGCCTTTTATCCAATTGAAAGCTAAAGAAGAAGATGATGGTATCTCAAAACTTAATGGTAGAAAAGAATGGTTAAATACTTGGTGGCAAATGTGGAGACGAAGAGAAGAAATGCTTATTGGCAAAAAAAGTATTAAACGTTTTATTGTAGGTTCAAGAGTTTCTTTAAGACCAATTTTTGAATTCATTTCTTCGGATATTAGCCCGAATGATGCATTGATTGTTTTTTTATTGGAGGATGATTATTCATTTGGAATTATTCAATCAAATATTCATTGGAAATGGTTTACTGAAAAATGCTCTACACTTGAAGGAAGATACAGATACACGCCAAATTCGGTTTGGGATACATTTCCATGGCCACAAAATCCAACCGAAGCACAAATAAAAAAAGTTGCTATAGCGTCGAAAGCATTAAGAGATGGCCGTATTAAAGCAATGAAAGATCATGTAATGAGCTTAAGAGATTTGTATCGCTTGTTAGAACAGCCGGGTAAAAATCCAATAAAAGATTTACAAGCAAATTTAGATAAAGCAGTTATGGAAGCTTACGGCTTTAATGAAGATGAAGATTTGCTTGCGCAGTTATTAGCATTGAATTTACAAGTGGCACAAAATGAAAAAGAAGAGAAACCAGTGCAAGCGCCAGGCTTACCTTCTTTTGTAAAAAATAAAGCAGAATATGTAAGTGATAATTGTGTGAGGTTTGAATGGCATTAAAAGTTTTTCTTCAACTATATTAATAATTAATATTTTGACACCACGTTATCTTACCAAATCTCGATATAAACTAGCAAAGGAATGTTCACATAAACTTTTTTATACTTCTAAAAAAGATTATTATAATTCTAAACTTGATGATGAATTTTTATTGGCCCTTGCTGAAGGCGGATTTCAAGTAGGTGAACTTGCCAAACATTATTATCCAAATGGGGTTAATATTGAAACGTTGGATTCTGAGGAGGCTTTAAACCAAACAACTGAACTTCTACAACAAGAAAGTGTAATTATTTATGAAGCGGCTTTTTTATTTGAAACCCTATTCATTCGTGCCGATATAGTTATAAAAAATGGCAATCATCTCAAATTAATAGAAGTTAAGGCAAAATCTTTCGATCCAACTTCCGATACTTTTTTTAGTAAGAAAGACGGCTCGATCAAAGGAGACTGGTCACCTTATCTTCATGATGTAGCTTTTCAAAAATATGTTATTTCAAAAGCATATCCTCAATTGACTATTTCTTCCTATTTATTGTTAGCCGATAAATCAAGCTTTACTTCAGTTGATGGGCTAAATCAATTATTTTTTATTAGAAAGGTTGATGGAAGAATCCAAATCCATCTTACAGAAAATATCACTCCAGAGATTTTAGGTGATAAGATCCTGTATCAGGTTAATGTCGATGACGCCGTTGATTACATTTGGAATCTTGCAACTAATAATGGAAGTTTTGAAGAAGAAGTAAAATTTTTTGCTTCAAAATACTTTAATGATGAAAGAATAGGTCCTACTGTGAATGCCTATTGTGGTAAATGCGAATTTAAAATTTCTGACGATTTTAAAGGTAATCTTCACTCTGGGTTCCATGAATGCTGGGAAATGAATGGTTTAACAGTCGAGGAATTAAAAACTCCAATGATTTTCGAATTATGGGATTTTAGAAAAAAACCGGAATACATCAAAAATAAAAAGTATTTTTTAAGTCAATTGAGTCGAGAGGATTTGGAAAGTAAAACTCCTTCAAAAAAAATCTCTCCTTATTTATCAAGAATTGACAGACAGGAATTACAGATAATAAAATCTAAAAATAAAGATTCATCTCACTTTATAAATAAAGAAGGACTTGTTGGTGAAATGGAACAATGGAAATACCCATTACACTTTATTGACTTTGAGACAACGGCTGTAGCGATACCTTTTAATAAAGGTCGAAGACCATACGAACAAATAGCCTTTCAATTTTCTCATCATATCATGATGGAGAATGGGAAGATTGAACATTTTGGTGAATGGATCAATATAAAGAAAGGATTTTTTCCAAATTTTGAATTTATAAGAGCATTAAAAAAAGATTTAGAAAATGATAATGGCTCAATATTTCGTTATGCAGCTCATGAGAATACCATTCTTAATGCTATTCATAAACAGCTAAATGATTCTAACGAGCCAGATAAATATATCCTTTGCAATTTCATTGAAACCATTACGCATTCGACTTCTACTAATGCGAATACATGGCAAGGAGAAAGAGATATGATTGATTTAAGAGAGTTAGTGTTAAGGTATTATTTTAATCCTTTAACTAAGGGATCAAATTCAATAAAACATGTCTTGCCTGCGATAATTTCGAGTAGTGATTTTATAAAAAAGAAATATTGCGAAGCTATCTATGGCAGTGACATTAAAAGTAAAAATTTCGATAAACGTATCTGGATTACATATACTGATGAAGGAGTTTTAATAAATCCTTATAAAACTTTGCCATTAATACATGAAGGAATAGATAACGAACTATTAGATGAATTTGTTATTGATGACGCTACTGGTATAGCTGATGGAGGAGCGGCAATGATGGCTTATGCAAAAATGCAGTTTTCTCAAATAACAGATCAGGAAAGAGAAAACATATTTAATGCTTTAAAACGATATTGTGAATTAGATACAATGGCAATGGTAATGATAGTTGAAGCATGGAAAGATTGGTGTAAATAAAAGTTTTATGTCAGAGTTCAAAAATCCAAAACTAAGATATCATATAATAGATCGCGAGTTGCGCAGATGGCCCTCTATTAGTTGCAAACGCTTGCATGAAATTATACAAAGAGAACTTGATCAACCAATTACTTTAAGAATGATACAAATTGACTTGCAAACAATGCAAGAGGCACCTCCGATTGGATTTAATGCACCAATTATAAAAGATGCCCATAGTAGGAAGTATAAGTATGCTGACAGAAGTTTTTCAATAAAATCCTTTGGACTTACTGAAGATGAAATAAAGGCGATAAAATTTTATGCCGCCTGTTTAAAGCTTTATAGTGATTACAGCATATTTGGTTCTTTTTCCACAGCTATTAATAAAATCGTGGAAGGTGTTAGTGTTAAAAATAAATTTTCTGATAAAAACTTAATAGACTTTGCCGTACAAACAGATACTATTCCCAATGCAAAAGGTTCTGAATTTTTAAGTGATATAATTGGGGCAATAGATAACCGAAACTACATTCAATTTTCATATAAAAAATTTAATTCAAATGAAATTAGAACTCGTATTCTGGCGCCTTACATGCTAAAGGAATATAAAAACAGGTGGTATATTTTGGGTGTACTCGAAGGAGGAGATAGAATATTGACATTTGCGTTAGATAGGGTACAAAATTTTATTTTAACCGATAAATATTTTGAGAAAGAAATTATTTTTGAATATGAAAAATATTTTGACCACGCCTTTGGAATATCAACACTAGATGTACCTGTAGAAAAAATTTTATTGCGATTTTCCAAAACAGAAGCTCCATATATTTTAAGTCTTCCAATCCATAAAACACAAAAAGTCGTTAAACAAACAAAGGATTATCTAGATATTTCGATCGACGTTATTCCATGTTACGAATTATGGGAATTTATTCTCGGAAAAACGCCTGAAGTAATAGTTCTGTCACCCAAATCTTTATCTCAAAAAATCTCTTCTATGTTAGAGAGGGGTAAAAAGAATTATAAATAATTTTTTTATGCGAAACTAGATTTCGCCAAGTCATTATTTCTTTGTAATTCAAACAGAGAAAATATGCAATTCGAAGGTGCTTTAATTAAAGAACAAAATGTAACGTTCGCAATAGTTGTGGTAAAGCCATTTGTACTTCAAAATTCGTTTGAGTATGATGCAGCAAGAAAAAGTTTCTGTAGCGCATTTCCGGGTATACCTATAATTTTAATGTCGCAAAATTCGAAAGGTATTCCAACATACCAGGGAAGACCTGATATTGTAAGATTCTTAACACAAATTACTCCGTCGCGAATACCTTGGAAATCATATAGCTTAACTTAAATCTTTAATCAATAAAAATACAATTATGGCAAAAAATGGTAAAGTTGGCGACGGCCACCGTAACGGTGCAGTTGACAAACGCAGTCAAGTTTTAAATCCCAAAACCAATCTATTTGTAAAAAGAGATGCGGATAGCGGGAAATTTATGGATGTAAAAACTTCGGGCGGGAAATTTAAAGGAGTTCGGAAAGAAAAATAATCAAATTTTATAAACAATAAATTTAAAAAGATGAAATATCGTCCGGGACAAATAGTTCCTCAAAGTGGAATCTATGCAGAACAAACAGTTTATGGGGGCCACGTTACTGAAGTGACATGTGTCAAAGGTGAACCTTTTCCACCAACGGAGGCAAATGGATACCATTATCAATTAGTTCGTGCTGCGAGACATAAGCCGAGCAGAGGATAGATTAACTGGAGAGGTATTTAAAATAAATAAATATAGCTTTCGTTGTCAAGTCAAGTTGGCAAGCGGTTTCGGTAAAATAGGGTAGAGAACTATTCAATTTAATTTTGGCGTGTTGATTGTTCTGAAGACTCGGTTTCAACAGAAACTATTGTCAAATAATTCTAAATTACCATTATGAAAAAATTATATTATTTCTTAATTTTCGCAACAATATCTAATAATTTATTTAGCCAGCCTATTCCTACAGAATTTAAGGAATGTGTTTCATTTATATATCTACAGAAACCCAATGGAATTCCGATTCCTGACGGGACAGGTTTCTTTGTGGGGCTAAAAGATAAAAATGACACAACTCGTAGTTTCATTTTTTTGGTTACTGCTAAACATGTGATACAAGAGAGAGATGGTCGCTATGTAAAGAGTATCCTTTTAAGGATGAATACGAAAGATTCTGTGCGATATGTATATGTTCCAATTAATACTGATGGAATCGAAAAAGATATATTTATTAGCAGCGATAGTACTGTGGATTTGGTTTGTATTAGTATCGAGTTTAAAGATTATACTAAGTATGAATTTAAAATTATTCCTACTGAATACTTCATTTCAAGAAACGAATACCAAAAAATTCCTGAAGGGACAGAAGTGTTTTTCACGGGGTTGTTTACATCACATATAGGGGAAAAGCACAATTTTCCTATATTTAGATTTGGCCATGTCGCCTTGGTAACAGATGAAAAGATTTTATTTAATGGTATGAAAAGGGAAATGGCTATCGTTGAGACAAGTACCTATGGTGGGAACAGTGGATCTCCAATCTTTTACAAAATATTTGCAACGAATAATAGTTGGTACTACAAACTTGGCGGTATTATAAACGGTTTTTTTGGGAATTATATGCCTTTAGAGCTCGTAAATACAGGTACACAAACGCCTGTCACCGATCTGAATATAGGCATAGCCGCTGTTACACCTTCATTTTTTATTAGTGAAATATTTAATTCAGATGATTTTCAACAATTCCTACGCCAAATAAAAAATTAACCTTCATGCTGTCCGAAGGATATTTAAATTTCTGGGAGTGCTGTCTCCACTTCTCATAGAGTGTTTAAATAATTAAACAGGTTCATCCTTAGCTCGCATATAAGGATATTGTATTCTGACATTTAGCCTTCGTGGGTGTTACTTTTTCGAAGCCCATCTAATGGAGAGTGTGCCGCGTCTGGTCTCCTGACCAATAAATATTTCAGGGTAAACCATTGTTTTTATTTTCCAGCCGGCGAAGGTGTTCCCGGCTATCCCTAGAATGTTTAAATAATTGGGGATAAAATTATGATCTTGAAATGTCGGGTGAGGACACCCGCCAGGAGAGGAGTGTGCCGGAAAAATGATCCAACCAAATGGACAAATTATTAATGACAATGAAGCAATAAGTACATTTATTAAGACTATTCAAGAATTTGGTTTTGACAAAGTGCAACAGATGGCAGCAAATGGAAGCGTATCAATTGTTTCCGACAAAGCAGACAATGGATTAAAAAAAGAATTTCAACGTATTCCTTTTTCATAAACAGTAACAATAGTACACAAGTGAAAAAAAAGCTTATTGAGAGAGTTGCAAATATGCTAGCGAAAGAAGTAAAAGTGGAAGTAATATCTAAATAACAAACGATGGACACAACTATGTGAACTTTGGCTGCTTTCGGGTTCTTTTAATATTTTTCGATTAATAAATCTGATTCAATTTTTTTGCCTTTATCATCATATACATAAGAAAAGAAGCGTAATTTTTCCATCCATTCTGCGACAATAACAACAAAGTATCCAGTTAAGTTAGTTAGTTCCGCAAAATCTTCAATTATGTAGTCCCAATAACCTTCGGTAAGTTGCTTAATTGTAGAGTCGTTCCATTCGTTACTAATCATCAGGATTTTTAAAGGTGCGTTTAGAAGACAAAGTTTATAAACCTCATCATCACTTTTCTTTGCTTCATTTTCTGATTCGATCAGAACGATTGGAATTTTTTTTTTCCCCTGCGAACCTTCTACATACATTGTCCCGTCTATTCTAAACTTCATTTCTGGTAAAAATTCAAGTTGCATTTTGGAAGCAACAGCTTTTAGGAGTCCGTCAAAGTAAAGTCGGGTTCTATCAGGTCTTGAATTCCAGGCTGTATTAAAATCTGTCTCAGAAATCGTTTGTATTAATGAATTTTTGAATAATTCCCAAAGGGACGAAAAGTTTCCTTTGTTTTCTGAATAGTCATATGTCATATTTTTTTTTTATAATTTTTTTGTTCTCAAATATAAGTCTGTTTTGCAACTGAGTGTATTGTATTCTGCAATTAACATAACATTGCTTGAAATTAGCAAATGAAAGTTTCAACAATAATTGAATTTTTGTTATAGATTTATTGTTTGCAAGTCTTTAGCTCCAAACTAACGACAGCGTAACTTTCGGTCGGCGCATATGAACAATAACGGAAAAAGTGAAATAGAAGGAGCCTACTGATTGACTATTTTTTTATTTTAAATAAGATGAAATGGAATGGGTAACAAATTTGTACAACGAGACAAAAGGATTTTGGAATCAAAAAGGGAAAGACCCAAAGGGGTTTGCCATCTTTTATTCACCTGTAATTTTAAATCCAACAGTTGCACTCATTGGATTTAATCCCGGTGGAGACGAGAACTCTTTTAGTGAAAAAAATATAACGGTTCCCATACAAAATGAATACCTAACTGCAGATTATCCAATGGCAAAAAAAGTGAGAAAGATCTTTGAGGCGGGGAATATAATGTGGGCTCTGAAAGACAGTGTAAAATTCAATCTTATCTTCTTTAGGAGCAAAAATGAAAAAGATATCACTGATAAAGAAATCATTCAGTTTTGTGAGCAAAAAGTTTTAAAAATTTTAAAGGAGATTAAACCAAAGTATATAATAACAGAAGGATTTAAAACCTATGAACGTTTGAGAAACTTATTAAGTGCGAAGGAAGAAAAGATAATTAAAGAGGGCGAAAAAGCCATTCTTTGTATTTCAAAAACGAAGGAAAATATTCCTTTACTCGGAATGATTCATCCTACTGGTGCTCATGGTATTTCAGATGAAATCCTGACACATATTGGATTGGAACTTAAAAGTATCATTAAACGATGAGCCATGCCAAAACATCCGTTTGAACCATTAATTTTCCAGGAAACAAAAAAAATAATTATTGGTACGCTCCCTCCGGAAACTGCAACATTTTATTTTTCAAATAGCAGTAATACACGGCTATGGGACATGTTACGAACAATCAGAGAACAACGAATGGGCATATACTCGGGCTCTAACAATTTGACCGCTGCAGAAAAAATAGAAATATTACGGGACCTTAATTTAGGTATTGCAGACATAATTCTTGAATATGAGAGAGATATTCCCAATTCAACAAGAGATGTAGATATTGATCCAAAAAAATATCGGAGTTTAATAGAAATTGTTAGAAGTAATATTGAAATTACCCATCTACTTTTCGTATATGAAAGTGCATATAAATGGTTTTTACATTCGCTAAATAAAGAAATTCCTGTAAGAATTAGTTCATTGTCTGGAAGATTTTCAATTGGAATTCAAAATGAAATACAAGTAAATGAAGATACAATACAGTGTATAATATTGCCATCACCATTAAATCGTGGAAGGAGAGGCGAAACTTTAAATTTTAAAATAGATTATTATAAGCAATATATTTCTCCAAAAACTACTACTTAAATCAAAAGTCACTAATTCAAGAATAGTTTTTATAGACAGCAACGATATTGCCATTGAACGACGAATTCTTAATGTATCGGCTGGAATATTCTAAAATAAAATTTTATGCAATCGGAAGATTACAGGGAAACCCTGGAAGATGCTTTAAAAAATCTTGTTGAAGTAAACGGAAAAATATATGATTCAATAATTCCGATAGCAATGGCTGGGGAACTGAGTGAATGGAACATGTCGGTACTCTGCCTTGGTTCCCCCTGCCATTCGTAGAATGATTTCAAAGAATTACTGATTGCTGTCCTGAGTTTGCCGAATAACGGGACAGGTGCAACTCAGGACAATGTAGAACAATTCTTTTTTACTTCATCATTTTAAAGATAGCATAGGTATATTTTTAATACTTTAGCATTATAAAATCGTTTAAAATGAAATCAATCAAAGTTT
>Ga0134126_10002974_pt1 | contig 21311 bp, 17 predicted proteins | sample KB31752_FD_96881 | JGI IMG/M metagenome (GOLD analysis project Ga0134126, IMG submission 96881) | Terrestrial soil microbial communities with excess Nitrogen fertilizer from Kellogg Biological Station, Michigan, USA - KB3-175-2 | ecosystem: Environmental > Terrestrial > Soil > Unclassified ... | reverse complement strand
GATCGGCTACCGGCATTGCCCGGCGCTGGGCGGGCGGCGAGGCAAGCAATCGGGCATCGATGAAAATCTCAACGCGCTTTGGCGCGTGCGGAGTTTCCACAATTACGCCGACTACGCCTTGGGCGATGAATTCGCCGCCGCGTTCGCTGAACTGGTCCGCATCGGCCGGGACCAGCGTCTGGCGCTGATGTGTGCGGAAGCGGTCTGGTGGCGATGTCATCGCCGCATCATTGCCGATCACCTGCTGCTGAACGGCCACCCCGTCGATCATCTGATGGCGCCCGGTCATGTGGAGTCCGCAACGCCAACGCCCGGGGCACGGAAAACAGCGAACGGAAAGGTGATCTATCCCGCCGCCGCCGCATGACCGCAATTCATCGCGGCCGTCGCGTCGGTTTTAAAGCGGATGCTCCAGCTATAGCGTCGCGACCGTCTTCAACACGCCGTCGAGCGCTACGCCGTCTTCGTCCAAAAGCGCCGCGCGCTTCAGCCGGTCGAGCCAGAGCGCGCCGTCGTCGCGCGCCGCGAGCGCCGGCGTCGCCGACATGACGCGATCGAATTTCGACAGCCCGCGCGCGTGGGTGTCGGAATAGCCCTTCACCAGCCGGCGGCACGCCAGCACCTCGACCCCGAACTCGTAGCGGCTTTCGAGCCCGCGCGCGGCGATGGCGAGCCAGGCTTCGCGATGCGCGGCCTCGCGCGCGTGGCGCAGCGAACCGCGCCGCCGGCGCCCCTGCGCCGCCACGAACGCCAGCATCAGATAGCCGCTGATCGTATTGACGCGCACCCGCCGGCCGCGATTGACGATGCGGTCGAGCGTCTTGAACGCCGCCGGCCGGTTTTCGATCCATTCGCCCCAGCGTTTGGGCAGCGCGCCGCACAATTCGTCGGCGCGCGGATGAAAATATTCCGTCGTCATCACGATGGCGTCCGCCGACGCGCCAACCTCGCCGCGCACGCGGCTTTGCCGGGACTCGCGGATCTTCAGATCGGCGACGCGGGCGACGTCGTCATAGGCCATGGCGACCGCGACATATTTCGCCGCCGCGCAGGTGAAGGCGAAACCCTTCGCCTCGCCGCCATGGGAACGGTCGAGGTCGAACAGCATGCCGACGCGATCGAGATATTCGAGCCCGTAGGCGGGATCGAGATAGTCGACCACGCGTCGCAAGCCGGCGAGCAGCATCGGGCGCGCCTGCGGGGGAAACGTCGAGCGCACCCTTTGCGTCAGACAATCGAGTTCGGGATGGCCGGAGGTTTCGGGAAGCAAGGCAAACCGCTTATCGGGGAAGCGCCGCACCGGCTGGATCGGTTGATCGCTAGCCTCGGCGAAAGCGCCGGCGAAGGCGCGCAGGCTCGCCTCGACGCCGGTTCCCCCGGCGCGGATCGCCGCCTCGAAGGCGGCGCGCTCGAACGGCAGCCCCCCCGTCGCCGCCAACGCCCCGAACATCGCCGCGGATATGACGCTGCCCTGTGCCTTGGCGAGCGCTTCCATGTCGAAGGCGATCACCCGTTTGGCGGCGAATTCGGTGGCGATGGAGACGACGGCGGGGTCGCCGACGCCATCGCCCGGCGTCACCTTTTCCGACACGGCGAAAGCACGGTGCGTCGATGCGATCAGCGTCGTGCGCTCCGGCGTCACCAGACCGCGCAGCACCGAGCGGCCCGCCTCCATCAATTCCGACGCCACGACGATGTCGACGTCGCCCGGCGTCGGCATCAGCGCGAAAACCGGCTCGGCGCCGTGACGCGAGGGCGCGATCTCGATGTAGTAGATCGTTGCCCCGGTGCGCTGCGCCACGCCCGGCACCGAGGTCGATTGCGCCGCCCAGCCTTGTGCTTCGGCGAGCGCGACGATCCAGTCCGCCAGCACGCCGCCACCCTGGCCGCCCATGGCGAGGATGGCGATGGAAATGCGCCGCGCGGCGGCGTCTTCGGCGTGGGCGGCGATCGGTTCGCTCATGCCGCGTCGCTCGCGAAGTGCACCCGGCGGGCGTTGCGGCGGGTCTCGAACCAGCCGATCACGGCGGCGCGCCATCGCGCCACGCCGCGATCCCAGGCCGAGGGATTGTAGACGATGTCGGCGCGATAGAACGAGGGGCAAAGCGCCGCCGCCTCCGCCACTTCACCGCAATTGCCGCAGCCGACGCAGGTCTCGTCGATGGCGGCGACCGGGTCGTCCTTAAGCGGGTCGTCGGTATGTTTGACCGACAGCGACGGGCAGCCCGACAAGCGGATGCAGGCGTGATCGCCGGTGCAGATGTCTTCATCGACGCCGAACTTCTGGCGCACCACGCGCTCGCCGCCGGCGATCGCCTTGTTCATCAGCGGGCGGACGCGGCGTTGTTTGTTCAACATGCATTCGGAGGAGGCGACGATGATCTTCGGCCCCGGTTCCTTGGTGGTCAGCGCCTCGCGCAGCGCATCGCGCATCTTAGCGACGTCATAGGTCCGATCGATCTGGCGCACCCATTTGGCGCCGATGCCGCGCACGGCGGCGACAATGCTGTTGTTGGTCTGCCGGCGCGGGTTGAGCGCCCGCGAGGAGAGAACGTCCTGGCCGCCGGTGGCGGCGGAATAGAAATTGTCGACGACCAGGGTGACGCCGTCGTGCTTGTTGAACACCGCGTTGCCGATCGAGGAGGCGAGGCCGTTGTGCCAGAAGCCACCGTCGCCAATGACCGAAATCGGCCGCTTGTCCGATTTGACGTTGAACGCCGAGGCCGACGCCGGGCCGAGGCCATAGCCCATCGTCGTCGCGCCGAGGTTGAAGGGCGGCAGGATGGAAAACAGGTGGCAGCCGATGTCGGCGGAGATGTGGTGCTCGCCGAGTTCCCGCTCGACCAGTTTCATCGCGGCGAAAATCGGCCGCTCCGGGCAGCCGATGCAGAAGCCGGGCGGGCGCGGCGGCACGACCCCGGCGAGCGCCTTGACGCGGGGATCGGCGAGCACTTGCGAGGGATCGGGGCGCGGCGGTTCGTTGCCCAGCAAGGCGCGTGCGTGCGCGGCGAAAAACTCGCGCAGGCCCTTCATCAGCACCGGCGCGGTGTATTCGCCGCCCATTGGCAGCACGTCCTTGCCGCTCACCTTGGTCTGGATGTCGCGCCGGCGCAGGATCGTGTTGAGGTCGCGCTCGATATATTCGGGCGCGCCCTCCTCAACCATCAGCACCGCGCGCTTGCCCTGGCAGAAGGCGATCAGTTCCTCCTCGATCAGCGGATAGGCGACGTTCAGCACATAAAGCGGCACGGCCGTTTCGCCGTAAGCGTCGGCGAGGCCGAGATATTGCAGCGCCCGCATCGTCGAATTGTACATGCCGCCGAGCATGACGATGCCGACATCGCCGCTCGCCGGCCCGAAGGTCTCGTTGAGCCGCCGCGACTTGACGAATTCGATCGCCGCCGGGCCGCGCTTTTCGAGTTTTTCCTTTTCGTGCAGGAAGGAGGCTGGCGGCAGCACGATGCGATTGACGTCGCGCACCGGAGTCTCCAACGCCTCGCGCAGCGTGAATTTCGGCTTCACATTGTCCTTGGCGACGAACTGGCCATGCACGTGGCAAGTGCGGATGCGCACCTCAAGCATGACCGGCGTGTTGGAGACTTCCGACAAAGCGAAGGCTTCTTCAACCATGCGAACCAGGGTCGGCAGATTGGGCCGCGGGTCGAGCAACCACAATTGCGACTTCAGCGCATAAGCGTGGCTGCGCTCCTGCATGATCGAGGAGCCCTCGCCATAATCCTCGCCGATGATAATCAGCGCGCCGCCGGTGACGCCGCCCGAAGCCAGGTTGGAGAGCGCATCGGCCGCGACATTGGTGCCCGCCGTCGATTTCCACGTCACCGCGCCGCGCAGCGGGTACATCACCGAGGCCGCGAGCGTTGCGGCGGCGGTGGCCTCGGAGGCCGAACTCTCGAAATGCACGCCCAATTCGCCCAACACATCCTTGGCGTCGGCGAGCACATCCATCAGATGCGAGATCGGCGAGCCCTGGTAGCCGCCGACATAGGCGACGCCGGACTGCAACAGCGCCTTGGTGATCGCCAGGATGCCCTCGCCGCGAAAGATGTCTCCGGCGCCGAGCTTGAGATCCTCGACTTCGCGCGCGAACGAGCGTTCCGCCATAGCGGCCTCCCTATGCGCCGGCCTTTGGCGCGGCGCCTTCAATTCCTGTGCATCAGCATATTTTTGTCACGCCGCGCTTGTCAATGCGCGACTGCCGGCGCCGCTACCTTCCCGTATACAAAGCCGAAATGGGCTATCAGCGGGCTCGGCCGCGACTTGACAGGTATCGTGCTCTTAGAATTATATATGAACGTGCATGTAATCCATGCGCCGGGCGGGCGGAAAACCTCCCGCTGGGACGGCCGCGCGCCGAGCTTGCCCGGCAAGGCAAAAGGCGTGCGAGGGAGAATTCGCTTTTGGGTCGCCTCGTCCCGGCATCGCCGATCCGACACAGGCGTCGTTCGCGGACGAAACGTGGGAGGACAGCATGGTGAGTGTGAATCGACGTGAGGCGCTCGCCTTGGGCGGCGCGGGTTTCCTGAGCGAACTGTTGCTCGGCGGCGCCGCTCAGGCGCAAGCAAGCGACAAACTGACGATCGCCTTCAACGTCAATCTGCCCTCGTTCGATCCCACGGTCGGTCCTTCCGCGGTCAACCCGACCATTCAGGCGATCTACCGGGCGATCTACGATCAATATGTCGGCCAGAATCCCGATCTCTCGCTCGCCCCCGGCCTGCTGACGAAGTGGGGCTGGAACGACGACAAGACCAAAGCCTGGATGGACGTGCGCGAGGGCGTCGTCTGGCACGACGGCTCACCGCTCACGCCAGCCGACGTCGTCTGGTCGCTACAGCGCGCCGGCGATCCGAAGACCGGCAATCCGATCCAGTTCGTCTGGGGCACGCTCGATAACTTCACCGTCTCCGGCCAGCGCATCACCGCCGACGTCAAGAAGTTCGACCCTACGGTGTTCAAATGGATGGCTTTCCTCACCGGCTTCATTCTGCCCAAGGCCTATTATGAGAAGGTCGGCGCGGAGGGCTTTGAGAAGAAGCCGATCGGCGCCGGCCCCTATAAAGTTGACGAATATCAGGGCAACGCCTTCCTTCGGCTGAAGCGCAACGACAAATATTGGGGCCCCAAGCCGGCCTTCGAGACGGTGATCTTCAAATTCGTGCCCGACGGCGCCAGCCGCGTCGCCGAAGTCGAGAGCGGCTCCTCGGACGTCACGCTGGAGATCCCTTACGAGGAATACGACCGTCTGAGGGTGAAGAAGGGTCTGGCCGGGGTCTGCGAGCCGGTGTCCAACATCGGCATGATCTTCATCACCAATGTCGAGAAGGAAATGCTCGACGAGAACGTCCGCCAGGCCGCGATCCACGCCGTCGATAAGGAGTTGATCGCCAAGAAACTGCTGCGCGGCTATGCGACGCCGATCGCCACGCTTGAGGCGCCCGGCTACGAGGCGTTCGACCCGTCGATCAAGGTCGCCTACGACCCGGAGAAGGCCAAGGCGCTGCTCGCCAAGAGCGGCTATTCCCCGGAGAAGCCGGTCAAGTTCAAGATCCAGACGACGCGCGGCTTCATGCCGAAGGACTACGAGATGATCCAGGCGATCGTCGGCATGTGGCGCAAGGTCGGCATCGACGCCGAGATCGAGGTCTACGAGATCGCCAAGCATTTCGAGCTGCGGGCGGCGCACAAGCTGGCGCCGATGGCCTTCTACAACTGGGGCGACGCGATCGGCGATCCCGCGACCTCGACCGGCTTTGCGATGTTCTCGTATTCGCCGCACTCGGCCTGGAAGTCGAAGGACCTCGACGCCATGATCGGGCCGTTGTGGGGCGAAAAGGACGAAGCCAAGCGCATCGCCGGCTACAAGGCGGTCGACCGCTACATCGCCGAAAAGGGCTACGTGCTGCCGCTGGTGCAGTATTCGCAGCCGATCATCTACAAGGCTTCGCTCAAGGTGATCGCCAACGCGACCGGCGCTTTGGAACCGAGGTTGGTCTCCAAGGCTTGAGGCGGAGCGCGCGGCGGCTCGTTCTCCCGCCGCGCCTCGGCAAGCCGAACACAATGGCATGAAGCTCGCGGCCCAACGTCTCGTGATGGCCTTCGTCACCTTGTTCGGCGTGGCGACGATCGTGTTCGTGCTGCTCAGGATCGTGCCCGGCGACCCGATCGCGATGATGATCTCGCCCGGCGCCAGCCCGAGCGAGATCGCGGCGCTGCGCGCGCATTACGGGCTCGACGCCAGCCTGCCGGTGCAGTTTCTCGTCTGGCTCAAAGATCTGGCGCGCGGCGATTTCGGCGTCTCGATTTCGCTGCATCGCCGCGTACTCGGCATCATGGCCGAACGCCTGCCGGCAACGCTCGAACTGGCCGCCGCCGCGCTCGCCTTCGCTGTTCTCATCGGCGGCGGGCTTGCGGTGATCGCGACGCTGTTGAGCGAAACCCGGCTCGCGGGCGTCATCGACGCCCTCAACGGCCTCTTTCTCGCGGTGCCCGATTTCATCTGGGCGTTCGCCCTGGTGCTGTTTTTCGGAGTGTTCCTGCCGGTGCTGCCGTTGTCAGGGCGGATCGACCCCAGTCTCGACGTACATTTCGTCACGCCGTTTTATCTGCTGGAGAGCCTCGTCAGATTGAACTTCGTCGCCTTGATTGACGTCTCGCGCCATATGATCCTGCCGACGCTGGCGCTCGGTCTGCCGCTCGCGGCGATGATTACGCGCGTGCTCAAGGAATCGCTGCGCGAGGCGATGGTGCAGGACTACGTGCTGCTGGCGCGGCTCAAGGGCATGTCGCGGCTGCGGCTGGTTTTGCAGGAAGCGCTACGCAACGCCATCGCGCCGACGCTGGCGTTGACCGGCGTTCAATTCACCTTCCTGATCGGCGGCACGGTGATCGTGGAGCGGATTTTCTCGTATCCTGGCATCGGCAACATGGCGATCGACGCCGTCATCAATCGCGACCTGCCGCTGATTCAGGGTCTCGCGCTGGTATTCGGCGCGCTGTTCATCGTCGTCAACGTGATCGTCGACCTGCTGGTGGTGGCGACCAACCCGAGATTGCGGCATGGCTGACGGCGGAGCGCAACGCGCATGACGGCCCCGTCGCACGGCCTGCGAGCGATCCTGCGATCCTGCGCGCGCGACCGCAAGGTGGTCACCGGCGGCGGCTTCATCCTGTTTCTGCTCGTCCTCGCAATCGCGGCGCCGCTGATCGCGCCCAAAGACCCGCTGGCGCAAGACCTGATCGTGGGCGTCACGCCGCCGCACGGCTTCGCCGGGGCCGAGCCGGGCTACTGGCTCGGCACCGACGATCTCGGCCGCGACGTGCTGTCGCGCGCCATCTACGGCTCCCGCGTCGCCCTCACCGTCGCTTTTGTCGCCGCCAGCCTGGCGGCTGTGCTGGGCTCCATACTGGGCCTGCTGGCTGGTTGGTACAGAGGTTGGGTCGATTTCGTCATCTCGCGTCTGGTCGAAATCTGGATGGCGTTCCCGCCGGTGCTGTTGTCGATCCTGCTGGTGGCGGTAGTCGGCGCCGGCGTCGGCTCGGTCATCGCCGCGATCGTCATCATCGACTGGACCCGCTTCTGCCGCGTCGTGCGCGCCGAAACGATGGTCCAGGCGCAAACCGACTATGTGACCGCCGCGCGCGCCATCGGCTTCGCCCGCCTGCGCATTCTGACGAGCGAGATTTTTCCCAACGTGCTGCCGATGCTGATCGCGCTCGTCAGCCTCGAAATGGGCATCGCGGTGATTGTCGAGGCGATCCTGTCGTTCGTCGGCCTGTCGGTCGCCTCCGACGTCCCCACCTGGGGCGGCATGATCGCGCAGGGGCGGCAGATGCTGCATCAGGGCTGGTGGGTGTTGGCGGTTCCGCTGGTGGCGCTGTTCCTCACCGTGCTCGCCTTCAATTGGCTCGGCGAGGGCCTGCGCCGCGCGCTCGATCCAGTGATGCGCCGATGAGCGCCCCGATCCTCGCCATCTCCAATCTCAGCGCGATGTCGGTGCGCGACGGCGCGCCGATCCTGCGCGGCGTCGACCTCGAAGTGGCGCGCGGCGAAACGCGCGGCCTGGTCGGCGAGAGCGGCGCCGGCAAGTCGACGATCGCCAAAGCGATTCTCGGCATTCTCCCCAGCACGGTCAGCGTCACCAGCGGGCAGGCGCGCTTCGAGGGCGCCGATCTGCTCGCCATGGCGGCGCCGCGGCTGCGCCGGCTGATCGGCGAGGGCGTCGCGCTGATCCCGCAAGATCCGATGACGGCGCTCAATCCCGGCCGCCGGATCGAGGCGCAACTGACCGACGGGCCGCGTCTGTGGCGCGGGCTCGACGCGCGCGCGGCGCGCGCACTGGCGCTGAAAGGGCTGGAGGAGGTGCAAATTCGCGAGCCCGAGCGCGTCCTGCGAAGCTACCCGCACGAACTCTCCGGCGGCATGCGCCAGCGCGTGCTGATCGCCGCCGCCTTCGCGCTGGAGCCGAAATTGATCGTCGCCGACGAGCCGACGACGGCGCTCGACGTGACGGTGCAAAAGCAGATCCTGCGCCTGATCCGTGCGATGCAGAGCGCCTATGGCGCCGCCGTCATCTTCGTCACCCACGATCTCGGCGTCGTCGCGCAGATCTGCGATAAGGTGACGCTGCTGTTTGGCGGCCGCGTCATCGAGGAGGGCGGCGTCGCGCAGATGATGGAGGCGCCCCGGCATCCCTACGCGCAGGCGTTGTTGGCGGCCTGCCCGCGCTACGACCGGCCGAGCGCCGGACTGCGGCCGATCCCCGAAAGCGTGGTCGCCGATCTGCGCGCCGAACTGGCGCGCGAGCCTGCCGCCCGATGAGCGACGATCTTCTCATCGCCAGCGGGCTGGAGGTCGGCTTCGGCGGCGGCAAGACGCTGCTCAGCGCCGCCAAACCCGTCGTGAAGGTGCTGCACGGCGTCAGCCTGCGGATCGGGCGCGGCGAGACCGTGGGCATCGTCGGCGAAAGCGGCTCCGGCAAAACGACGCTGGGCCGCGCGCTGCTGCGCCTGATCGACGTCAGCGCCGGAGAGATCCGTTTCGACGGTCGCGACATCACCCATCTCGCCGAGCGCGACATGCGGCCGATCCGCCGCCGCATGCAACTGATCTTCCAGGACCCGATGGCGTCGCTGAACCCTCGCCAGACGATCCGCCGCATCGTGCTGGAGCCGATGCTGTTTCACGGCGTCGCCAAAAACACCGCCGACGCCGAGACGCGGGCGCGCGCCATCTTCGATCGTTTCAGTCTGCCCGTCGCCTGTCTTGAGCGCTATCCGCACGAGTTGTCGGGCGGGCAGCGCCAGCGCGTCGGCATCGCGCGCGTCGCGCTGCTGGCGCCGGATTTGGTGCTCGCCGACGAGATCGTCTCCGGCCTCGACGTTTCCACCCAGGCGCAGGCGCTGAACCTGCTCAAGGGCCTGTCGCGCGACCTGGGCCTGTCGATGGCGTTCATCAGCCATGATCTGTCGGTGATCCGGGCGGTCTGCGACCGCGTCTACGTGCTGCGGCTAGGGCGCATTGTCGAGGAGGGCGATTGCGAGGCCCTGTTCGGCGCGCCCCAGAACGCCTACACGCGGGCGTTGCTCGATGCGATTCCGCTGCCGCGCGTCGACCCCGGCTGGCTCAGCCGGGCCAGCCTCGGCGATGAGCCGGCGGCGCCGCAGGCATGACGAGAGCGCTGCGCGGCCGCTCGCAACCGACGATTGCGTCAGCGCCAAGGACGCGAACCGCTAGATCCCATGCCGGTGGATGTTCAGGATCATCTTGTGCAGCGTGGCGGTGAAGGCTTTGTATTCGTCGTTGTCGATGCCGTCGAACATCTTGAGCAACAGGTCGTACATCGTCGGCCAAACGCGCCCGAAGGCCTCGCGTCCGCGCGGTGTTATGTCGACGTCGCGGACCCGCAAATCCTCGGCGCGCGGCCGTCTGACGATGAGCCCCTGTTCTTCGAGCGAGTCGAGCGTGCGGCTCATGGTGGATTGTTCGGTCAGCGCATAGAGAGACAACTCGTTGATGGTGACCGGCGAGGAGATGCTGAGGATCGCCAGCGCGCGCATCTTGGTCGTCGTCATGTCATGCGCCTTCAGCGCATTGGCGAGATGGGTCGTCCAACTCAGTGATATGTTGTTTATCAGATACGGCGCGAAATGCTGCAAGCCGATCTCGCCCAGCGAAGGCCGCAGCCCGGAGGGGTTGGGGCGGATCCAGAGCGGGTCGTCGAAGGCGGCGTCGCGCGCGTCGTTTTGGTCGGTCATGGCAGCGCACTGGCTAGCAGAAATCCGGAGCCGCCGCCTAGCCCCGGACCGGGATGCGTCGAAGCGCCGATATGATAGAGGCCCGGAATGTGGGTGCGATGGTTGACCGAGGACGCGAACGGCCGCCAGACGAAAAACTGATCGAGGCTACAGGAACCGCCATAGGGATCGCCGCCGACCAGGTTGACGTTCAACTGTTCGAGATCGGCGGGCGAATAGGCCCTGCGCGCGATCACGTGGCTGTTGAAGTCTTCGATGTGGCGCGACAACAGCGCCTCGACACGATCGGCGTAGGCCTCGCGCACCGCCTCGCTCCAGCGTCCGTCGGGCGCAGTGGCGATCTCCGCCGCCGCATCGCCTTTGAGCACGCGCGGCGCCTCCGGCAGTTGCAGCCACAGGATCGCCTTGCCCGGCGGCGCGCGCGTCGGATCGAGCGCCGTCGGCTGGCCGACGCAGATCGTCGGCTCGGCGGGCAGCAGGCCGCGTTCGCATTCGTTGGCGGCGCGTGAAACGCCGTCGAGCCCCGGCGTCACATGCAGCAGCGCGACCTTGCCCAGTTCGTCGCCGCCTTTCCAGCGTGGCGGCGCGTCGAGCGCATAGTGAATTTGCATGTTGCCTTTGCCGTAGCGATAGCGCTTGTTCGCCGCCGCGACCTCGGGCGGCGGATTGGGCGCGGCGCGGCCGTAGAGTTGATCGGGCGTCATCGAACAGATGACGCCCTTGCTGGCTTGGATCGTTTCGCCCGACGCCAGCCTGACGCCGTCGGCGCGTCCGCCGGCGTTCACCAGAATCCTGTCGACATCCGCGGCGCACCGGATCGCGCCGCCGGTATCGGCGATCAGCGTCTGGAACGCTGACACCAGCGAGCGCGCGCCGCCGACCGCGATTGGGCAGCCGGCGAACTCCACCGCGAAGGCGATCAGCCTTATCATCTGCGCCGAATAGGCGCTCTCGGGGTTCAGCCCGCAGTGCAGCCCCCAGGGCGCCCACAGCGCGTGGATCATTTCCGAGGCATAGGCGCCTTCCAGATAGCCGCGCGACGGCCGCAACGCTTCGCCGAACCACGCCAGCAGGCCGCGCGGACCGCGCCTCCAGGCTTCGCGCGCGATCCGCAACGCGGTGGCGCGCGACCAGAGTTGGCCGCCGAGCAGGGAAAACAGGAACGGCGCATCGGCGCCCATCTCGTCCATCGCGCGCGCGAAGGCGGCGCCGTCGCCTGGCGCGCAAGCCTCGAAGGCGGCGATGTTGCGCTGACGGTCGCGCGAAAACAGCACGTGCGAGCCGTCGGGGCGAATGACGCCGGTCGGCAGATCGGAATGCGCTACGGCGAAGCCGCGCGCCTCCAGATCCTTGCCGATCGCGCCATAGGCCGGCGAGGTCAGGAACAGCACCAGCGTCGTCGCCATCACGTCATGCACGAAGCCGGGCGCGGTGATCTCCTCGCTGCGCAGACAGCCGCCGATCCGCGCGTTGCGTTCGAGCAGCAGTACGCGCCGCCCCTTCTTGCCAAGCATGGCGGCGGCGACCATGCCATTGATGCCGCCGCCGACGATGACATAGTCAGGGTTGGTCATGAGCTTCGCCTGCCCGCGAGCCGCGCCTCAGTTGGCCACCAGCGCCAGCGCGCGCACCGGCGAGCCGGTTCCGGCGACGAACTTCAGCGGCGCCGCGATCAGCACCGCGCCCTTGGGCGGCAACTGGTCGAGTTGACACAGGCTCGCCAGCCCATAGCGATTGGCCTGATGCATGAGGGTGTGGGCGGGGAAGGCGGGAGTCATGCCGCCAGCCGAGCCGGCGTCGGTGCCGACAGTCTCCGAGCCCCAGCCGACGATGCCCTTCGACAGCAGATAGGTGATCGCCTCGGCCGTCGGCCCCGGCGAATGCGGCCCGTTGGCGTCGGCGTTGAGGAAAGTCTCAGAGGTCGCGTTGCGCTTGTACCAATCCGTGCGCAGCAGCACCCAGGTTCCCGCCTCGATGTCGCCGTGCTCTTTCTCCCAGGCCTTGATGCTGTCGACGGTCAGCAGATAATCCGGATTTTCGGCGGTCTCCTTCGAGCGGTCGATGACGTTGACCGGGGCGACGAAGTTTTTCGCCGGGATGGTGTCGGTGGCGCCGTCGGGGTAGCCTTTGCCGCTGATCCAGTGGCGCGGCGCGTCGAAGTGGGTGCCGGTGTGCTCGCCCAGTTCCAGCCAGTTCCAGGCCCAGTAGGGGCCGTCGGAATCGTAGTTCGAGATCGAATGCACCGTCACCGACGGCGATTGCTTGAACATCTCGGGCAATTGAATGACCGGCGTTTCCGGCCCCAGCGGCGCGGTCAGATCGACGACGCGAACCGATCCCGAAAGCAACGCCGAAGCCAGGTCGGCGAGCGATTTGGCTGAACTCATTTTCGTCCTCCCGATGTCGCGACGCCGCGGACGGGAACGCCGGCTCCAGGCCTTCCGCCCGACCGCCCCGAGACGTCAAGACGATCAGATTAGACAGAGAAATATGAATTTGCAACAATCCGGCGGCGGGCGCTGGGGCGAGCCTGGGAGCGGGAGGAGAGCGCGCCGAAATGTTGCGTAACGGTCTGGAATAGGACACTTTCGGCGGACACCGGCGCCTGCGGGGCTGGCGTCGAGCAGCGGCGCTGAGCGTCAGATTTCGCAGATTGCATGGAAGCGCATGGAATTCGCCAGAAACCGGCGAGGGCCGGCGACAGAAGGGGAGGCGCGAATGGCCTATGACGCCATTGTCATCGGGGCCGGGCACAACGGGCTGGCGGCGGCGGTCCGGCTTGTTGACAAGGGTTGGCGCGTCGCCGTCGTCGAAGCCAACGCCGAGCCGGGCGGGGCGGTGAAAACCGGTGAGCTGACGCTTCCCGGTTTTCGTCACGATTTATGCGCGATGAACCTGTCGATGTTCGCGGGATCGCCGTTTTTCGCCGCCCACAAAGACGCGCTGCTCGCCCACGGCCTCGCCTTCGCGCCGGCGCGAGATTGCTTCGCCACCGTGTTTCGCGACGCGACTTATCTCGGCGTCAGCCAGGATCTGGAAAAGACCGTCAGCGGCATCGCCGCGCTTTCAACCAAAGACGCGGAAGCCTGGCGTGAATTATTGGCGCGCTTCGCCATCGACGCGCCGCATCTGTTCGCGCTGCTGGGTTCGCCGATGCCGTCGTTGGCGGCGGCGAAGGTCGTCGCCAAGGCGTGGCAGGAGCGGGGCCTTGGTTGGCTCTACGAGACGCTTCGCATGCTGCTGGCGACGCCGCGCGATTTTCTCGACGCGCGCTTCAGTCATCCCAAGGTCAAGGCGATGATGGCCGCGTGGGGCCTGCATCTCGATTTCGCGCCCGATGTCGCGGGCGGCGCGTTGTTTGCCTATCTCGAATGCACGATCAATCAGAGCTTCGGCATGGTGATCGGGCGCGGCGGCGCCGATGCCATCGTCAAGGCGATGGTTGGCGCGCTGAAAGCCGGCGGCGCGGATTTGCTGCTGGGAACGCCAGCAGCGAAGATCGAGACCAGCGGCGGGCGGGCGACAGCGGTGATCCTCGCCGACGGCCGGCGGCTGGAGGCGCGGCGCGCGGTGATCGCCAACGCCCATCCCAAGTTGGTGTTCGGCAAGCTCGTCGCCTCCGATCCGGCGCGGGCGAACTTCGAGCGCGCCGTCGCCGGGTTCCGCGCCGGGCCCGGCACGATGATGATCCACCTGGCGCTCGACGCGTTGCCGAATTGGCGCGCCGGCGCGGCGCTCAAAGGCTTCGCTTATGTGCATATCGCGCCGGATCTGGAGATGATGGCGCGTGTTTACGCGCAGGCGGCGGCGGGTCTGTTGCCGGCCGAGCCGGTGCTGGTTGTCGGCCAACCAACCGCGATTGACCCCTCGCGCGCTCCGGAAGGCAAGCACACGCTGTGGATTCAGGTTCGCGTCCTGCCGGCCGAAATTACCGGCGACGCCAAGGGCGAGATCGCCGCGACGTCGTGGGATGAGGCGAAGCAGGCCTACGCCGAGCGGGTGCTCGACATCCTCGAAAGCTACGCGCCCGGCTTGCGTGGCCAGATCCTCGGCCGCGCGGTGTTTTCGCCGCTCGATCTGGAGCGGGAAAATCCCAACCTGATCGGCGGCGACAGCCTTTCGGGCAGCCACCATCTCGATCAGAACTTTTTCCTGCGCCCGGTCGCCGGCTACTCGCGCTATCGCACGCCGGTCAAGGCGCTCTATCTGTGCGGCGCCGCAACTTGGCCGGGGGCGGGCACCGGCGCGGGCTCCGGTTTCATGCTCGCCAAGATGCTGGCCGGGTGAGACCGCGCGGCGCATCGGCGGCGGCGGCCGGTTTCTTTGACATTTAAACCATCGTTGTCTATCGCTGGCCGCCGCCTTTCCATCCTGGTCACCGCCCGTGAGCGACAACAGCCTTGATCTTGCGACGCCGGCCGTCGATCTCGAAATCATTGTTCGTGGCGCGCGCGACGGCCAGAAGCCGCAATTGCGGCTGTGGCTGCGCATGCTGTCGATCACCAAGATGATTTCGCAGGAGGTCCGCCGGCGTCTGCGCGCCGAATTCGACGCGACGCTGCCGCAGTTCGACGTGCTGGCGCAGCTTTATCGTGAGCGGGACGGCCTGAGGCTCGGCGAATTGTCGCGCCGGACGATGGTCACCAATGGCAATATCACCGGCCTCGTCGATCGGCTGGAGGCGAGCGGGTTGATCGCCCGCGCAACCCAGGAAGGCGATCGCCGGGTGACGGTCGCCAAGCTGACCAAGCGCGGCCGCGAGGTGTTCGCCGGCATGGCGAAGGCGCATGAGGGCTGGCTGCGCGAACTGATGGCCGATGTCGGCGACGAGGCGCTGGCGCTGGCGCTCAAGCAGCTTGAGGCGGTCAAGAGTTCGGTCGGCTGCCATCTCGTTGAAAGCGACGACTGAAGGCTCGCAAGGGCGCGATTAGTAGCGGCAGCGCCATCGCCTTGGCCGAGCGCGCGGCGTTGCCTGCGATTCGTTCGCCCGCGCGCCCTCGAAACGAGCGTTATTCGTGACGCAAGAGCGACCAGTTTGACAAACTGATTGAAGGTGAGATATTTTAGGTACGAAATATATCGACGCGCCGCCGGTTGTCGCGCGCGGGAGAGCGCCGATTGTCGCGCGCGGGAGAGCGCCGATTGTCGCGCGCGGGAGAGACGGCATGCGCATCGTCTGTATCGGCGGCGGCCCGGCGGGGCTCTATTTCGGCCTGCTGATGAAGCGCCGCCACCCCGAGCATGCGATCGTCGTGGTGGAGCGCAACAAGCCCTATGACACGTTCGGCTGGGGCGTCGTGTTCTCCGACGCGATGATGCAGGCGATGCGCGTCGCCGATCCCGAAAGCGCCACGGAAATCGCCGACGCCTTCAATCACTGGGACGACATCGAACTGTTCTTCAAGGGCGCCCGTCAGCGCACCACCGGGCATGGCTTCATCGGCATCGGGCGCAAGCAATTGCTCAACATTCTGCAACGGCGCTGCGAGGCGCTCGGGGTCGAACTGGCGTTCGAGCGGGACGTCGGCTCGGATGTGGAGTTTCCCGACGCCGATCTGATCGTCGCCGCGGACGGCGTCAATTCGAAAATCCGCACCCGCTACGCCGAGGTGTTCAAACCCGATCTCGTCGTCAGGCCCAACCGGTTCATCTGGCTCGGCACGAAGAAGATTTTCGACGCCTTCACCTTCGACTTCCGCCGCACCGAGCACGGCTGGTTCCAGGCCCATATCTACAAATTCGACCGCGACACCGCGACCTTCATCGTCGAAACGACGGAGGAAGCCTATCTCGCGCATGGGCTCGACAAGCTCGATCAGCAAGGCTCAATCGATTTTTGCCAAAGCGTCTTCGCCGAAACGCTGCAAGGCGCGCCGTTGATGACCAACGCGCGCCATCTCAGCGGTTCGGCCTGGCTCAACTTCAACCGGCTGATCTGCGGCGCGTGGAGCCATTTCAACGGCAAGTCGCATGTCGTGCTGATGGGCGATGCCGCGCACACCGCGCATTTCGCCATCGGTTCCGGCACCAAGCTGGCGTTCGACGACGCCATCGAGCTGGCCAATCAGTTCGACGCGCACGGCCACCGCCGCGCCAGCGTCGGCCCGGCGCTGGCCGCCTACGAGGAGGCGCGCCGCGTCGATGTGGCGCGAATTCAGAACGCCGCGCGCAACGCGATGGAATGGTTCGAGGTCGTCGGCCGCCGCTACGCCGACACGCTGGAGCCGGAGCAATTCTTCTATTCGATGCTCACCCGTTCGCAGCGCATCAGCCACGAGAACCTGCGGTTGCGCGATCCGCAATGGCTGGAGGGCTACGAGCGGCGGTTCGCGCGCCGGGCTGGCGCGCCGCTGGCGGAGGGCGAGCGGGCGCCGCCGCCGATGCTGACCCCCTTCAGGGCGCGCGGAGTCTTGCTTGCCAATCGCATAGTCGTCTCGCCGATGGCGATGTATTCGGCGACCGACGGGCTGATCGGCGATTTCCATATCGCGCATCTCGGCGCGCGCGCGATGGGCGGCGCCGGCCTCGTGTTCGCCGAGATGACCTGTGTTTCGGCCGACGCACGGATCACGCCGGGCTGTCTGGGGCTGTGGAACGCCGCGCAGCAGGAAGGCTGGTCGCGGCTGGTCGATCTCATCCATTCCGTCGGTTGCGCCAGGGCCGGAATCCAACTCGGCCATGCCGGCCGCAAGGGCTCGACGCGGCGGGCGTGGGAGGGGGCCGATCAACCCCTGGAAGATGGCGGCTGGCCGCTGATCTCCGCCTCGGCCTTGCCCTATCTGCCGCACAGCGCCGCGCCGCGCGCCATGGAGCGCGCCGACATGGACCGGGTGCGCGAGGATTTCGTCGCCGCGACCCGGCGCGCCGCCGCGGCGGGCGTCGATTGGCTCGAATTGCATTGCGCGCACGGCTATCTGTTGTCGAGCTTCCTGTCGCCGCTGACCAACATTCGCGACGACGAATACGGCGGCGATCACGACAACCGGGCGCGCTACCCTCTGGAGGTGTTCCGCGCCATGCGCGCCGTGTGGCCGAGCGATCGGCCGATGTCGGTGCGGCTGTCGTGTCACGACTGGACCGAGGGCGGCAACACGCCCGACGACGCTTTGATCTTCGCCCGCATGTTCAAGCAGGCCGGCGCCGACCTCATCGACTGTTCGTCGGGGCAGGTGTCGAAAGCCGAGCGGCCGGTCTACGGGCGGCTGTTCCAGACGCCGTTCTCCGACCAGATCCGCAACGAAGCCGGCGTCGCCACGCTCGCCGTCGGCGCGATCTCGGAAGCCGATCACGCCAATTCGATCCTGGGCGCCGGCCGTGGCGATCTCTGCGCGATCGCGCGTCCGCATCTCGCCGACGCCGCCTGGACGCTGCACGAGGCGGCGCGCATCGGCTTCAACATCGTACCGTGGCCGAAGCAATATGCATCGGCCAGGGGCCAGTACGAGGCCAATCTCAAGCGCGCCGCTTTGGCGGCGGCGGCGAAATGAGCGCCAGCGGCAGCCTCGCCGGCCGCCATGCGCTGGTCACCGGCGCGGGCAGCGGCATCGGCGCCGCGATCGCGTGCGGCTTGGCGGCGTGTGGCGCGCGCGTCAGCCTCGCCGGGCGCCGCCGCGCGCCTTTGGAGGCCGTCGCTGCGACATTGCCGGCGGACGCTGCGTTGGTCGTCGACGGTTTCGACATCACCGAGGCCGCCGCCATCGCGCGCGGGTTGGAGCGGGCGCGGGCGGCGTTTGGCGATGTCTCCATTCTCGTCAACAACGCCGGTGAGGCGCCGAGCGCGCGGTTCGCCAAGACCGACCTTGCGCTGTGGACGCATGTGCTGGCGGTCGATCTGACCGGCGTCTATCAGGTCAGCCATGCGGTGCTGCCCGATCTCAAGCGTCATGGGCTCGGCGCGCGGCTGGTCAATGTCGCCTCGACCGCCGGGCTCACCGGCTACGCCTATGTCGCCGCTTATTGCGCCGCCAAACATGGCGTGATCGGACTGACGCGGGCGCTGGCGCTGGAACTGGCGCACAGCGGCGTCACCGTCAATGCGGTGTGTCCGGGATTCACGCAAACGCCGTTGATCGACAAAGCGGTGGCGACCATCGTCGCCAAGACCGGGCGCAGCGAAGACGAGGCGCGCGCCGAATTGGCGAAGGCCAATCCGCAGCGCCGGTTGGTGACGCCCGAGGAGGTTGCCGACGCGGTCGCGTGGCTGGCGTCGCCGGGCGCGGCGTCGATAAACGGACAGGCGATCGTGGTCGCCGGCGGGGAGGTGATGGCGGGATGAGTGAGGCGATTTCGGCGATGCAGGCGGCCAAGCGGCCGTTCAAGGATTATGCGGCGCGGCACTTCCGCTTCGAGACCAGCGAGGATGGCCGCGTCGCGACGTTGTGGCTCAACCGCCCCGAGCGCAAGAACCCGCTGACCTTCGACAGCTATGCGGAACTGCGCGATCTGTTCCGCGATCTCGCCGGCGCCTGCGATGTGCGCGCCGTCGTGCTGAGCGGCGAGGGCGGCAATTTTTCCTCGGGCGGCGACGTCTTCGAGATCATCGAGCCGTTGACCAAGATGCGGATGCCCGATCTCCTCGCGTTCACGCGCATGACCGGCGATCTCGTCAAGGCGATGCGCAAATGCCCGCAGTCGATCATCGCCGCTGTCGATGGCATCTGCGCCGGCGCCGGCGCGATCCTGGCGATGGCGTCCGATCTGCGTCTGGCGACGCCGGAGGCCAAGACGGCGTTCCTGTTCACCCGCGTCGGCCTCGCCGGAGCCGACATGGGCGCTTGCGGAATTCTGCCGCGCATCATCGGCCAGGGCCGCGCCGCCGAACTGCTCTACACCGGCCGCGCCATGACCGCTCAGGAGGGGGCGGCGTGGGGCTTCTACAACGCGCTGCATCCCAGCGCCGATCTCGAGCGCGAGGCGCAGGCGCTTGCCCGGTCGCTCGCCGATGGCCCCTGGTTCGCGCACGGGATCACCAAGACGATGATGAACCAGGAATGGGCGATGGGCCTCGACGAGATGATCGAATCCGAAGCGCAGGCGCAGGCGATCTGCATGGCGACCGGCGATTTCCGCCGCGCCTTCGAGGCCTTCGCCGCCAAACGCAAACCGGTGTTCGAGGGCGATTGATGAGCGCCCGCCGAGCACCGCGCGATTGGATTGAATGGCCGTTCTTCGAGGCGCGCCATCGCGCCTTCGCCGAGCGTCTCGACGCCTTCATCGACAACGATGCGATGGCCGCCATCGACCACCGCGACGTCGATGCCTGCTGCCGGATGCTGGTGCGCGAGCTTGGGCGAGCTGGCCTGCTGGATGCCGCCGTCGCGCCGGCTGAGGGCGACGCGGCGGGAATCGATTCGCGCGCCGTCTGTCTGGCGCGCGAAACCCTGGCGTGGCGCGACGGTCTCGCCGATTTCGCCTTCGCCATGCAGGGCCTGGGCTCCGGCGCGCTCGCCATCGCCGGCTCGCCGGAATTGCGCGCGCTGGTGTTGCCCAAGGCGCGCTCGGGCGAATGGCTCGCCGCCTTCGCGCTATCCGAAAAGGAGGCGGGCTCGGATGTCGCCGCCCTGGCCTGCGCGGCGCGCCGGGACGGCGACGCTTACGTGATCGACGGCGAAAAGACCTGGATCTCCAACGGCGGCATCGCCGATTTCTATACGCTGTTTGCGCGCACCGGCGAGGCGCCGGGGGCGCGCGGCCTCTCGGCTTTCGTGGTGTTTCCGAGCGATCCCGGCTTCTCGATCGCCGAGCGGATCGACGTCATCGCGCCGCATCCGTTGGCGACGCTGCGCTTCGAGCAGTGCCGGATTCCGGCGAGCCGGCGGCTTGGCGCGCCGGGCGAGGGCTTCAAGATCGCGATGCGCACGCTCGATATCTTCCGCGCCTCGGTCGCCGCCGCGGCGTTAGGCTTTGCGCGCCGCGCGCTCGACGAGTCGCTGCATCACGCGCGGACGCGCAAAATGTTCGGCGGCGCACTCGCCGATTTGCAACTGACGCAAGCCGCGATTGGCGACATGGCGACCGATATCGACGCGGCGGCGCTGCTGACCTACCGCGCCGCCTGGCGTCGCGACGTGCGGAAGTTGCCGACGACGCGCGAGGCGGCAATGGCGAAGATGACGGCGACTGAGACCGCCCAGCGCGTGATTGATCGCGCGGTGCAGATGTTCGGCGGCCGCGGCGTCCGCCGTGGCGAGATCGTCGAGAGCCTGTACCGCGAAATCCGCGCATTGCGCATCTACGAGGGCGCGACGGAAGTGCAGAAGCTGATCGTCGCGCGGGACGTTCTCAAGTCGCGTTGAGGGAAATCGGCCGCGTTCTCCCGCTGACACAGCGGGGCGCGGCTATAAACGCCATCGGAGATCGACATGCATCGCATCTTGCAGCCGGAGGGATGGGCCAAGCCGCTTGGCTACGCCAACGGCGTCTCCGCGACCGGGCGGACGATCTTCGTCGGCGGCCAGATCGGCTGGAACCGTCACTCGCTGTTCGAGAGCGACGACCTGGTGGCGCAGATCCGTCAGACGCTCGCCAACATCGCCGAAGTGCTGGCCTGCGACGGTGGCAAGCCCGAGGACGTGACGAGCATGACCTGGTATCTCATCGACCGGCGCGAGTTTCTCGCCAGATCCCCGGAAGTCGGCAAGGTCTACCGCGAAGTCATGGGGCGGCATTTTCCGGCGATGGCGGTGGTGCAGGTCAGCGCGTTGATCGAGGAGCGCGCCAAGGTCGAGATCCAGGCGACGGCAGTCGTGGCCGCCTGAGGGTCGCAGGGCCGACGCATGGCGAAGCCCGCGCGCTCAGGCGCCCACGCGCAGCGCCGAGCGCTGCACCTTGCCAGTCGGCGTCAGCGGCAGCGCCTCGCGAAACTCGTTGGCGCGCGGATATTTGTATGGCGCGAGCACCTGCTTGACGTGATCCTGCAACGCGCGCGCCAGTCGCGGCCCGGCGCGTGCCGTATCGGTGGGGACGACGAAGGCCTTCGCGATCGGCCCGCGCGCCTCGTCCGGCGCTCCGACGACGGCGCACGCAGCAACCAGCGG
>Ga0134126_10002973_pt1 | contig 21316 bp, 21 predicted proteins | sample KB31752_FD_96881 | JGI IMG/M metagenome (GOLD analysis project Ga0134126, IMG submission 96881) | Terrestrial soil microbial communities with excess Nitrogen fertilizer from Kellogg Biological Station, Michigan, USA - KB3-175-2 | ecosystem: Environmental > Terrestrial > Soil > Unclassified ... | reverse complement strand
GGTCAGCACGGCGGTGGCCGGGTCGCGAGCCGGGACCGGCGGGACGTCGACCAGGCCCGCGCCCAGATGCCCGCGGCCGCGCCCGGTCCGGCCGGACCGGGTGGTCCCGCTCCGGCCGCCCGACCGGCTAGTGCCAGAACCCGGGGTGGTCGACCCCGAGGTACTGGAGGTGAGGCCGCGGATGGCCGGTCCCGAGCTACCGGATGGGGGCGGGCCGGCCGACGGCGGGCTGGCCGCCGGGGATGGCGAGACGGCCATGCCGGTGACGTTGCAGTAGCCGTCCTCGATGGTGCCGGTGCATCCGGGTTCCGGGCAGGGGATCGCTGTGCTCGCTGGGGTCGTCATGGCCGCTGTGCCCGTCTGCTGATGGTGAGTACTGCCTGCTGGTATCTGGTCACCGCGTCCGCGGCGGCTGTGAGGTCACACGGAGCGGACCACAGCAGCTCGCGGGCGCTCCGCTCCAGGACGTCGAGCTCGGCGTCCTCGGCCGCGCCCAGGCTGGCCGCCCTGGCCCGGTAGGCGTCGAGCAGCCCGCGCAACTCGTTGCGCCGCTCCAGCAGCGCCAGGGCCTCGCGCTGGGCGTCGCGGCAGCTCTGGGCGGCCGCCGCGGCCTGCTGCTGGACCGCGTCAAGCTCGGACGCCAGGCGGCCCCAGCGGCCCGCGGACTTGATCGCGTCGAGGCCGGCCAGCCGGCTGGCCAGCCCGGCCACCGGAGGCGGGGCCGGCACGGCGGCCGCGATCTTGGCCCGGACCTGCTCGCGGGCCGAGAGCGCGTCCTGGTAGGCGGCGCGGGCCGTGGTGACGGCCGCGGTGACGGTGGCGATCCGCCGGTCGGCGTCCTCACGCAGCGCGGCCAGCCGGGCCGCCGCGACAGCCACGGCGGCGGCCTGCTCGCGCAGCCGGTCCAGCTGGGCGACGTCGACCTGGCTGCCCCGCCACAGCGCCAGCGGGTCGGAGTTGACCTGGTCGCGCAGCCGGGCCAGGTCGGTCTCGGCCTGGCCCAGGGACTGGCTGAGCGTCTCGTCGGCGATGCCGTCGGTCTGCCGCCGGGCCCCGGCCAGCGCCGCAGTGGCCTGCTGGATCCGGTCGGAGGCCTCGTTCCAGACCGTCTCGGCCGCGCTGACCACGTCGGCGATGATGGCGAACGACTTCTTCATCTCCTGCACGGCCGCGACCACGGTCACCGTCACCACGCCGCTGCCGGTGAGGTCGCGCCGGGCCAGGGGCTGCACGGCCTGCGTCAGCCGCACCGACGACGCCGTGTTGAGCAGGCTCGAGATCTCGATCAGCCGGGTCGCCGAGGGCCGCTTGGAGCTGGCCAGCAGCTCGGCTGCCTTGTCGACCACCGCCGAGTAGGCGGTGAAGGTCTCCCACAGCGCGGCCAGCGCGGCCGCGGCCACGTCCCATCGCTGGCGGGACTCGCCGGTGAGCGTGGCCCCGGCCAGCAGCCGCTTGCCAAAGCTGTTGTCCAGCTCGAGCAGGTTGGCCTGGATGGTGTCGCGCTCGCGCGCCGCGGCCCCGACGCCGGCCGCGGCCAGCTCCCTCGACGAGTAAACGGCCACGGCTTACCGGTACTCGGCCAGGCGGCGCGACAGGCCCCAGGCACAGCCCGCCGCCATCAGCAGTGCCACCACGATGACGCCCCCATCGAGTCCGCCGAACGCATCCCGGCCCGCGGTCGCGCTGTCGCTGAAGATCGCCTGATCGGCCGTGATGGCCCGGCCCAGATCGCGCTCCAGGCTACTGAATTCGGGCGCTGAGCTGCCCGGCGCCGACTGGACCACCAGCTGGGTCTCCTTGGCGTAGTTCGCGGCGAGATCAAGGCTATACAGGTGCTGGTTCACTCCGTACCACGTTCGCGCGTCCCGTCCCGCGGCGGCTACCCACCGCGCTCCGGGCTCGCCGCTCGACGAGGCGGCGGCCGTGCTCAGCAGGCTGCCGGATCCGGGGCCGAGCTCGTGGCGCACCTTGGCGAAGTCCTGCTCGAACGAGGTGTCGCCGCTGCGCGAGATCAGGTTGAGCACCTCGTCGCCGCGCGCCTGGGCAGCCGAGATGTCGGCCTGGGCCAGGGTCTCGGCCGGGGCCGAGCCGTGCCCGACGCCCCGGCTCAGGTCGGCCCGGGCGACGCCATAGGCGGCCACCAGCCAGACGGCGCCGATGACCAGCGCCACCGTCGCGCCGAGGAGGCCGTAGTTGACCAGCCGGTGGGTCCGGCGGGACACCCACCGCTGGGTCCGCAGCAGCAGGAATCCGATCGCCATGGCCAGCACCAGCACGACGATGATCCACGGCAGGCCGGTGGCCTGGGCGCTGCTCGCGGTGAGCCGGGCGCCCTCCTGGGCGTAGACGCTGCGCGCCGCGGGCAGCAGCACCAGGTGCATCTCCTCCGAGGCGTCCTGCATGAACGAGGCGCCGGGGGACTGGTACTCGGCCTGGTTCCAGGTCTGGGCCCTGGCCACGTAGTCGGTGTAGACCGGCAGCCCGGCCGCGATGGCCGACAGGCTGGCGGCCTGCGGCTGGGCGCTCGCGGCCTTGAGCGCGGCCAGGTCCGCGGCCGCGCCAGAGATGTCGGCGGCGTAGCGCTGGCGGGTGGCCAGCGGCTCGGCGACGCCGGACAGGAAGGCCGTCGTGGCCGTGATGTCGGCGTCGGACAGGGACCGGTACATCTGCCGGGCGTCCAGGCTGAGTGGCTCGCTGGTGCCGACCACGTCGCTGGCCGCGGCGGCGTGCTGGCTGACCGTCCAGCCGGCCACCACGCCCCAGGCCAGGCAGCCAGTCACCAGCACGATCAGCAGTGTCCGCAGCCGGGCCGGCGCGCTCGCGGGGGCCGGGGCCTTCCTCGTCATGACCGTCGTCGCCATGGCTAGTGAATCTCCGCGATCTGCGCGTCGGACAGCGCCACCACCGAGGCGGACAGCGGCTGGAATCCGGGTATCGACGGCGGCAGCGGCCCGGACCCGAAGTCGTCCAGGTACCGGGAGGACTGGCCGGACGTGATCACCCAGTGCAGGAAGGCCCTCAGGTCGCGGGCCCTGGCCGCGGTCGGCTGCTTCGCGCTGACCACCGCGTACTCGTAGTTGACGATGGGGTAGCCCTGGGCCGCCGGGCCGTCGATCATCGAGATCGTCTCGTTGGGCGGAGTCGAGGACACGAAGGGCGCCACCGCCGCGGGAATGGATGCGTCGCTGGGCAGTTCGTAGTTCCCGGCCCGGTTCTGCAGCTGGGCCTCGCCCAGGCCGCGGGCCTGCTGGGCGTAGCTGAGCCCGACGTAGGCGATGCAGCCGGGCCGCTGATGGCAGCCGGCCACCATGGCCGGGTTCCCCTTCCGGCCCAGGCCCGGCCGCCCCGCGATGCTGGGCCAGTGCACCGAGGTGCCATAACCGTAGGCATTGCTCCAGCCGGTGTCCTTGGCCGACAGGTAGCTGGTGAACAGGAAAGTGTCACCGGAGCTATCCGATCGGTGCAGCGGCACCACCGAGGTGCCCGGAAGCCTTACCTGCGGGTTGAGGTTGGCGATTGCCGGGTCGTTCCACCGGGTGATCCGGCCCTGGTACATCTCCGCCAGCACCTGGGCATCCAGCTTAAGGTGAGTACCCGCGGAAAGGCTCGGGAGGTTGTAGTAGACCTGCTGGGCGGAGATGGCCAGCGGGATGTTCAGCAGCCGGGGATTCTGCACCAGGCTGCCGCTGGACAGATAGGCATCCGACGCGCCAATGTCGACCGTTCCGGCCGAGGCGCCGGCGATGCCCGCGCCAGATCCAGTGGCCCCGGTGGGAATGGTCACCTGCGAATGGTCGGCGTGATACGCGACCGCCCAGGTCCGGAACAGCGGGTAAAGCAGCGTGCTGCCCGTCTCAGAAAGAGTCTGACGCCCGGGGCCGGGGGTCAGGGGGAACCCGCCGCCGCGCGCGGCGGTCACCGCTGCGCTCAGCGCGCGAGCGGGCGGACTGCTGGCGCAGCCTGCGGCCAGCGCCAGCGGGACCGCCGCGGCCGCGGCGAGCAGCAGTCGGCCCCGGGTCGTTGTTCCAGGTGGCGCACCCAGTCCACGAGATACACGAGATGCGCGAGTTACCACCAACCGATGCTCCTTACCGTGTCTGCGCATGGTCGCGCGTACCCAGTGGCGCACCTGAGAGCGCTGCCCGGCGTGCGGGCACACCTGCCATTACGTCCCCGTACATCGGCTCTCCTAGAGGGGCCGGCGTGGTCGGCGGCCGGCCATTCGGCCAGTCCGCTGAGCCTCTCCATGCATAACGAGCGCAGGTTAGCGGTGGCATATCCCCGGTCGAACGTAACGTTATCGGAGGGTTGCCAGCAGGGGAACGATGCCCGGACAAGTCACCTCAGAATCGGGCAGGCAGAAGGGATCTTGAGGCCTGTCCGGATCTCGGTTCCGGGCAGGTTCATGCGGCCGGGCGGCGTGGGTCGGCCGTCGGCCGCAGGAACCTCGGGGAAGTAAGACGGGGAGAGCTAGAGCTCGTCGGAAGTCTCCTCCGCGCCAGCGGGAAAGAGGATCCCGCAGACGAGAAGGTATAGCTGCTCCGGATACGGAATATACGGCACGCGGTCCAATGCCTGGTTCTGACCCGCGGATTCGACGATGAGCTCTCCGTATCCCAGAAGGCGTCCGCCGAACGACCGGCGGAAGCTCATGTCGGTGACCTTTGACATGGGCATCATGGCCACCTTGCGGGTCAGCAAGCCCGTTGTGAGCATCAGCCGCTGGCTGGTTATCACGAAGTAATCGACGGCCCAGTTGACGGCCTTCCAGATGAGCCGGAGGAGAAGCACGGCCCAGGCGATCCACACGATCGCCAGCAGAAGGTGATTGTGCTTGAACACTGTCAGGCTGAGCAGGCCGGCTAGGAGCAGCCCGGCCAGTGCCTGCCCGCCGGATGGCAGCAGGACCGCAGGGTGCTGCCGGACCGTTGCTACCTGCACCTCGCGCGGCAGGAGGTACTTGCTGACCGCCGCGGGGCCGCCGCCGGACGACGCCTGTCGCATGGCTTAGAGGTGACTGACAAACGTGGACAGTGAGTTGCCGGCCGAGCGAAGCCCACGGAGGGCAGACTGGACGGCTCCGGCGGCACCATGAGGATCAGACACGAGGTAGTACACGATAAATATGACGATCGCCCATGTGATGACCTTCCTGAGCATCGCGCTCACCTCCTAGCTGCCGCTCGTAGTTAACCTTACGGCAAGTGATGTGAAACCCAGTCCCGCTGATGTGCTCAGCATAGCTCAGGCGAATTTACGAACCAATGTCTGCTTACCGAAAGGGACACCATACGTGATCTACGAGGCGTTCGCTGGCACACCACGCGGTTTGACGGGACCGGATCGGGCCGCCGTCGCGGCGCGGCCCGCCGGGCCGTGGAGGCGGCCATGTCCAGGAATATGCCCGCCCGGCGGCGCAGGTATGCTCCCCGTCCGCCCCTGGCTTGTCCGGTAACGCGCAGTTAGTGAGCCGATGCGGAATGCTCGCACTGGAAGATCATGACACGCGGGCCAGGAGAATCTGACACCATTCCTTCCTGGAAGCCAGCCCGTGGGGTGAAGATGACCGAACTGACCAGCAGTGACTTCTGCGTCGTGGTGTACAGGGAAGACGACGTGTGGGAAGTCGGCGTGCTGCCTGCCTCGCTTGCCGAGAACCTCGACGGGCTGGTCCAAGCCCTGCGGCAGCACCCGGGCATCGGCGGGACTATCGGCCTGGCCGCGGTCGGCGACGACTTCTTCGTGGCCCTGCGGATGATCGGCCATGAGGTGTCGGTCTTCCTGTCCGACCTGACCGCGGCGGTGGACTGGCCACTGGCCGGGCAGGTGCTCGACTACCTGGACATCCCGGTGCCCGAGGACGAGGACCTGGACCAGGTCCTGCCCGCCGGGGACATGTCGATCTTCGCCGACCTGGGCGTGGACGAGATGGAGCTGGGCGCTCTGTCCGGCGACCTGGACCTGTTCCCGGACGAGGTGATCGCGAGCATCGCCCGCCGGATCGGCTTCGGCCCGGCCCTGGAGCGGGCCCTGGACGCGGCCACCCTCGGGGCCTGACGCGCGCCGTCGGCGTGCCAGGTCGCCCGGCGTGATGAACTAAGCCCGTGACCGAGCGGGGCGGCGGACCGGCCGGACCGGCGGCGGCCGGCTACCTGGCCGGCTACGAGCCGGCCATGCGGCTGGCCCTGGAGCAGGCCGCGGCCGGGCTCACGGAACCGCCGGCGGCCGCACCGGCCGAGGTGCCCGTGGGCGCCGTGGTGCTGGGCCCCGACGGCGCGGTGCTGGCCGCCGGGCGCAACCGCCGCGAGGCCGATGCCGACCCGACGGCCCACGCCGAGATCGTCGCCCTGCGGGCCGCGGGCGCGGCGGCGGGCGGCTGGCGGCTGGAGGGGTGCACGCTGGTGGTCACCCTGGAGCCGTGCACCATGTGCGCCGGGGCGGTGCTGGCCGCCCGGCTGCGCCGGCTGGTCTACGGCGCGCCGGATGCCAGGGCGGGCGCGGGGGGTTCGCTCTGGGACGTGCTGCACGACCGGCGGCTCGGCCCGCCGCCCGAGGTGATCACCGGAGTGCTGGCCGGCGACTGCGCGGCCCTGCTGCGCGACTTCTTCGCCCGCCTCAGGGAGACCAGGTAAGCCCTCCGGTAACACAATGGGGCCGGGCTCAGGTAGGCTCATCGGCGGTGGAGTCGCCTAGTGGCCGAGGGCGCACGCCTCGAAAGCGTGTGAAGGGGCAACCCTTCCGTGGGTTCAAATCCCACCTCCACCGCCATCGCCGAGCCAGTTCCAGGCGGGCCCGCCGCCCGACCGGAGAGATGATTGCCTGAGCCGCAAAGCACGGAATTCTTCCTGATCCTGGTCGCGGTCTTCGGCGCCCTGGTCTGGTGGGTAATCGTAGCCAAGCAGCTCGTTTTCCGGATCCTTGCCGCCTGCCTGGCGTTCATCCCGGCCATGGCGTTCGGCGTGGCCGCGGTCAACAAGTATTACGACTACTACCAGACCTGGCACGCCGCTATCTCCGACCTGACCAACCAGGGCGTGCAGACGGCGACCGCGCCGAACGTGACTGACCGGCCGGGGGCCAAGTTCGCCAGCCTGCTCGGCCAGACCATCGACGCGGGCCTGGCGGCCCAGCAGGGCTTCACCCTTCAGGTGACGATGCGCGGGGCGCGGACCCACCTGCGCCGCACGGTCCTGGTCTACCTGCCGCCGCAGTACTTCCAGTCCGCCTACCAGCGGTACCGGTTCCCGGTCGTCGAGCTGATCCACGGCTTCCCCGGCGGCCCGCAGGACTGGATCACCCTGCTGACCGTGAACCTCACCCTCAACAGCCTGGTCAGCGACGGCTCGGCCAAGCCGGCCGTGCTGGTCATGCCGGACGCCAACGGCGCCCGCGGGGTGTCGCTGCAGTGCCTGAACCAGAATCACGGCCCGCAGGACAACACCTTCCTGTCCAAGGACGTGCCCGACTTCCTGAGCCAGCGGCTGCGGGTGGTGCCGCCGGGCAGCGGCTGGGGCATCGCCGGCTACTCAGAGGGCGGCTTCTGCGCGGCCAACTTCGGCCTCCAGCACGGCCGGATTTTCAGCTACGCGGGCGTCCTGAGCGGCTACTTCAAGCCCTCGGACAACCAGCTCGTCAACCCGACCCGGACGGTCAGCGCGTTCCGCACCAAGAAGCTGGCGCTGCTCAACACGCCCATGCACGAGGTGCAGGCGCTGCCCGCCCGCAAGCAGATCGCCCAGTTCTGGATCGGCGTGGGCGGCGGCGACTCCGCCGACCTGCGCGACGCCGAGGACTTCCGGCAGCTGCTCCTGCTCCACGAGCCCGGCGTGCCGCTCAAGGTCGTGACGACCGGCCGCCACACCATGTACACCTGGCGGATCCTGCTGCCGCCGATGCTGTCCTGGATGACGCCGCGGCTGGCCGCCGAGGCGGCGGCCAAGGCTCACTCGGCCAAGGAACACCGGACCACGGCGACGGCCGGAGGCCAGCCGCACAAGACCACCAGCCGGACCGGCGCCAAGCACCACAGCCGGACCACGAAGCATCGCGCCGCCACGAAGCGCCGCGCCTAGCTGGGCTAGTCGAGCTCGAGGACGCGGACGTGCAGGACCGAGCGCTGGTGCAGGGCCGCGCGCAGGGCCCGGTGCAGCCCGTCCTCCAGGTAGAGCTCGCCGTGCCAGCGGATCACGTGCGGGAACAGGTCGCCGTAGAACGTCGAGTCCTCGGACAGGACACTGCGCAGGTCAAGCACGTTCTTGGTGGTGATCAGCTGGTCCAGCCGGACCGGGCGCGGGGGAATCTCGGCCCACTCACGAGAGGTCCGGGCATGATCGGGATACGGTCGTCCCTCCCCGACCAGCTTAAAAACCACAAGCCGAGTCTAGGTCAGCCGAGCGGGCAGCCGCCTGCTTTAAACGGATGCCGCCCGTAACCTGGCGCTGACCAGGACGCCGATCATGACCGCCGGCTCGGCGCCCCGGTTCTGCCAGTCGTGCGGGACACCGGGCTGCTGGACCACCGAGTCACCGGGGCCCAGTGTGACCTCGGTGGCCCCGACGATCAGCGTCACCTGACCGCGCAGGACGGTGACGAAGTCTAGGGTGTCGGTGGCGTGCGCCTCCTGGAACTCGTCGTGCCCGGCCTCGAGCGGCGCGGCGTCGGTCTCCGCCGCGGGCTCGCCGACGTCGGCCGGCGCGATCTCAACGATCCGGAAGCAGGCGCCGCCGGGCGGCGGTTCCAGGGCCCACTCCCTGGTCGAGAGGTCGTCGGCGGAGGGGCCGATCGGGCCACGGTCGCTGACCCACAGCTCGGTGGTGGTGTAGCGGCCGGCGTCGATGACGACCGGCGGCTCGCCCTGCCGGAGTATGGCCGGGCGGCCGTCGTCGTCGTAGCCGGTCACCACGCGATTCATCGGCGGCCTACCAGTACTGGGTGGTCGCGCCGGAGCTGTTCACCACGGCGCCGACCATCTCGGGCCGCTCGAACACCGACTTGACCGCCACCCGGCCCGGCCCCTGCAGGGTCAGCCACACCGACTTGGCCTGCCACCGGGCCGAGCTGAACCAGTAGGTCCCGTGCGGGTACTCGAAGTGCAGGTGCATCCGGACCGACGGATCCTTGTAGATCAGGCCGCTGGGCTGGATCAGGATCCGCTCGCCGGCCCTCAGGTCGCGGATGAAGGTGTTGCCCGGCGCGTGCAGCAGCAGCAGGCCGGGCGCGCCGTGGGCGCTGAACCGGTCCATGGTCCGGCCGATGGGGTAGTGGTACTCCTGGTCGTCGCCGTTCTGGGTGGCGAACCAGACCCGTGAGGACTCCCACTGGAAGTTGACGTTCCCGGTGGCGACCAGGAAGTGGTGCTCGGTCACGTCCACGGCCTGGTTCTGCTGCAGCGGCACGACCAGCGTGTCCCCGGGATGGTCGGCGCTGAAGGCGATGTGACCAGGTCCGCGCGCGGTCATCATGATCAGCGGCATTCCGGCCAGCACCCGGTTCCAGCCGCCTTTCATCCGCAGGGTGTCCAGGCGGACCTGCGGGTCGGTGTGCAGCAGCACGTGGTGGGAGAAGTAGACCCAGTCCTCGTCGTGCAGGTTCATCTCGGCCACCGGCACGTAGCTGCCGCTGATCTGGCACGTCGAGCGGTTGAAACGGATGCGGGCCATGTCCCGGATGGGCGGCTGCTCGGCCCACCCGGAGTCGGACACCCGCTCCCTGACGTCCACGGGCGCGCCGCAGTGCGGGCAGGTGGAGTCCGAGCCCTCGCTCGGCACGCGGCAGTACGGACAGGTGTAACGGGCCTGGCCAGGCGGCTGTGTCATGTCGCCCGCCTACTCGGCGCCGTGGTGGACGTACATGGACTGGATGCCGACCCGGCCGGGGCCGGTCATCTCGGCCAGGTACATGCCGTGGTGGGCGAAGCCGGTCCTGATGTTCTGCTTGATCGTGTTCATCGTCACCGACGAGTCCTTGTACAAGAACCCGCCCGGCTCGATGAGGATCTTCTCGTTGGGCTGGAGCGTCTTCTGGAAGACGTTGCCGTAGCCATGCAGCAGCAGCAGGCCGGGCTCGTTGTGGGTGACGAACCGGTCCATGTACATGCCCTCGCCGCCGTGCAGCAGGTTGGCCATGCCCTTGATCCGGACAAACGAGTAGCTCAGCGAGTGCGTCCCGGCCAGGAACGCGTGCTCGCGCACGTCCAGCTCCATGGACGGGTGCAGCGGCAGCACGACCACCTCGCCCGACGCGTCGCGGGACACGGCCACCCGGCCGGGCCCGTGAGCCACGCTGAGCACGTGCGGCATGCCGCCGAGCATGCGCTTCATGCCGCCGCCGGTGTTCATGGCCGACATCGGCACGTTGGGCTCCTTCCACAGCATCACGTGGTGCTCGAAGAACACCGCGTCGCCGTGGGCCAGCGCCAGCTCGGCCACCGGGACGATCTCGCCCTCGATCTGGCAGGTGGAGTTGGAGAAGCGGAACTCCGTCATGTCCCTCAGGCGGGGCGCCTCGGCCCAGCCGGAGTCCGAGACGAGATTCTTCTTGTCGAGCGGCGCGCCGCAGGTGTTACAGCTCGTGCGCTGCGGTTCATTCTGGGCTTTGCACCACTGGCACTCGATCCGGTCCATCCGGACAGGCCTTTCTGGTCGGGGGCCTTAAAGGGACACAGCGGGGGACATAGCAGGCGATGCTAGCGGACCGCCTGCTCGTCGCTCTCGGTAATAGAACCGCCGGTCAGGAAGCCGGCGGGGCGGTGGAGGTGCCGCACTCGGCACAGAACTTCGCGCTGGCGCTGAGGCTGGCGTTGCAGTTGGTGCAGTGCTTCTGGGTCGGCGTGCCGCACTCGGCGCAGAACTTGGATCCCACCGGGATCTGGCTCTCGCAGTTCGAGCAGCTCATCGTCGCGGCCTGAGCGGGCGGCTGGGCCTGCTGCGGAGCCGGGGCCGGAGCCTGGGGCTGAGGGGCCTGCTGCGCGTAGCCCTGGCCGCCGCCGGCGAAGCCGGGGGTTGGCGGCGGGGGCGGCGCGCCCTGGGCCGGGGGATTATTCACGGGCTGCATCATCTGGTTGGCGATGCCCATGCCGGCGCCGAAGAACACCGGGCTGACCGCGCCGCCGCCCTGGGCCATGCCCTCGCCTGCGCCCTGCAGCGCCTCGGCCTGAGCGGCCTGGAGGAACCCGCCCGCCAGCCGGCTGTAGGCCGTGTCGCCGGCCAGCTTCTTAAGCCGAGCGTTGTCGTCGTCGTCCAGGTTGATGTCGAGGTTGCCCAGGCGGGTGATCGACAGCCCGTAGTCGGCCAGTTCGTGGTTGGCCGCCTGCATGGCCGCGACCTCGATCTCGGGGCTGTGCATGGACAGGCCCAGGATCGGCCAGGCGCCGGACATCAGCTGGGTGGTGACCGTGGTGCGGGTGACCTTGAGCAGCTGCTGGGCGACCCAGGCGGTCACCGCGTCGTTGCTCGTCACGTCGACCGTCCCGACCAGGTTCAGGATCAGCTTGGGGGCGTCGATGACCCGCAGCGCGTACTCGCCGAAGGTCCGCAGCGTGACGATCAGCCCGGTCACCGGGTCCTGCACCTCGTCCAGGCGGCCGCCGAACCGGAAGCTCGGGAAGTCCCTGATCCCGACGAAGTACAGCTCGGCCTTGAAGGCGTTGCTGTTGCTGGCCCAGTCCACGAACATGCCGAGGAACGGCAGTTCCTTGGCGTCCAGCATGTGCTGGCCGCCAAGGAGCACTCCCATGATCTGGCCCTGGCTCATGAAGACCGCGACAGCGTCGGGCTCCACGATGGCCCGGGCGAACTTGCGGATGTTGTGGTCGGGCCACTTGTAGACGATCTGGCCCTTCGAGCTGTCGGGCGCTGCGATGAACTCGCGGCGGGCCTCGTTGAGAATGCCCATGAAATCGCTCCTTGATGCTGGAGGCTGCCCCTCGCCGCCACCCAGGGCGACTAACCGGATCATACTTCGCCGACGGCCCCTCATCAGGGGTGATGAGGGGCCGCTGGAAAACGCGACTCAGCAGAGACCCGGGCGAGACTCCGGACGGCGGCTTAGTGGCTGGTCTGCGCCGCCCGGTCCCTGGTCGCGGGGCCAGCCGAGCGGGACCCGCCCGCGCCCGCGCGGCGGGCGATGGCCCTGGCGGTGGGGCGAGCGGTGGTGTGCGTGCCGGCCACGAAGCGCACCGACGGGCCGTTGCTGACCGCGGCCGGGCCGCCGGCGAAGTACAGGCCGGGCAGCGAGCTCTCGTTGGCCCGGTTGAGCACCGGGTAGCCGGTGAACCGGTCGATGCCCTTGAGCAGCGCCTCGGACATGAACGGCAGCCGGGCAATGTCGATCGGGAACCCGGTGCCGCAGATGACGTGGTCAACGTCCAGGGTGGAGCGCTTGGGACCGTCAATGACCAGCCGGACCCCGCTGCCGCTGGCCGATGCGCCGCGCACCTGGTGCTCGGTCAGGACATCGACCTTGCCCTCGATCCGCTCGCGCAGCCACCAGCCGCCCGCGGGCCCCAGCACCGTCCGGGCCTTGGTCGCCCGCATGTCCTTGGGCAGGCGGCGGAAGGCCATGGGGGTGTTCCAGAAGGTGCACTTCCAGCCCTCGCACAGCTTGCACACCGGCCGGCGTACGTGCCCGATCAGGCCCAGGCTGTCCGGGTTGACGTCCAGCCAGCTCACGGTCTTGCGCCGCATCACGACCTGGACGTCGGCGCCGGTCTCGTGCAGCAGCGCGGCCGCCTCCAGCGCGGACTGACCGCCGCCCACGATCGCGATCCTGCGGCCGCGGAAGTGGTCCAGGTCGTGGTGCTCGGAGGTGTGCGTGACCAGGTCCTTCGACATGCCGGACAGCTCGCTCGGGAGCTGGGCGTAGGGAATCACGCCGGTGGCCACCAGGACCTGCCTGGCGGTGATCGGGTCGGCGTCCGCGAACGACACCCGGAACCCGCCGTCGGCCGGGCTGATGTCGCTCACCGTGAGGTCCTCGACGTCGGGCACCAGCTGCTCGGTCCACCAGTCGGCGTAGGCCAGGAACTGGGCCGTCGTCAGGGGCCCGACCCGGTCGCGGTACTCCAGGCCGTGCTGCTTGCTGTAGGTGGCCGGGTCGTAGCCGGGCTTAGGCGCCGCGATCTCGCAGGCGTAGGGCTCGGAGCGCATGATCATGCCCTTGGGCATGTGCGACTTCCACGAGTCCATCGGACGACCCACGATGCGGTGACTGACCCCCAGCTCCCGCAGGTGAGCCGAGGTGGACAGGCCATTCGCCCCGGCCCCGATGATCAGAACGTCTTCAGCTGACACGTTGTGCTTCCTCTCGCCCCGTTTCGGTCGCGGGCGACTCCTGTCTCCCCCGCTGATTGCGTATGGCCGCCAGTGAGACGCGGAATTCCGCCACGGCCGGTTTCATGTCGCGCCGGTCGACGCTGTCGATGTGCCGGGTCCGCAGGAACTCCGTGCCGAAGATCCACAGTGCCCGGCCCCTGGACACGCTGTCCGGACGGCCGACCCGCCCGTAGTTGTCGCGCAGCCAGCGCATGTCGCCGTGCAGCCAGCGGGTACGGACACCGGTCTTGTAGCCCTCCACCCGGCTGACCTGCTGCCCGGTCGCCCACCGCCAGATCATCAGCGGGAAGTCGACACCCGAGTGCACCGCGTTCTCGATAGTCCCGGCGAGCCGGGCGTTGATCTCCATCAGCAGCGGGCGGTTGTCCGCGTCGCGCCGGTACTCCACCTCGCAGACGCCCTCCAGCCCGATTTCCCTGACCAGCGCCACCGAGGAGGCGTAGATGTCCTCGGGGATCGGGATGCTCTGCCGCATCACCGAGGCGCCGCCCAGGGGCGGGCTCGTGCGGTAGGCGGCATGCGCGCAGGCGGCCTGGATCTCGCCGTTGACGACGAACATGGACACGCCCTCACGCAGGCCGCTGGCCCACTGCTGGGCCAGCACGCCGGCCCCGGCGGCCACGAACTTCTCCGTCAGCTGGGTCGCCTCTTCCTCGTTGACCACCTCGGAGGCGTACAGCCGGTCCACCGAGCCGGCCATCCAGGACGAGGTCGGCTTGAGCACGAACGGGAACGGGAACTCGGCCAGCAGGCCGGGCAGCTCCTCGAGCTTGTCGATCCGCTTGGTCCTGGGGTAGGCGATGCCCAGGCGGCGGGCCACCTCCAGCGTGCGGTCCTTGTCGTTGGCGATGTCCAGGGCCCCCTGCGGGGCCAGGGCCAGCACGCAGCCCAGCTCGGCCAGCTCCTCCCGCCAGGGCATCATCGCGCCGATGGCGCCGTCGGCGGTGGGCAGCACGACCCGGGTCGGGTTCTCGCGCACGAAGTCGACCACCGCGGCCCCGAAGCCCTTGACGTCGGTGATCAGGTTCGGCAGCAGCACCGTGCGGGCGCAGTAGCGGGAGGTGAACGACAGAACGGGCAGGGGCGGTCGGAACTCGCCGCTGCTCTCGCCCATGGCTACGCGGAGCCCGGCTCGCCCCAGGCTGCGGACGCTAGCCAGGCTCTGCCGGCTCGCGGCGTCCAGGACCAGGATGTCGTAGCCCCCGGACGGGGCCTGCCTGGTCTGGGGCACACGGGTCGAGGACGAGGTCGCCGCGGGCGTTTCCGTCACCGGCACACCTGTGCTATCGAAACCATGGCATCAGCTTCCCGCATCCGGCCTCCCGAAGGAGGCGTACAGGCAGATATAGGAGACTGCACCGCAAAAGCCATGCGCCAGGTGCAGTCCCGGGAAGCGCCAGATTAGGTCAGAATGTACGCCGAAATCCGTTGGCCCGCAGGCGTTATTGGACGCTGGCAGTCGTTATCGCGACCCGCAGGGGCTGAGCGAGGCGGCGATCCGGTCGGCCAGTTCGGCCAGGCCGAACGGCTTGGTCAGGTAACCGCCGCCCAGGGCCAGCCCGGTGGCCCGGTCGGCGGCGGTGTCCCGCGCGGTCACGAACAGCACCGGCACCTGGCTGCCGCCCCGGCGCAGCCGCCGCAGCACCTCGAAGCCGTCGGTGTCGGGCAGCGTCACGTCCAGCACGATCAGGTCGTAGTGGTGGACCCTGGCCAGCCGCAGCGCCTCGTCGCCCCCCTCCGCCGTGGTCACCTCATAGCCCATGAACCGCAGGGAAGTGGCGACGGCCTCGCGCAGGAACGGCTCGTCATCGACCATCAGCAGCCTGCCCTGGCTGCGGGACAGGTCCGCCGCTGGCTCGCCCACCGCCTTGCTCCTTCACCCCGCAACTGCCACCCGCGCAGCTACCACCCGCGCAGCTACCCTGCGATCTCTCTCGATGGGACCACGCCTGGCGGACTGGCGGGTGTGGGCCACGTGGGAGTTTCCTCTGAATCTGCCGGTGATCGCCCGCTCGGTAGGCTCGGCCCGTGGATATCGTCCGGGTCGCCAGGGGTATCGCGGACGACGTCCTGTTTCCCGCCGCGCTGGCTACCGAGGCCAGCGATGTAGTGCCGCGCGAGCTGCTCGACACGCTGGCCGGCGCCGGCCTGTACGGGCTGGCCGCCCCGGCCGAGCTGGGCGGCCTGGGCGCTGACTTCGCCGCCGTGTGCGCGGTCCTGGAGGCGCTGGCCAGCGGCTGCTTGACCACGGCCTTCCTGTGGATGCAGCACAACGGGGTGGTCCAGGCGATCACGGCGGGCGGGCGCCAGGAGCTGGCCCGCAAATGGCTGCCGCCGCTGGCCGCGGGAGAGATCCGGGCCGGCCTGGCCCTGGGCGGCGCGCTGCCCCGGCCGACGCTGCGGGCCGAGCCGGACGGCCAGGGCTGGCGGCTGGACGGGGTGTCGCCGTTCGTGTCCGGCTGGGGCCGGATCGACGTCGTCCACGCGGCGGCCAGGACCGCCGACGGCGACATCGTCTGGCTGCTGGCCGACGCGGCCGAGGGGCCATCGGTGCGGGCCGAGCGGCTGCGGCTGGCGGCGCTGGACGCCACGGCCACGGTGCGGGTCACCTTCGACCGGCTGGCGGTGCCCGCCGACCGCGTGACCAGCAAGCACCCGCCCGGCGACCGGGCCTCGCCCGAGGTGCTGCGCACCCACGCCGCGCTGGCCCTGGGCGTGGCTGCCCGCTGCTGCCGCCTGCTGGCGCTGGAAGGGCGCGGCGCCGCCTGGACTGAGGAGCGACAAGCGACGAAGGAGCGCGGAGCGACGAGGGAAGGCGGCGTCATGAGGCGCCGTGGAAGCGCCCGGAGGCAGAGCCCGACTCTGCTGGACGGCGAGCTGACCGCCCTGCGGGCCGAGCTGGACCGGCTGGGCCCCGGCACCGCGGCCGCGCGGGCGGCGGCCGGGGAGCTCGCGCTGCGGGCCGCGTCGGCGCTGATGACCACGGTCGGCAGCCGGTCGCTGCTGGTCACCGAGCACGGCCAGCGGCTGGCCAGGGAGGCCATGTTCACGCTGGTCTACGCGCTGCGGCCGGGCTCGCGCAGCGCGCTGCTGGCCCGGCTCGGCGCCCCAGAAGGTCAGTGACGAGCTGGGTCAGTGAAGGACAACAAGGAGACAGCATGGACCTGGGCCTGAACGGCAGCCGCGTACTGATCACCGGCGGCAGCCGGGGCATCGGCCTGGCCATCGCCGAGGCGCTGGCCGCCGAGGGGGCGGCGGTCGGCCTGGTCGCCCGTGGCGCCGACGACCTGGCCGCCGCCGCGGACCGGCTGGCCGGCCGAGGCGCGACCGTGGCCACGGCGGCGGCCGACGTCACCGACCCGGCCGCGCTGAGCCACGCGGTGGACGAGATCGCCGAGGCCCTGGGCGGCCTGGACCACCTGGTGGCCAACGCCGGCGGCACCGTCGGCGGCGGCAACCTGACCAACTCCGAGCCGGGCGAGTTCATGGCCACGCTGACGCTCAACGCCGGGCACGCGGCCGAGCTCATCCGGGCCGGCCTTCGCTACCTGCGGGCGGCCGGCGGCGGATCCGTCGTGCTCATCACCTCGATCACCGGCATGCGCCCGGCCCCCCGCACCGCCTACTCGGCGGCCAAGGCGGCCGAGATCCAGCTAGCGGCGGTGGCCGCCCAGGAGCTGGCCCCCTCGGGGATCCGGGTGAACGCGGTCAGCCCGGGCTCGATCATGTTTCCCGGCGGCTCGTGGGACAACTTCCAGCAGCAGAACCCGGAGCTGTTCGCGACGTTCCTGGACACCCAGTTCCCGTTCGGGCGGCTGGGCCACCCGGACGAGGTGGCCGACGTGGTCACCTTCCTGCTGTCCGCGCGGGCGGCCTGGGTGACCGGCGCCAACATCGTCGTCGATGGCGGCCAGCGCTACCCGAGCGCGAGGCGATTCGGCTGACCGCGGGCCCCTTTGTTAATCGAATCGCTGTTAATCGAATGGCTGGATTGGTTTTTCTCCCGCGCGGCCGCCTCGCTCAAGGCCGCGGAACGACGTGGTTGTTGCTCTCACGTCGCTGTAGCGGCGTGGTTGTTTCAACCACGTCGTTGAGCGATCTTCGGACAAATCATAAGACCGCATTCGGTTGATCGCATCGCGAAGCACAGGGGGTGGCTGGGGCTGCTGAGCTGCATGTTACGGCCGGTACGGCATACAAGCGGCATCGCTGTAAAGCGGGCCCGGAGATCGACGCCCACGAGGCGGCCGCCCCGTGGCCGACGGTTTAGCTCTGGTGCTTGTCGGCGGCTAAGAGACCTAACGGCGGACGATCGCCTTAACCCGTCCGGTCAGTTTGGAGCTACCCGCTCGCATCCGCTCAATGCCTTCGGCGAATTCGCTCGACCTGGGCTGGTGGATCGCCGCGACCACGCTGGCCTCAATGAGTGACCCGGCCCGGAGATTCGCGATCGTCTGCGGCGGGCAGATGTCGGCAAAGAACAGGTGATCGTCATCCCACACGCGCCTCGACCCCTTCGGGGAAAGGTTCGGCGATCCATCAGGGCAGACGGGCGCGTAAACCCGAGCTGCTGCCCGTTGACCAGCCGCTTCATGTCGTTGGTGCGGATTCCCTCGGCAGCCCTCTTCGGTCTCCACGTCAGATCGCGCTATTGCCGCAAGCTTTCCCGCGAGCACCGGCGGTTACGTTAATCGATGGCTTCCCCCTATAGCTCCCACAGCCCGGCGCGATGGGCAGCGACCAGGCCGCCGATCCGGGCCAGCATGTCGGCGGCGGGCCGGGCGTCCAGGCGGCGCCCGTCTCGCAGCCGCAGCGCCACCTGACCGGCCGCGGCCTCCCTGGCCCCGATCACGGCCTGGTAAGGAACCAGCCGGCTGGCCCGGATGCGCGCGCCCAGGCTGCCGTGCTCGGGCCGGGACACCCGGGCCCGCAGGCCGAGCCCGGCCGCCTGCCGGCCGAGCGCCTCGGCCTGGTCCAGTTCGGCCTCGGACACCGGGAGTATGACCAGCTGGACCGGCGCCAGCCAGGCCGGGAACGCGCCGCCGTGGACCTCGATGAGGTGGGCGATGGCCCGCTCCATGCTCCCGACGATGCTGCGGTGCACCATGACCGGGCGATGGCGGCCACCGTCCGGGCCGATGTAGTTCAGGCCGAACTGCGACGGCATGTAGAAGTCGATCTGGATGGTCGACATGCTGGCCTCCCGGCCGGCGCCATCGGCGACCTGCACGTCGATCTTTGGTCCGTAGAACGCCGCCTCCCCGGCCGCCTCCTCATAGGGCACCGAGCTGGCATCGAGCACGCTCGCGAGCAGGTCCGCCGCCCGGCGCCACATGTCCGGGTCGCCGACGTACTTGCCGCCGGGGCCGGGCAGCGACAGGCGGTAGCGCACCGGCTTGACGCCCAGCGCCGCGTACGCCGCGCGGATCATGTCCAGCGCGGCGCCGGCCTCGGCCGCCACCTGGTCCGGGCCGCAGAAGATATGGGCGTCGTTGAGCTGGATCGCGCGGACCCTGGTCAGCCCGCCCAGCACCCCCGACAGCTCGGCCCGGTACATGCCGCCGATCTCGGCTAGCCGCAGCGGCAGTTCCCGGTAGCTGTGGGCGCGGGAGCGGTAAATCAGCGCGTGATGCGGGCACAGGCTGGGCCGCAGCACGATCTCCTCGGCATCCGCCCCGCCGCCCATGCGCATCGGCGGGTACATGTCGTCGCGGTAGTGGGCCCAGTGGCCGGATATCTCATACAGCTCGCGCTTGGCCAGCACCGGTGAGTACACGTGCTGGTAGTCGGCCCGTTGCTCGGCGGTCCTGATGTACTCCTCCAGGGCGTGCCGCACGATCGCGCCATCGGGCAGCCAGTAGGGCAGCCCGGAGCCGATGAGCGGGTCGGTGTCGAACAGGCCCAGCTCGCGGCCGAGCTTGCGGTGGTCGTGCATCGTGATCTCCTCGCCAGGTCAGGGGCGAGCGACCACAAGACGAAAGCCCCGGGGCACTCGCCCCGGGGCTTTTTCGCAGGCAGTAATCAGCGCGCCGGGACGTACTCCGGCGTCGTCGTCAGACCTGCGCGCTTCATGTCCTCAACGGTAACAGAGTGGCGATGATCTCGTCGGCGACCCACTGGGCGACGCCGGCCGGGTAGGGCGCCGGCAGGCCCAGGACGACGTGCCGGAATCCGGCGTCGATCGCCTCGGCCATCGCGTCGCGGGTGCGGGCGCTGCGCCGGCTTGGGGCTGCAGTACGCCCCGGTGAGCTGAATATAGGCGCCGTCGAAGTCGAACGGCTCGGCCTCGGTCCACAGGACGCCTACGAGCTCATGCGCGGGGTCGGGAACCTGTGCATCGGCGCGGACAGCGACCCGCGCTATGACGCCCGCCGGCTGGTCGGGCTGCTCATCGCCGGACTGCGCCGCGCTGCGCCGGCCTGATCCGGCCTGATCTGACAGGCGCTAGCCAGCGCCCGGCTGGCCAGCAGCCGGGACACGTTGAAAGACAGACCCCCGGCCGGGGCCGGGGGCCGGGCGCAGATCGCGAGGCGCAGCGCGGTCGCTTGGACCGGGCCGAGGCCGGGCAGCCCGGCCAGCAGCGCCGGCACCGCGTCCGGGCCCAGGCGCACGGCCTGGCCAACGTCGAGCGACCGGCCGTGCTCGGCCCGGCGCAGGTCGGTCCGGGCCACGAAGGCGGCCGGGTTGGCGGCACCCCAGGCCGCGACGAAGATCAGCGCCGAGGCGATCACCGCGGCCGGGAAGTAGCGACGGGGCAGGCCACGGCGCGCCAGCGTAGCGCCGAGCAGGACGAACACGACGCCGATCCAGGCCGCCGCGACCAGGCAGGCCAGGCGCAGCATGGTCAGTCCGTACTGGGCCTCGTAGAGCTGGAGCCGCACGATGGCCACGACCACCACGCCGATGGTCAGGGCCACTGTCAGGCCGGACAGGACCGCCAGCCCGGTCAGGGCCGGGCTGGTCAGGGCCCGCACCCCGAGCAGCACGATCAGGGTGATGGCGGCGCAGGCCAGCAGCTGGAAGAAGCCGCCGCGGGCGTACTGGGCGAAGGTCAGGCCGTGGGTGACCAGGATCCGGTGGCCCGCCCCGGACAGGGCCACGAACTGGGCCGCCACGAAGGCGGCGTAGAGCACGCACAGGCCGCCCAGCACCACGGTGGCCTCGACCGGGCCCAGCGCCGGCGCGGCCGGCAGGGCCGGGGCCGGCTCCTCCGCGCTGGCCGCCCGGATCAGGCCCAGCGTGAGCCAGGCTCCGAGGAGCACCAGCACCAGGTGCTGCACGACGAGTGACACGTCGAACCAGGACCGGAAGATCGGGTCGGCCGCGGCCAGCAGCCCGCCGACCACGACCAGGACCGGGACGGCGAGCAGGGCGCCACGCGTGACCGCGCCCGCGCGCTCCCTGATGGCCTCGCCCGCGGGAGGCTGACCCCAGGGCCGGAACATGCCCGGCGCCAGGACCAGGTGGCCGGCCAGGACGAGGAGCCGGGCCCCGAGGGCCGGGAAGGTAGTGGCCGGCCCGCCGTTGTCGCCGCTCAGCGAGGTGCCCGCCGCGATCAGGCCGACGACGGCCAGGATGACCGGGACGGTCACCCAGAGGCTCGACCGGAAGGTGAGCAGGAGCGCGAGCAGCGGGCTGGCGCCGATCAGCAGCCGGCCGGTCCGGCCCCTGGCCCGCCGAGAGCACAGGACCGCGCTGGCCACCACGACGATCAGTCCGGTCAGGGCGATGGAGGACAGTCGGCCGTGGCTGGCGAGGTCGCAGCCTATTCCGCCGGCCAGGGCGGCTACGAGCACGCGGCGGTCTGCCCCGGCCCGCACGGCCAGGTAGTGACGGCGGGGCGGCCGGGGCTGGAGCGGGCCGGGTCGGTTCCGTCCTGGCCGATACGCCGTCGGCGGGGGCGGCGTCGGCGACGGGGACGGAGGCGCGGAGGGCAGGCTGACGCCTGGTGCGGGCGGTTGCATGAGATTCCTTCCCGAGTAATC
>Ga0134126_10002972_pt1 | contig 21317 bp, 21 predicted proteins | sample KB31752_FD_96881 | JGI IMG/M metagenome (GOLD analysis project Ga0134126, IMG submission 96881) | Terrestrial soil microbial communities with excess Nitrogen fertilizer from Kellogg Biological Station, Michigan, USA - KB3-175-2 | ecosystem: Environmental > Terrestrial > Soil > Unclassified ... | reverse complement strand
GTGTCGATATCGGATGAAAACCAGCCCATGGCCGCGTACTCCCTTTCGGTCTGTGCTGGGTCAAATCTTTCGATGGCGGCAAGTTCCCAAAAAGCCGAAAGACCGCTAGGAATTGCGTTCAATCCCGGGAAAAGGACACCAGCCCATGAAAATCGAACGTCATGACGTCGCCGCCCGCATGAGCAAAGTGGTGGTGCACGGCGACACCGTCTATCTTGCCGGCATCGTCGCCGATAATCCGAAGGGCAAGAGCATGGCCGAGCAGGCCAAAAGCATCCTCGCCCAGATCGACGGTTTCCTGGCCAAAGCCGGCACCGACAAGACCAAGTTGCTGTCGGCGACTATCTGGATCACCGACATGGCCAATTTCGGCGAGATGAATGCGGTATGGGATGCCTGGGTGTCGCCGGGCAATACGCCGGCGCGCGCCACGGTCGAGGCCAAGCTCGCCTCACCCGACTACAAGGTCGAGATCATGGTGGTGGCGGCGCGCGCATGATCCCGAAAAGTGGGAACCGGTTTTCGGATAAGATCATGCGCAAGGAAAAACAATGAGTGCGCAGCAGGGCATCCTCGCGATTTTCAACGACGCCGCGCCGGGGCGCGAGGCCGAGTTCGAGGAATGGTTCCAGGGCGAGCATCTGCTCGAGCGGCTGGCCGTGCCCGGTTTTCTGTTCGGCCGGCGGCACCAGGCGATTTCAGGTAGCAACGGCTATTTCAATTTTTATCTGGTCGAGTCGCCCGCGGTGCTGACGTCGAAGCCGTATCTGGAGCGGCTCGACAATCCGACGCCGATGACCAAAAAAATCATGTCGGAGGTTTTCATCAACATGAACCGGACGGTGTGCCACCGCACGCTGCGGCGCGGCGGCTTTCGCGGCGCCTATGCCGTCACGACGCGGTTCAACGAATTGCCGGACATCGGCACGCTGATGCGGCTCTCCGATACGCTGGTGAAAGATACCACAGTCGCGGCCTGCGAAATCTGGACCGCGGTCGATCCGGCCGGCCAGCCAGTGTCGATGGAAGAGAAATTGCGCGGCGGCGACAAAAAGATCAAAGCCTGCCTGATGGTCGACACGTTGCGACAAGGCGAGGCGGAAAAGCTCGGCGAGCGTTTGTCAAAAGATTTCGCCGGCGCCGAGGTCGGCGTGTTCCGCGTGCTGTGCCAGTTGGGAAACGGGGGAGCTTGAATGCAGCCGCTGCTGCCGCTCGCGGAAAAAATTGCTAGCGCCTTGATCGCGCGCCGCGAGACTATTGCCGTTGCGGAGTCCTCGACCGGCGGCCTGATCGCCGCAGCTTTGCTCAGCGTTCCCGGCGCCTCGGCCTACTTCCTCGGCGGCGCCGTGGTCTATACGCGCGCTTCACGCACGGCGCTCCTCGGCATCAGCGATGCCGAGATGGAAGGCCTTCGGGCATCGACCGAACCCTATGCGTTATTGATCGCGCAGCGCATGCGCGAGCGGCACGGTGCGACTTGGGGTCTCGGGGAAACCGGCGCGACGGGACCGACTGGCAACCGCTACGGCGATGCGGCGGGTCACAGTTGTATGGCGATTTCTGGCTTGGCCGAGCGTGCAATTACATTGGAGACGGGCAGCGCCGACCGGCGGACGAATATGGATGCTTTCGCCAAGCGCGCGTTGGAAATGTTCCTGGAAGCGATATCGGCCGCGAAATAGAGCAGACTACTCGGCCGCTTCCGCCATCTCCGAGCGCACCACGGCGCGCAGTTCGTCGATCAGCGTGAGGCCCTTCGGCGTCTGCAGATGCCAGAAGGTCCAGCCGTTGCAGGCTTCGAGACCCTGCGCCAGCGCACCGATGCGGTGGATCGAGCCGACTGTCTCGCCCAGCGAAACCGCGCCGTCGGCGCGCACCGTGGCCTTGTGACGCTTCTTGGCGTCGACCAGCAGCGCACCGGGCGACACTAGCCCGCGCTCGATCAGCAAGGAAAACGCCACCCGCGGTGCCTCGCGCGCGGTGACGAAGGGTGCGATCGACGGCGAAGGTACGACCTCGACATCGGCGATGCGCTTTTCAGCGGCCTTGGCGTATTTCGCCTCGCGTTCGATGCCGATGAAGCGGCGGCCGAGCTTCTTCGCCACCGCGCCGGTGGTGCCGGTGCCGTTAAACGGGTCGAGCACCAGATCGTCCGGCCGCGAGGCCGCGAGAATGATGCGCGCCAGCAGCGCTTCCGGCTTCTGCGTCGGATGCAGCTTCTTGCCGTCGGCGCCTTTCAGGCGCTCCTCGCCGGTGCAGAGCGGGAAGGTCCAGTCCGAGCGCACCTGCACGTCTTCATTGCCGGCTTTGAGCGCCTCGTAATTGAAGGTGTAGCCCTTGGCGTTGGCGTCACGCGAGGCCCAGATCATGGTCTCATGCGCATTGGTGAAACGGCGGCCGCGGAAATTCGGCATCGGATTGGTCTTGCGCCAGATCACGTCGTTGAGAATCCAGAACCCAAGATCCTGCATGATCGTGCCGACGCGGAAAATGTTGTGGTAGGAGCCAATCACCCAGATAGTGCCGGCGGGCTTGAGCACACGGCGGCAGGCGGTGAGCCAGCTTTTGGTGAAATCGTCATAGGCCGAAAAACTCGCGAACTTGTCCCAGTCGTCATCGACCGCGTCGACGCGCGAATCGTCCGGGCGTTTCAAATCGTTGGCGAGTTGGAGATTGTACGGCGGGTCGGCGAACACCAGATCGACGGAACCAGCGGGCAGCTTTGCCATTTCGGCGACGCAGTCGCCGATAACAACACGGTGCTGCTGGGTGCTCTCTGAAACTCCACGGGGCGCCCGTGAGGGCGCCCCGCGACGCGACACAACCATGACTCAGGACTCTGACTCAGGCGACGCGGTCGGCGACGCGGGACCTACAACCGACAGACCCGCATCATGTGCGCTCAAGGTGAAAAATCGGTTTATTCGGCGCGTCTTCGACTCGGCAAATTATGCCTATTTAACCAGGACTTAATCTGCCACATCGTGGTCGCATAATGAGCCACATTGGACGCCGCGCAAGGCTTGCGTAATGATCGCAATTGCGTTTTGGGAGGCGAATTGAATGCGTTGGGACGATTTCCGCCGCAGCGACAATATCGAGGACGACCGCGGCGCCAGCGGCGGTTTCAGCGGCGGCGGCTTCGGGTTCCCGATGGGGGGCGGCGGGCTCGGTATTGGAACCATCGCCGTGCTTGGCTTGATCGGCTGGGCGACCGGTATCGATCCCAGCATTCTGATCGGCGGCGCGGAACTCATTAACAGCGGATCGCACTACCAGCAGCAGTACCAGCCTACAAGCCGGCGCACCGGAACCCCGACCGATCAGACCGGCCAGTTCGTCGCCGCCGTGCTTGGCAATACCGAGGATACCTGGGGCGCGATTTTCCAGGCCGGCGGCCAGCAATACCGCCCGCCGCGGCTGCGGCTCTATAGCGGTTCGGAGCAGGGCGGTTGCGGCTTCGCATCGGCAACCAGCGGGCCGTTCTATTGTCCGACCGACCGGCGGATCTATCTGGACACGTCGTTCTTTCGCGACATGCGCGTGCGTTTCAAAGGTTGCAGCGGCAAAGCGTGTGAATTCGCCGAAGCCTATGTGATCGCACACGAGGTCGGCCATCACGTGCAGAACCTGCTCGGCTCTCTGCCGCAGGCGCAGGCCGCGCAACGCGCGGCCGGCAGCAAGGTGGAGGCGAACCGCATCCAAGTGCGCGTCGAACTGCAGGCGGACTGCCTCGCCGGGGTGTGGGCGCATCACTCCAATCAACGCTGGAACTCGATCGAGCCGGGCGACGTCGACGCCGCACTGCAGACGGCGGCGGCGATTGGCGACGATCGCTTGCAGCGACAGGCGCGCGGCTACGTGGTGCCCGATGCCTTCACCCATGGCACGTCAGCGCAACGCCAGCGCTGGTTCACCGCTGGCCTGAAAGAAGGCAAGGTGGCGGCCTGCAATACGTTCGCGGCGTCCTCACTGTAAGGATTCGACATGCCCGGTATCGACGAAAGCAGACAATTCGTGCCGCTCAAGATCGCGGTGCTCACTGTGTCCGACACCCGCGAACGCGGCGACGACAAGTCCGGCACGCTGCTGGCCGAGCGCATTCGCGCCGCCGGCCACACGCTCGCCGAGCGCGCCATCGTCAAGGACGACGTGAAAGCGATCCGCCAGCGGATAAAGGCGTGGATCGCCGACAAGTTCATCGATGTGGTGATCACAACAGGCGGCACCGGCTTCACCGGGCGCGACGTGACGCCGGAGGCGGTCGAGCCGCTGCTCGAGAAGAAGATGGATGGCTTTGCCACCATGTTCCTGCTGGTGAGCGAGAAGAAGATCGGCACCTCAGCGATCCAAACCCGCGCCACCGCCGGCGTCGCCAATGCGACATATATTTTCTGCCTGCCAGGCTCGCCCGGCGCCTGCAAGGACGCCTGGGACGAGATCCTGGCGCACCAACTCGACTACCGCTATCGGCCGTGCAATTTCGTGGAAATATTGCCGCGGCTCGACGAGCACATGCGGCGGCCGAAGGCGAAAGGCGCGACGGCCTGATTGTGTCGTCGCCGCGAAGGCGAGGACTAATGCGCGGTGCTCTCTCGATAAATTGCGGAATATACGTCCCGCTCGCGGCGCTACACGCCTTGGCGGGGTGACACTCAGAGTTCCATATCCCAGAATTCCGCCACCACGTCTTTGCTCCAGCTATGGCGCGGTTCACTTGTCGTGAGCGAGAAGCCGGCCTTTTCGTAAATGTGGCGCGCCGCGCTGAGTATGCTGTGGGTCCATAGCGTGATCTTTTTGTAACCGGCCGCGCGCGCGAAGCGGACGCACTCATCTACCAGCCGGGCGCCGAGGCCGAGCCCGCGTCCCCTCGGATCGACCAGCAGCAGGCGCAGGCGTGCGACCTCCTCGGAATCCTTCACCAGCATGACGGTGCCGACATTCTCGCCGCCGCGTTCGGCGATCCAGCAGCGCTCGCGAGCTGGGTCGTTTTTGTTGGCGAAGTCCGCGACGATCTGCGCGCACAGGCCCTCGAACGGCGCCGTCCAGCCGTATTCCTGAGCGTAGAGCTCGGCGTGACGGCTGACGATCCAGCCGAAATCGCCAGGATTGGGCTGGCGCAGAATGTAATCGGGTGTTTGTTTGGATTCCGCGTTTCCATCAAGCAAGCCCGCTATCGTCTGCATGGCGGCGACCAGCTTCACCTGCTGCGCCGGCTCGAGTTTTCCGAGCATCGCGCTGGCTTGCTGTTGTGATCGCTGTTCATAGGGCGCGAAGGTCTTGAGCCCGCGCGCCGTCATGGCGAGTTGGCTTTGGCGGGCGTCCTGATTGGATGTCTTGCGTGTGATCAGTCCCTTTTTCTCGAAATTGCGCAGCACCCGGCTCAAGTAACCGGCATCGAGGTCGAGAGCACGGCTGATGTCACGGGCGGTGCGCGCGCCGGCATGGGCGATTTCGTACAGCACGCGCATCTCGCCGAGCGAGTAAGGGCTATCGAGAAAAGTTTTGCGCAGCACGCCGATCTGCCGCGTATAGAAACGGTTGAAGCGGCGCACGGCAGCGGCGCGTTGCTGGAGCTGGCTCGGCATAAGCGCAGGGTCGGTCAGCTACTTGACTAAGTCAAGTATCATGTCTCAACGTCCGAAATGTGTGCTGGCCGCCAGCATGATAAGCTGCCGCCGGCCGATCCGGCGAAGCACCGCGGCTTCCGCGCCGGCGCCAGGGGGATGCCCACCGATGCGATCGTAATGTCGGCGTGCGATCAGGAGGCCTTGTTCAGGCTTAGGCCTGCCGCCGAACGCAATCCGCAGCAAAGCGAACAACTCGGCGAGACCCGGCCGCAGCAGATCTGCGACGCCGGGTGGGCGAAATACCGCCGCACGTCCGTCATCGAGCCGGTCGGCTGCTTCCATGAAGCGGTCGGCGGCGGTAACCCAGCCCAGCTCCGGCACGCAGCCGGCGCGCATGAACATCAGCCACGGCGTGTGCGTTGTGGCGGCCGCGGCCTTTAACCGCGCGCCAAGCGGTTCGCTCGACGTCATAAATCGGCAGCCAGCTATGTCAGCAACTTCTTTTGTAGCGTCGCTTGAGCCGGCGTCGGCCACGATCACCTCGGCGAGCAGACCAGTGGTGGCGCCCGGCACCAGCGCGGCCAGTGTTGGCACCAAGGCGCGCTCGGAATCCTGCGTGGCGATGATCGCGCTCAGCATAGCGCGACCATATCATGCGGGATTTGGTTCAATCCGCCCGAAAAACAGGTACAAATCGTCGGCCCATAAAAAACAAAGGCCGCCCGGAGGCGGCCTCGTCTCGCTCGGATGCGCTACGCGGCTATCAGAATTTGTAGTTTAAGCCGACGCGCACGATGTCGTCCCTCAACTTGCCGCCGGACAGAACCGCGGCGCTCGGGGCCAGCGTCACCGAGGGACCATTGCCGAAGTCGAGGTGGAGATATTCGAGTTTGGCGCTCCAGTTATTCAGGAAGGCATACTCCAAACCGCCGCCGAGCGCCCAGCCGCTATAATCATTGGATACGTTGCCAGACCCGGTAATGCCTCCGGTCGCCGCTCCACCGATGGTGCCATGACCATAGGCCCAGCCGCCGGTTACGTACGGCAGCCAGCGATCGAACGCATAGCCGACTCGGCCACGCACAGTGCCGAACCAATCGAGCTTGTCGGTGTAAGTGAAGGTGGTGGCAGGAATGATGCCGGGCGCGCCGGTAAAGCTTCCGTCACCCTTTTGACCGGAACCCTGGAAATCGGCTTCGAGACCAAACACGATCTGATTGATCTGCCAGTTGTAACCGACCTGGCCGCCGCCGATGATTCCGTTGAGGTTCGTGCCGCCGATCGAGGCGCCATCAATCGAATTGTCCTGTTGTCCCCAGCTGTAGCCGACGTTGCCGCCGATATAAAAGCCGGTCCAGTTGTAGACCGATACCGGCGCTAGCATCGGCGCCTTGTAGACCGGTCTCGCGGCCCGAATATCGGCAGCGGCAGCACTACCGACGAGCGCTGTCGATGCCAGCAGTGCGATTGCAAGACGACGCATGGCTTACCCCTTTTCTGGACCGATCAATTGAGATCGCTCATTCACCAGGCACAACGGCCCGCAACTGCTTCGGTTCCGGCGCCCGGCCCGGTCCCAACCCAATCCTTTTGAGTGTGGCTGCGGGGGTACATTTTTTTGCGTCATTCACAGCCCGACCGCCCCTTGAAACGTTAGCTGCAAAAGGACATCTAGATTGTTCTTGTTATGTTCTCATTTATGGACTAGGATTTCGCCATGGCTCGAAACAGCGCAGCTTTGAGACGCCCGCCGGAAAAGGAGCTGCCCTCCACGCCGGCGGGCGTCTATGTCGACGATGCGACCGAATTGCTCGGCGTGGCGGTCGAATTCGAGCGCCGGCGCGGTCGCGGCGCGCAGACCAATGCCTCGGGGCGCTACGAGCCGCTGGCGCGCGTCGCGTTCGACGATGGCTGGCGGTCGCTCGACGAACTGCCACCTTTCAAAACGACGGTGCAGACCGACACAACGCGCAAGATCATCACCCGCAATGAATCGCCCGACATCGGCTTCGACCGCTCGATCAATCCCTATCGTGGCTGCGAGCACGGCTGCGTCTACTGCTTCGCGCGGCCGACCCATGCTTTTCTCGGTCTGTCGCCCGGGCTCGATTTCGAATCCAAATTGTTCGTGAAGCCGGAGGCTGCCGAGCTGTTGGAAAAGGAACTATCGGCGCCCGGCTACGAGCCAAAGGTGATCGCGATCGGCACCAATACGGATCCCTATCAGCCGATTGAGCGGCGCTACAAAGTCATGCGCCGCATTCTTGAAGTGCTCGATCGCGCGAACCACCCGGTCGGCATCGTCACCAAATCGGCTTTGGTGCTGCGCGACCTCGACATTCTCGCGCGCATGGCCGAGCGCAAGCTTGCCAAGGTCGCGTTGTCGGTGACCACGCTCGATGCCGACTTGGCGCGCAAGATGGAGCCGCGCGCGGCGACGCCGATGCGCCGTCTGGAGACGCTACGGCGGCTAGCTCAAGTTGGCGTTCCCACAACGGTCATGGTGGCGCCGGTGATCCCGGCGCTTAACGACATGGAGATCGAGCGCATCCTCGACGCCGCGACCGCCGCCGGCGTGAAGGAAGCGGGCTACGTTCTGCTGCGTTTGCCGCTGGAAGTGCGCGACCTGTTCCGCGAATGGCTGATGGCGAATTATCCCGACCGCGCCAGCCACGTGTTCAAGCTGATCCGCGAGACGCGTGGCGGCAAGGATTACGATTCGACCTGGGGAAAACGCATGAAGGGTACCGGGCCCTATGCCTGGATGATCGGGCGTAGATTCGAGTTGGCCTGCGATAAGCTTGGGCTCAACGCCAGCAAGTTCTCGCTGAGTATCGGGGATTTTCGCGCGCCCAAGCCGGCGATAGAACAGCTAAATTTGTTTGCATCTTGATAGGTGCCAGTTTTGTCCTCGACGATCCACACGAGCCAGCTTCTGCATTGACTTGAACGGCATGGCGCGCATTGTCCGCGCCATGCCCCGCAAAGCCTTCGTCCAGCGTCTGCCGCTCGCCGAGCCTCCTTTACGCCCGACTTTCCGGCGCGAGCGGCGTGCGCTCAACAAAGGCATTTTCCCAGTCGCCGGCTGCGACGAAGCGGGCAGGGGGCCGCTTGCCGGTCCGGTGGTGGCCGCAGCGGTCATCCTCGATCCTATGCGCATCCCGCGGGGCTTAAACGACTCCAAGAAGCTCGGCGCAGCTGAGCGCGAGAAGCTGTACGAGAAAATCTGCGCCAGCGCGCAGGTGGCGGTGGCGTTCGGCTCGACCGAACGTATCGACCGCGACAATATCTTGCGGGCCTCGCTGTGGGCGTTGGCGCGCGCTGTAAATGCGTTGCCGGTGCGGCCGCAGCTCGTTTTTGTCGATGGAAATATCAAGATCGATTGTGGCTGCGAGTGCCAGGCGGTGGTCTCGGGCGATGCGCTGGTGCTGTCGGTGGCAGCCGCCTCGATCGTCGCCAAGGTGACCCGCGACCGGCTGATGGGACGGCTCGGTCTCGAATTCCCCGGCTACGGCTTCGAGCGTCATATGGGCTATTCCGTGCCGGAGCATTTTGCCGCGCTCGCCCGGCTTGGCCCGACCATCCACCATCGCAAATCTTTCGCGCCGGTGGCCGCCAAACTCGCCGCGCTGGATGGCGCTTCGGACGAGGTGATCGCCGATTTGTTGCCTCTTTAGCCAGCCTTCTCTATTCCTGTCCGGTCCCTTTTGGATTCATCCCGTCCGGGCCAATGCATTACGTTTCCCTGATTATTGAATTCCTGCGCGGCCGCCCGGTGGCGGTGTTCTGGACTGTATCGCTCACGCAAGCCGCGATATGGACGCTGATGCCGGCGCTGTTCTACGGCGCGCCGCCCGGCGAAGTGCCTTTACTGTTGGCCGTAGGCCACGAATTCGTCCTGGGCAGTTATCTCGGGCCGCCTTTGGCGTTCTGGATGGGCGAAGTTGCGTTTCGTCTAGCGGGTGCCTTCGGGCTCTACGCGCTGGCGCAAGGCTGTATCGTCGTCACCTATTGGGCGGTTTTTACGCTTGGCCGCCGCATCGTCGGCACGCGCCACGCGGTGCTTGCGGTACTGCTGATGGTCGGCGTGGCGGCATTTACGGTGCCGAGCCCGAACTTCGGTCCCGCGATTTTGGCCGCGCCGCTGTGGGCGCTGGCGTTGCTACATTACTGGCGTGCGGTCGGCGAAGGCGAACGCGGCTATTGGTTCCTGCTGGCGCTCGATCTCGGTCTGCTGCTGCTCGCCAGTTATGTTGGGCTGATCCTGATCGCCTTGATGCTGGTGTTCACATTTGCCGCCCCGCGCGGGCGGCAAGCGCTGTTCAAACCCGAGCCTTGGATCGCGGTACTCCCTTTCGTCATCGTCATTTTCCCGCATCTGGCGTGGCTCAAGGACGCGCGCGACCTTGTTATCTCCGGTCTCGATGACGGTGACGTCGCCGGCCAAGCGGCTTCCGCCCTGTGGCTCCTGGTGGCGCTGGTGGCGACCCATCTCGGCCTTGCCTTGCTGGTTGGATTGGCCAGCGGCTGGCCACGCCGGCCGCGCGAGCTGGCGCCGCTGATCGATCGCAATCCGGTCGAGCCGTTCGCCCGGCTGTTCGTCTATTTTTTCGCGCTGCTGCCGGCGGGATCTGCGATCGCGGTCGTGTTCGCCAGCGGACGGCTCGGACCGCTCGATCGTGTCGCGCCGCTGGTAGTGCTATCGAGTCTCGCCATCATTGTCGCCGCTGGCGATCGCGTGCCGCTCTATCGCGAAAGAATGCTTTCCTCGGCTTGGTTAGGCCTGCTAACGGCGCCCCCGGTCCTCATCATGGTCGGCATTGTGCTGCTGCCGTGGACGGTGGGCGTCGATCTCAAGATTTCCCAGCCGGCCAATGCCGAGGGCCGCTTCTTCGCCGATAGTTTCCAGCGCCGCACCGGCAAGCCGCTCAATTTCATCGCCGGCGATGCGACTTTGGCGCCGTTGGTCGCGCTCGGCGCGCCGACCCGGCCGCATGTCTATTTCGACTGGGCGCCGCAGCGCAGTCCGTGGGCGAGCCCCGCCGATTTCCGCGCTCAAGGCGGCGTCATAGTGTGGCCGGCCGGCGATAATACCGGCACTCCGCCGGCGGCACTGAAGCAGGAATTCCCCACCATGGTGGCGGAAGTGCCGCGCTCGTTCGCGCGTGCGGTGCAGGGGATGTTGCCGCTGATCCGGATCGGCTGGGCCATGGAGCGCCCGCAAGCGCCCTAGTGATAACTTTCGCCCTCGCGCACTTTGCCGCGGAACAGCCAGTAGATGAAGGCGATATAGCCGAGAATCAGCGGCAGCAGCACCAGCGTACCGAGCAACATGAAGATCTGGCTCGCGGGTGCCGCGGCCGTCTCCCAGACCGTGAGCGAAGGTGGCACCAAATAAGGAAAGTTGGAAATCACCAACCCGAGATAGCCGAGCAAGAATAGCGCGATCACTGCTAGGAAAGGCGGCACCTCGCGTCCCTTCTCAAGCCAGCGCCAGAGCAAGAACGCCACCAGCGCTGTCACCACCGGCACCGGCCACAGGAAATAAAAATTTGGCAGCGAGAACCAGCGTGCCGCGACGCGCGGCTCGGTCAACGGCGTCCACACGCTCACCGCAGCCATGAAGGCGAGCACGACGAGCAGCAGCGTCTTGGCTTGGGCGCGCGAGCGCACGGCGACCGGGCCCTCGGTCTTCATCGTCAGCCAGGCCGCGCCGAGCAGGGCGTAGCCGGCGATCAGCGCCAGCCCGCACAGAAGCGCGAACGGGGTTGCCCAATGCAGCGGCCCGCCGGAATAGGCGCCATTGCGTACCGGGATGCCTTGAATCAAGCCGCCCAGGATGACGCCCTGCGCAAATGCCGCCAGCGTTGAGCCGACGGCGAAAGCGACATTGAGCCAAGTCTTGCTGTGCGACACCGTACGGAATTCGAATGCCACGCCGCGGAACACCAGCGCCAGCAGCATAACAATCACCGGCAGATAAAGTGCCGGCATCACCACCGCATAGGCGCGCGGGAACGCCACCCACAAACCGCCGCCACCAAGCACCAGCCAGGTTTCGTTGCCGTCCCAGAACGGGGCCACCGAGCGCATCATCTGGTCGCGCTCGCTCTCCTTCCGGGCAAACGGAAACAGGATTCCGATGCCGAGATCGAAACCATCGAGGATAACGTACATCGCGACGGCGGTGCCGATCAGCGCAGCCCAGATCACGGGGAGATACCATTCCATGATGCGTTTCTCCCGTCAGCGTTTCTGCACGGCTTGTCGCCCGGCATCGTGCGCGGCTGAGATCGGGCTTGAGCCGAAATGCCCGGTCTCCTCGGCGGCCGGTCCCTGCGGGCCCTGCGCGATCAGGCGGTTTATGTAATAGATACCGAACGAGAACACGACGCCGTAGGCCAGCACGAACAGAGCCAGCGTGAAGGCGATGCTGGTACTAGGCACCGGCGAGGTGGCGTCAGCGGTGCGCAGCACGCCCTGCACGAGCCAGGGCTGACGGCCGGTCTCGGTTACGGTCCAGCCGGCGATCACCGCGACGAAACCCATCCACCAGCATTGTGCCATCACGCGCAGATACCAGCTCGCCGTAAACAGCGTGCCTCGCCACCATAGAAAGACGCCGAATAGCGCAGCGGCGATCATGAAAACGCCGATACCGAGCATGATGCGGAAGGCGAAGAAGACGGTCTTTACCGGCGGCCGCTCCGACGCGGGCACGCTGGCAAGGCCTGGGAACAGGCCGTTCCAGCTGTGGGTGAGGATCAGCGAGGATCCATGCGGGATCGAAATCGCGAAACGATTGACGCCGGCCTTCTCGTCCGGCCAGGCGAAGATGTGGAAGTCGCCCGGCTGGGAGCCGTCCCAATGTGCCTCCATGGCCGCGACCTTGATCGGCTGATGCGCAAGCGTGTTGAGGCCGTGCTGGTCGCCGATGAACAATTGCAGCGGCGCCAGGATCGCCATCAGACCGATCGCCATGCGCAACATGGTGCGGCCTTCCTCGACATGTTTTCCGACGATCAGGTAGCGCGCGCCGACCGCCAGCACCACGAAACCGGTCGTGAGATAAGCGGCGTTGAGCATATGCGCGAAGCGATAGGGGAAACTCGGATTGAAAATGGCGGCGATCCAGTCGGTCGGAAACGCGACGCCGTCCTTGAGCTCGAATCCGGCCGGCGTCTGCATCCAGCTATTGGCCGACAGAATCCAGAACGCCGAAGTGGCGGTGCCGAACGCGACGATCGCCGCCGACATCACATAGAGCCACGGCGGCACGCGATTGAAGCCGAACAGCAGTACGCCGAGGAACGTCGCTTCCAGGAAGAACGCGGTGAGCACTTCATAACCGATGAGCGGGCCGACCACATTGCCGACGACGACCGAGAAGCGGCTCCAGTTAGTGCCGAACTCGTAGGACATCACGATCCCCGACACTACGCCCATCGCGAACGAGACCGCGAAGATCTTGGTCCAGAAACGCATCAGTTGGTGATAGCGCTCCGTCCCGGTGCGCAGCCACAGCACGCCGAGCGTGGCGATATAGGCGGACAGGCCAATCGTGAAGCTCGGGAAGATTATGTGAAAAATGATAGTGAAGGCGAATTGCAGCCGGGCCAGCAAGACAGGATCAAAATCCATCGCGGCCTCCGTACTGTCGTCTCAGTGGTACTAGTTTAGTCCCAATTCTTAAGTCATTGCGAGCCCATCGCGTTCCCTTGCGCGTGGTCCATCGCGGCAGCCGTGACCCAGCGGTATCCACATCATCCACAAGCCCATCCTGCGGCCTGCGTCGGCCCGGGCTAGGCTCTCCTTCTGGGCAGCCGGCGAAGGGGGCACTATGGCAAAACAGGCAAAGAAATCCGAAGCGGCGAGCGTCGCGCCGTTCGCGGCATGGCTGGAGAATTATTTCGGGCTCAAGGAGCAGGGCACCGACATCCGCACCGAATTCATCGCCGGTCTAACCACGTTTCTGACCATGGTCTATATCGTGTTCGTCAACCCGGCGATCCTTAGCAAGGCAGGTATGGATTCAGGCGCGGTGTTCGTCGCCACCTGCGTCGCCGCCGCGGTCAGCACGATGGTGATGGCGCTCTACGCCAATTACCCGATCGCGCTCGCGCCTGGCATGGGCATCAATGCCTTCTTCGCCTTTACCGTGGTACTGACCTATAAATATACTTGGCAGCAGGCGCTGGCCGCGGTGTTCTGTTCCGGCGTACTGTTCTTCCTGATTTCGGTCTTCCGCATCCGGCAATACGTCATCGAGTCGATCCCGCAAAATCTCAAACTCGCGGTCTCGGCCGGCGTCGGGTTGTTTCTCGGTATCATCGCGCTCGAAGAAGCCCATGTCGTCGTCGCGCAGCCGGCTACGCTGGTCACGCTCGGCGATCTGAAGAATCCGGTGGCGCTTTTGATGCTGCTCGGCTTCGTGCTGATCATCGCGCTCAATTATCGCCGCGTCATCGGCGGCACGCTAATCGGCATTCTGGCGGTCACGATCATCGGCTTGCCGCTCGGCCTGACGCATTACTCTGGCATTGTATCGCTGCCGCCGTCGATCCAGCCGACGCTGCTGCAGCTCGACTTCTCGCGTGTTTTCGAAGGCACGTTCTTGATCGCGATCTTCTCGATCCTGTTCATCGACGTATTCGATAATGCCGGTACGCTAATCGGTGTCACCCACCGCACCGGGTTGATGAAGAACGGCAAGCTGGCGCGTATGAAGGAGGCGCTGATCTCCGACAGTTTCGCCGCCATGTTCGGCGCGGTGATCGGCACTTCGACCACCACCAGCTATATCGAGAGCGCGGCCGGCGTCTCGGCCGGCGGGCGCACTGGCCTGACCGCAGTTTTTGTCGCGATCTTCTTCCTGATGGCGCTGCTGTTTTCGCCGCTCGCTGGCATGATCCCGGCCTACGCGACGTCGGCGGCGTTGCTTTACGTCGCTTGCGTGATGGCGCGCGGTCTTGCCGAAATCGATTGGGAAGACATCACCGAATATGCGCCCGCCGTGGTTGCCGCCATCTCCATGCCGCTGACCTATTCGATCGCTACTGGCATCGGACTCGGCTTCATTACCTATGCGCTGGCCAAGCTGCTCTCCGGTAGGGTCAAGGAGGCTTCGCCCGCGGTGATGGTGCTGGCGGTGCTGTTCGCGATCAAGTTCGCGGTGTCGGGATGAACCTGTTTGCCTCATGGCAAGCATGGGCGGTGCTGTCGGCGATATTTGCGGCGCTGACGGCGATCTTTGCGAAGGTCGGCGTTGAGAACATCAACTCCGACCTCGCCACCTTCATTCGCACGATCGTCGTTATCATCACGCTGGGATTTCTGCTGGCGATAACCGGTGAATTTCAGGCCCCCGGCAAGATATCGGGGCGCACTTATCTGTTTCTGCTGTTCTCGGGGTTGGGCACAGGCGCGTCTTGGCTCTGCTATTTCCGCGCGCTCAAGATCGGCGAGGCGGCCAAGGTGGCGCCGATCGACAAGTTGTCGGTGGTATTGGTGGCGATATTCGGGGTGGTGTTTCTCGGCGAGCGGCTGAGCGCGCCGAACTGGCTGGGGATCGCGCTGATAGCGGCGGGCGCGGTGTTGGTCGCTTATCGCTGATCGAGCGCCTTCTTGATCGCCAGAAAGTCCCGCCAGGCGAAACGTTTCTGCAGCGGGCTGCGCAACAAAAATGCCGGGTGGAACGTCGGCATGGCGCGAATCTCGCGTTTTCCCGTATTGAAAGAAAACCAGCGCCCGCGCGTCCTGGTGATACCTTCCTTGATGCCGAGCAGTGTCTGCGCCGACGGGTTACCCATGCAGACTAGAATGTCAGGGTCGACGAGTTCGATCTGGCGCAGGATGAACGGCAGGCAAATTTGGGTCTCCTGCGGAGTCGGCGTGCGGTTGCCTGGCGGGCGCCAGGGCACGACGTTGGCGATGTAGACGCCGGTACGGTCGAGGCCGATGGCGGCCAGCATACGATCGAGCAGTTTGCCGGAGCGCCCGACGAAGGGCAGTCCCTCAATGTCCTCGTCGCGGCCGGGCGCTTCGCCGACGACCATCACGCGCGATTTCGGATTACCGTCGGCGAACACCAGTTGTGTCGCGGTCGCTTTCAGAGCGCAGCCATCGAAGCGATCGAGGATGGCGCGCAGCTCATCGAGCGTCTTGGCGCTACGCGCCGCCTCGCGCGCGGCCATGGCGGCTTCGTCCAGGGCGGGCGGGGCCGCGAGCGGCGCGGCGCGGCCCTTGATTTCGAGGTCCGGCGGAGGGGCGACCGGTTGGGGTGCGCGGGCAGGCGGCGTCGCCAGTTCGGCCGTCGCGAAACGGTCCACTGGCTGCTCGCCGACCAAGGCATCGGCGCCGGCTTCCAGGTAGAAGTCAAGCAGATCGCGCGCCGGTTTGTTGCGGACGGAAGTCATGAATAAACCTTAGCACGGCAAACCCGCGATTGCCGCGGCTATGCAAAAGTGGACAATGGGGGATGGGAGTCGTTCATGGCTGAACTGCCCGCCCGCGAGGCGATGGAGTTCGATGTGGTGATTGTCGGCGCCGGCCCGGCCGGCCTCGCCGCTGCCATCCGCCTCAAACAGATCAATCCCGATATCACTGTGGTGATCGTGGAAAAGGGCTCCGAGGTCGGCGCCCATATCCTGTCTGGCGCGGTGATCGATCCTGTAGGGCTCGACCGCCTGCTGCCCGACTGGCGCGGTGATGACACGCCGATCAAGACAGCGGTCTGCGACGATCGTTTCTATTGGCTCAGTGTCGGCGGCGCATTGCGGTTGCCGAATTTCATGATGCCGCCGCTGATGGGCAACCACGGCAATTTCATCGTCTCGCTCGGTAGCGTCTGCCGCTGGCTGGCGGCCAAAGCCGAAACGCTCGGCGTTGAAATCTATCCAGGCTTTGCCGCGACGGAAGTTCTATTCGACAAAAACGGCGCGGTGTCCGGCATCGCCACCGGCGACATGGGCGTGGGCAAAAACGGCCAGCCCAAGGACAGTTTTACGCGCGGCATGGAGCTACGCGCCAAATACACGCTATTTGCCGAAGGCGCGCGCGGGAATCTCGGCAAGCAGCTGATCGCTAAATTCGATCTCGCGAGCGCCAGCGAGCCGCAGAAATTTGGGCTCGGCCTCAAGGAACTCTGGCAGGTCGCGCCGCAAAAACATCGCAACGGGCTGGTGCAGCACTCGTTCGGTTGGCCGCTCGACGGCTCGACCGGCGGCGGATCGTTTCTTTATCACTTCGATGACAATTTGGTGTCGGTCGGCTTCGTGCTGCACCTTAATTACGCCAACCCGTATCTGTCGCCGTTCGAGGAATTCCAGCGCTTCAAGACCCATCCGCTGGTGCGTGACACTTTCGCCGGCGGCAAACGTCTCGCCTATGGCGCACGCGCTTTGACCGAAGGCGGTTATCAATCGGTGCCCAAGCTCGCTTTCCCGGGCGGAGCGTTGATTGGTTGCGATGCCGGCTTCATGAACGTGCCGCGCATCAAAGGCAGCCACAATGCCGTACTTTCGGGCATTATGGCCGCCGAAGCCGTGGCCGCCGCGCTGGCGGGCAATCGCAGCCACGACGAACTCATCGACTATGAGGCGGCCTGGCGCTCTTCCGCGATCGGCAAGGACCTGTGGAAAGTGCGCAACGCCAAGCCGCTGTGGTCGAAACTCGGCACGCTGATCGGCATCGTGCTCGGCGGCTTTGACATGTGGTGCAACACGCTGGGCTTCTCGCTGTTCGGCACGCTCAAGCACGGCAAACCGGACTATGCCTCCCTCAAGCCCGCATCCGAGTGTACGCCGATCGCTTATCCGAAACCGGACGGCAAACTTACCTTCGACCGGCTATCCTCGGTTTTCCTGTCCAACACCAATCACGAGGAAGATCAGCCAGTGCATCTGCATGTGGCGGACATGAGTCTGCAGAAGACGTCGGAACATGACGTCTATGCCGGGCCTTCGGCGCGCTATTGCCCGGCCGGCGTTTATGAGTGGGCAGAGGAGGCGGGGTCACCTAAATTTGTAATTAACGCGCAGAATTGCGTCCATTGCAAAACCTGCGACATCAAAGACCCGAATCAGAACATAAATTGGGTTCCGCCCGAGGGCGGCGGCGGGCCGAACTATCCAAATATGTGATGTACGACTAGGCATTCTGGCCACGATGCTGCCACATCGAGGTTTTCAACCTCAACTTAAGTGTGGCGACCGCCGTTCTTGCCGGGGCGGCGCAAAAAGGCCATTCTTGGCCCAACCCTCGGCGGTTCGCACGTAACCTGCGGCCAGCCGCCTCATTGGAGCATCGCCCGTGAATTCTTCGTGTCTCGCCCGGTGCATTACCGGCACCGCGCTTGCCGTGTTTCTGGTGGCGGCACCGATCGAGCTTTCGGCGCAAGCGCCGGCTGCGACCGACCTTTCCGGGCTGACCGCCTCGGGCAGCTACCTTGCCGCCCGCCATGCCGGACAGGAGCGCGATGCTGGCGCCGCGGCTGCCTATTATCGTGCGGCGCTCAAATACGATCCGAAGAACGGCGAACTGCTGGACCGCGCTTTCCTGTCGCTGCTGGTCGACGGCAACATCGACGAAGCCGTGAAATACGCCGAGCGCATCAGTCACGCCGACAAGAACGACCGTGTCGCCCCGCTGGTGCTCGGCGTGGCTGCACTTAAACACAAGCAGTATGCCGTGGCGCGCCGCGACTTGGCACAGTCGATCCGCGGCCCGATCACCGATCTGACCGCGACGCTGCTCTCCGCTTGGGCGATGTACGGCGCCGGTGACGTCAAGAGCGCGGTGGCGGCGATCGACCGGCTCACCGGCCCGGATTGGTACATGATCTTCAAGGAACTACATGCCGGCATGATCTACGACCTCGCCGGCAACAAGAAGGAAGCCGGCGCGCGCTACGAACACGCCTATAAGCTCGATTCCTCTGCGCTGCGGGTGGTCGAGGCCTATGGTAGCTGGCTGTCGCGAAACGCCTCAACCAAGGAAGCGCTCGGCGTTTTCGAGGCCTTCGACAAGGTATTGCCGCGCCATCCTCTGGTGGTCGAGGCGATGAACCGGCTCAAAGCGGGCGATAAATTGCCGGCCCTGGCGACGACGCCACAGGCTGGCGCCGGCGAAGCGCTCTACGGCCTAGGCGCCTCGCTCGGACGACGCGGCGGCGAGGATCTCGGCCTCGTTTACCTTCAGCTTTCGCTCTTTCTCACGCCCAATCATCCGCTGGCGCTGCTCTCACTCGCCGATCTTTATGAGTCGCTCAAGAAGCCGGCGCTGGCGATCAAGATCTATGAACGCATTCCGCCGGCTTCACCGCTGCATCGCAACGCCGCGATCCAAATGGCGTCCAATCTCGATTCGCTCGGTCGTGCCGAAGAGGCCGAGAAGCATCTCGGCGCGCTGATCAAGGAGTATCCGGACGATCAGGAAGCGATCATGGCGCTCGGCAACATTTTGCGCGGGCACAAGAAGTTTGCCGAGTGTGCCGACGTCTATTCCAAAGGCGTCGCCGCTCTGAAGCATCCGGAAAAAGCCAACTGGGTGATCTTCTATTTCCGCGGCATCTGCTACGAGCGCTCCAAGCAGTGGCCGAAGGCGGAGGCCGATCTCAAAAAGGCGCTCGAGTTGTTTCCCGAGCAGCCGCACGTGCTCAATTATCTTGGTTATTCCTGGGTCGATCAGGGCGTGAACCTCGACCAGGGCATGGGCATGATCAAGCGCGCCGTGCAGCAGCGCCCGGACGACGGCTACATCGTCGATTCGCTTGGTTGGGCCTATTTCCGCCTCAATAATTACGACGAGGCGGTCAAGAATCTTGAGCGCGCGATCGAACTCAAGCCGGAAGACCCGACTATCAACGACCATCTTGGCGACGCCTATTGGCGCATCGGGCGCGTGCTCGAGGCAAAGTTCCAGTGGGCGCATGCGCGCGATCTCAAGCCCGATCCGGAGGACCTGCCGAAGATCGAAGCCAAGCTTAAGAACGGGCTGCCAGACGAGACATCATCGCAGGCCAAGGCCGGCAAGAAGAGCGGCGACGGCGGCTAACCCCAGGGTTCCAGCTTGAGCGCACCGCTGGTCGAACAGGCGCCCGCCAAGATCAATCTGACATTGCGCGTGCTCGGTCGCCGCGAAGACGGCTATCACCAGCTTGAAAGCCTGGTGGCATTCGCTGAACTTGCCGACACGCTCACCTTGCATCCGGGCGGCGATGACGCGCTCGACATAACCGGGCCATTTGCCACGGCCTGCGGCGGGGCGGAAGAAAATCTGGTACTCAAGGCGCTCAGGGCGCTACGTGAGCGTGTTGAGGGATTGAAAGCCGGGCGGCTCCTGCTCGAGAAAAACATTCCAGTCGCGGCCGGCCTCGGCGGTGGTTCGGCCGATGCAGCGGCGGCCTTGCGGCTCCTGACGCGCGCCAATGATCTCGAGGTTGACGATCCCCGCCTAGCGGCCGCTGCAAGCGCTACCGGCGCCGACGTGCCGGTTTGCCTTGATTCCCGCACGCGCATCATGCGCGGCGTCGGCGATGAGTTATCCGCGCCGCTCGATTTATCGCCGCTGGCGGCATTGCTGGTAAACCCGCGCGTCGCGCTGGCGACCCGTGACGTGTTCGCCAAATTCACCGCTGGACAGGCCAGCGAGAGGTCAATCGCCGATGTGCCATGTGAGGCCGGCGCGGCAATCGCGTTTCTCGATTCATACGGCAACGATCTCACGTCGGCGGCGGTCGCCTGCCAGCCGGTCATCGCCCAGGTGATCGAATGCCTGCTTGCCGTACCGGGCGCCCGGTTGACGCGCATGTCGGGGTCGGGAGCCACTTGCTTTGCGCTGTTTGCGTCTGCCGGTGAAGCCTTGGAGGCGGCACGGCGGCTGCAGGCCAAACGCAAGGGCTGGTGGGTCTGCCCGACCATGGTCGGTTCGGTGGACAGGCGCCCCTGAAAATTGTCCCGTCCGCGGGGAACCGTTGCCTGTCCGGTGATTTGCAGCTAGGCAGCGCGTAGTAGGAGAACGTCATGAAGGTCAGCCGGATTGTGATTGGCGTTATCGCCTTGATAGCGGGCTTGGGCGTCGTTACGTCCGGTCCCGCGCTGGCGCGCGCCAAGCACAAACAAAAAATAGCCCGCCATTGCATCGATCAGCCATCGCGCGGACCAACTTTCTATGGTTTTTTATTCAATCCGCCGCCGGAGCCGAACGGTTGCGCGCCTCCGGTCTATTACGCCGGCCGATATATCGGCCAGGATCCCGACCCGCGCATTCGCTTCCAACTTTTTCGCGATCCCGATACCGGCTATACCCATTATCACTAGCGGCGGGCCTGTTGCTTTTGACGCACGATTAGTGCGCGCGGGCGATACAGAAGGCGACGGTTTCTTCCAGCGCCGTCTTGATCTCTGACGGCGGAACCAAGGCAAGCGCGTCGGTGGCGATGGCGCCGTAATGGCGGGCGCGGCCGACTGTATCCTCGATCGCATGATGTTTGGCCATCAGTGTGATGGCATGGTCGAGATCGCCGTCGTGGATTTCGCCCCGGCCCAGCGTACGGTTCCAGAACGCACGTTCGCTTTCGCTGCCGCGGCGGAATGATAGCACCACGGGAAGCGTGATTTTACCCTCACGGAAATCGTCGCCGACATTCTTGCCGAGCTTGGCCGACTTGCCGCCGTAGTCGAGCGCATCGTCGATCAGTTGAAATGAAATGCCGAGGTTCATGCCAAACGAACGGCAGGCGGCCTGTTC
>Ga0134126_10002971_pt1 | contig 21317 bp, 18 predicted proteins | sample KB31752_FD_96881 | JGI IMG/M metagenome (GOLD analysis project Ga0134126, IMG submission 96881) | Terrestrial soil microbial communities with excess Nitrogen fertilizer from Kellogg Biological Station, Michigan, USA - KB3-175-2 | ecosystem: Environmental > Terrestrial > Soil > Unclassified ... | reverse complement strand
CTTGTCGCCGCTTGACGGGATCGGTCCGGATCAACTCGGTGTGCGCGAGTTAGAGGCGATTCTCAACGAGGGCGCGGTACGCGAAGTCATTCTCGCGACGAACCCAACAGTGGAAGGCGAGGCGACAGCGCACTTTCTCGGCGAGCTCGCGACCAAGCGAGGCATTCGTGCCAGTCGAATTGCGCACGGCGTACCGATTGGTGGCGAGCTGGAGTACGTCGATGGTGGGACACTGGCTCACGCCCTGACTGGGCGGCAGTCGGTCACCTGAATAAGCAGCGCCCGCGACGGCGCAGCGGCGCGGACCAGCGCCTTCCGGCGTGCCGCTCGCTTGTTATCGCCGTCTTTCTGGCCCGCGTGCTGCCGTCAAATCTTCAAACAACCGCCGCAACCGCCGATAACTCTCATACCGCCGTGCATCCATAGCACCCGCAGCGTCTTCGGCGGCCCCTCTCACGGCACATCCCGGCTCCCGCATATGGCGGCAGTCCGAAAACCGACACCCCGAGGCCAGTTGCTCAACCTCCACAAACCCTAAGCTCCGGCTGTCCAGCCGATCAATTGCAGGTGCGAAATCGCGCACTCCGGGCGAGTCAATTAAGTGCCCACCGTGCGCTAGATCGAACAGTCTCGACGCTGTGGTGGTATGCCGGCCTTCCTCCTCACGGACCAGGGAACCGGTTTCCACTTCGGCGTCTGGAATCAGCCGTTTGACGATGGATGACTTGCCCACCCCTGACTGTCCTACCAACGCCGCAACATCTCCTGCGCACCTGTCCAGTAGCCCGTCGATTCCCTCGCCGGTGCGAACCGAGCAAGAGATCCATTGATATCCGACCTTGTCGAACACATCGAGCTGCGCCCGGAGTTCGTCCCCGACGCCCAGCTCCATCTTGTTGACCACCAGCGTTCCTGAGATTCCGCCGGAAGCCGCCGCCGCCAGATAACGGTCAACCACGAACAGATCGGGAGCCGGTACCGGCGCGAGCACTACCAGTAGCCGTGTGAGGTTGGCGACCACGGGCTCGGACAACCCACGCAGATTGGAGCGGTAGAGTGCAGCCCGCCTTGGAAGCAGCTCTAGGACGTGTACTTCGTCATGGTGGGGATCGACGCGGCACCGCACGTTGTCACCGCAAACCAGAGTCAGTCCCCGCCCGAAGGGACGCGCCTTCAGCTCCTTTCCTGCGCTATCCCGCACGAGCAGATGGCGGCCAAACGTGGCGGTCACTCGGGCATCGAAGGTCTCATTCATGGCTTTGGAGCGTCTGGTAGACTCATACGACAGCCTTAGCACGCTACCATTACACCACGCCCCGCGGGCAGCAACATTCACCATGCCGAGCGCAGACCACCTGATTTGGATCGATCTTGAGATGACCGGCCTCAGGCCGGATTCCGATGCCATCATCGAAATCGCTACTGTCGTGACCGACAAGGAACTGGCGGTAGTTGCCGAGGGGCCGGTGATTGCGATCCATCAGAGCGAGGAAGTGCTCGCAGGTATGGACGACTGGAACCAGAAGCAACACGGGTCTTCGGGCCTGCTGGCTCGGGTGCGGGCGAGCAGGATCACGACTGCGGAAGCTGAGGCGCGCACGCTCGAGTTTCTAGCGCCGCTGGTAGCGCCGGGTGCTTCCCCAATTTGCGGCAACAGCATCTGTCAGGACCGGCGTTTTCTGGCGCGCCACATGCAAAAGCTCGAGCGCTTCTTCCACTACCGCAACCTGGATGTCAGCACCCTGAAGGAGCTTGCGCGGCGCTGGGCACCAGGGGTCGTGGAAGGCTTCACGAAGCAGGGCACCCATCTCGCCCACGCTGATATCATGGAGTCTATTCGCGAGCTGCAGCACTACCGTGCCAAGTTGTTCGCGCCCGCGTTCTCCGGCCGGCGTTAATCACAAAAGCTGGTTACGTTTGACGCGCTCGCGCGCGAGCGTGGCGTGGTGTCATTCCAAAGTGTCCTCGAAATGCTCTGCAGAATTGGCTGGCAGAAGTAAATCCAGTCGCGAACCCAATTTCGAGAATCGACAGAGAAGTCTCGCGTAACAACTGTCGCGAGCGCACAAGCCGCAGGCCAAGGTAGTGCCGGTGCACACTTTGGCCTAGTTGATTCCGGAAGGCTCGTTCCAGCTGCCTCAGTGAAAGCCCCGCGAACTCTGCAAGTCGTGCGCACGACAACGGCGTTTCGATATGCGCTTCCATAGTCTTCAAGGCTTTGAGCAAACGATCGTCGGTCACACCGAATCGGGCCTGCAAATCCATGCGCTGCGGTCCCGTCCCTTCACGAACATGGGTGTGCAGAAACCACTCGCTTACCGCGGACCCGAGCTCATAACCGTGGTCCCGCGTAATGAGGGCGACCATCATGTCGAGACCGGCGACTCCGCCAGAGCATGTGATCCGGTCTGCGTCTATCTCAAACAACGAGTGGGTGAGCTGAACACGCGGAAACGCTTCGCGTAGCGCAGGCGCGTGCTCCCAATGCACGGCGCACCGACGGTCATTCAAGAGCCCGGCTTTGGCTAGGATCACAGGGCCTCCAGAGATCCCGCCGATAATGACATTGCGGCTCGCGAGTCTGCGTAGCCACGCAAATGTGCGCCGGTCGTTAAAAGTGGCTGGATTGCCTCCTGCGCAGACGAACAGCAGATCGAAGGGCTGCGCGTCCGAGGCAAATTTGAAATCCGACAGTATGGCCGCGTCGCTGGATGCAATGGCCGGCTTGTCGCCTGGTGCAGTGTGCCACCAGCGATAAAGGGTCTTTCCCGACAGCTGGTTGGCGGCCCGAAGAGGTTCGACTGCCGAAGCATAAGTCAGCAAAGCAAAGCCTGGAATGAGTAGGAAGCCAACCGATTCGATCGGCTTGGTGGTCTCGGTTTGCCTTTTCGGACGCGCCATGGCGGGCATGCAAAGGTGACTGACGTGAAATGTACAGTTTCCGTCGTAAATCAGCAAATCAGGCGGCCAGGCTTGCATGAACATTTGCGCACGATCCGTTCGAGGGATTTTGCCCCGAGGTTCACAGGTTGATGCGGTATTCCATCTACAGTCTCATTCGTCAGGCGCTGCGCGGCCATCGTGGGTGGACGCCCGCATGGCGTGATGCTCCCCCGAAACCAAGCTACGACGTGATCATCGTAGGCGGGGGCGGTCACGGTCTCGCGACTGCCTACTATCTGGCAAAAGTGCACGGCATTTCTCGTGTCGCCGTGGTTGAGAAGGGTTATATCGGGTCCGGTAACGCCGGGCGCAATACAACCATCATCCGTTCCAACTATCTGCTTGGTGGTAATGTGCCCTTCTACGAGCTTTCAATGAAGCTCTGGGAAAGGTTGGAGCAGGAACTAAACTACAACGCGATGGTGAGTCAGCGCGGTGTATTGAACCTGTTTCATTCCGATGCGCAGCACGATGCCTTCGCTCGTCGCGGAAACGCCATGCGGATTCACGGCGTCGACGCGGAGCTTCTCGACCTCGATGCTGTCCGACGGATGGCGCCGTTTCTGGACTTCGATACGGCCAGATTCCCAATTAAGGGAGGCCTGTTGCAGAAGCGTGGGGGTACGGCGCGCCACGACGCGGTAGTTTGGGGCTATGCGCGGGCGGCGAGCAACCTAGGGGTCGACATCATCCAGAACTGCGAAGTAACCGGTTTCCTCAGGCAGGGTGATCGAATCACAGGCGTTGAGACAGCGCGGGGGCGCATCCATGCCGGCAAGGTCGGCATGGCGGTTGCGGGTAACACATCGAGATTGGCCAAGATGGTCGGCTTGCGTTTGCCAATTGAGAGTCACGTGCTGCAGGCCTTCGTTACAGAGGCGATAAAGCCGCTCATCCCTGGTGTCGTGACATTTGGCGCAGGTCATTTTTATATCAGCCAGTCCGACAAAGGCAGTCTCGTCTTCGGTGGCGATCTCGACGGATATAACTCGTATGCCCAGCGTGGCAACCTTCCGGCCGTTGAGGATGTCTGCGAAGAAGGGCTCGCGCTCATGCCCATTCTGTCCCGGTTGCGCATGCTGCGCTCTTGGGGTGGGATCATGGATATGTCGATGGACGGCTCACCAATCATCGATGTCACCCCAATCGAGAGTCTCTATCTGAATGGCGGCTGGTGTTACGGTGGCTTCAAAGCTACACCGGCCTCGGGCTGGTGCTTCGCGAATTTGCTTGCTCGGGGCGAGTCGCATCAGGCCGCGCGTGCCTATCGCCTGGACCGTTTTGCAAGAGGCTACATCCTTGATGAGAAAGGGATGGGCGCACAGCCTAACCTGCACTAAGTCTGCCAAAGCCTGAGTTAGTTACATGCGTATTTCATGTCCTTTTTGCGGCGACCGTAGTTCCGGTGAGTTCAGTTACATCGGAGCTGCAAACGGTTGGCGTCCAGCGAACGGTTCTGGCCAGACACCGCAGCAGGAGTTCGAGGCGGTATATCTGCGCGATAACCCGGCAGGTCCTCATGAGGAGCTTTGGTACCACGCCTATGGCTGCCGTAGTTGGCTGAAAGTGACGCGCGATACCCGGACTCACGAGGTGATAGCTGTCCGCCTCGCAAAGGATGCGGTGTCATGAGGTACCCCGATGACGTAATGTCAGAGCAGCCTAATCGCCTTACTAACAAAGGCCTGATCGACCGGCGTCGGGGTCTGAGTTTCCATTTCGACGGAAGGCGTTTCACCGGGTACGCGGGTGATACTCTCGCGTCGGCCTTACTGGCGGCGGGGGTGAAGGTTTTCGGCAGGTCCTTCAAGTACCACCGCCCGCGTGGGGTTGTCACAGCCGGTTCGGAAGAGCCCAACGCTCTGGTCGAGTTACGGACCGGGACCCGGAGGGAGCCGAATACTCGAGCTACCGTCGTGGAGTTGTTTGCAGGGCTCGAGGCACGCAGCCAGAACCGCTGGCCGTCGCTGGCCTTCGATTTGGGCGCCGTAAACTCTCTTCTGTCGCCGCTCTTCGTTGCCGGGTTCTACTACAAGACCTTTATGTGGCCTGCGGCCTTATGGGAGCGTCTGTATGAGCCCGTCATTCGCCGTGCGGCCGGGCTTGGGCGTGCCAGTCTCGAGCGAGATCCCGATCACTATGAGAAGGCCAACGCCTTTTGCGATGTGCTGGTCGTTGGCGGGGGACCCGCCGGTCTGTCAGCGGCCTTGACGGCCGCACGCTCGGGCGCTCGAGTGATCCTCTGCGACGAGGACTTTTTACTCGGAGGGCGTCTCAACGCAGATCAGCGTGAAATTGACGGTCTAAACGGACCGGAATGGGTACAGCAGGTCAGTTCCGAACTGGCTTCATTGCCAAATGTGCGCATCTTACGTCGTACTACGGTCTTTGGCTGTTATGACGGTGGCACGTTTGGGGCTGTAGAACGGGTTGCGGAGCACATACCTGTGCCGGCACCCCGGCAGCCTCGTCAGCGCCTCTGGAGGATCGTTACCAAGCGGACCGTACTCGCTACAGGAGCGATAGAGCGTCCGATTGTCTTCGGTAACAATGACCGGCCTGGCGTAATGCTGGCTTCTGCCGTTCGGACCTATGTGAATCGCTTCGGGGTCACGCCCGGACGGCGCGTCGTCGTGTTCACTACGACCGATGACGGCTGGAAGACTGCAGTTGATCTCATCGGCGCGAACGTTGCGGTGGAAGCTATCGTCGACACGCGCCCGGAGGTCGAATCTGCATTGCTCGTCGCAGCGAATCAATTTGGAACTCGAGTGCTGTTGGGTGCGCAGGTTACCTATGTACGCGGGACCAAGGCCCTACAGCGTCTAGCGGTCCGTGACCGTGCTGGCCATTTGGAATGGCTTACTGCGGACGCGCTGGCCGTCTCAGGTGGCTGGAGCCCGAACATTGCACTCTCGACTCATTTGGGGAAACGGCCACGCTGGTGCGAGAAAATCTCTGCGTTCATCCCCGGTGATGGACTGACGGGAATTACGGCAGTCGGTGCTGCGTCCGGGTCTTTCAGTTTGTCGGCCGCCTTGCGCGAAGGGAGCGCTGCCGGTGCCGGAGCTGCGGAGGCAGCAGGTTTTCGGGGGCGCGCTGCCCTGGCTTTTAAAGCGGACGATGAGAGCATTGGCGTGAAAGCCTTCTGGCACGTTACCGACCTCAACGGCAAGGCGTTCGTCGACTTGCAGCACGACGTCACATATCAGGACATCGCGCTTGCCTCCCGTGAGGGTTTCCGTTCGGTTGAGCTTTTGAAGCGGTATACGACGTTGGGAATGGCGACGGATCAGGGAAAGACTTCCAACATTAATGGCTATGCAATTATGGCCGCGCTGACCCAGCGCCCGATTCCGGAGGTTGGCACAACGGTATTTCGCGCTCCCTACACTCCAGTGGCACTAGGAGCCCTCGTGGGAGACCATTGCGGCAAGGACTTCAGGCCGACCCGACTGACCCCAAGTCATCATTGGGCACAGGAGCGCGGCGCCTCCTTTGTCGAGGTGGGGCAGTGGCTGCGCGCGCAGTGGTTTACCGCTGAGGGTGAGAAGAATTGGAGGGATAGCGTTTCGCGAGAGGTGCGAGCTGTCCGTTCGAGCGTCGGAGTTTGTGATGTATCGACACTGGGGAAGATCGATATTCAAGGGCCCGATGCAGCGGCGTTTCTTGATCGGGTCTATGTGAATACCTTCTCATCCTTGCCGATTGGCAAGGTGCGGTATGGACTCATGTTGCGCCAGGATGGTTTTGTTCTGGATGACGGTACCAGTGCGCGATTTGCTCCGGACCGCTATCTCATGTCAACGACTACGGCAAACGCCGGCAAAGTCATGCAACACCTCGAGTATGCGCGACAAGTGCTGTGGCCCCAGTTTGATGTGCAGATCGTGTCAGTCACTGACCATTGGGCACAGTTCTCGATCGCTGGCCCCAATGCTCGCCGTTTGTTGGAGCGTCTTTTGGGCGGTGCTGCAGACGTATCCAAGGAAAATTTTCCGTATCTCGCTTGCGGGGAGTTTTCCTGGCGCGGGATTTCGACAAGGCTTTTCCGCGTCTCATTTTCGGGAGAGCTTGCCTATGAGCTAGCCGTCCCGTCGCGCTACGGGGATGCCCTTATTCGGGCCATCATGGCGGCCGGTGAGGAGTGGAATGTCGTCCCATATGGGACCGAGGCACTGGGTGTCATGCGCATTGAGAAGGGTCACGTTGCCGGTAATGAGCTCAATGGGACCACGACGGCCGGCGACCTGGGCTTCGGCCGGATGCTGTTGACGCAGAAGGAGTTCGTTGGGCGCGCGATGGCTGCTAGAGAGGGGCTGATGGATCTCGATAGACCGACGCTGGTGGGGGTGCGGCCGCTCGATCCCAGAGCGCGCCTGTATGCCGGCGCCCATTTTCTGCCACGTCATGCGGAGGTGCTGCCGGAGAATGATGCGGGCTATCTGACGTCAGTTGGGTTTTCTCCAACGCTCGAAAGCTGGATAGGTCTGGGTCTGTTGACGCGAGGTCAGCTGCGTCGGGGGGAGATTGTTCGCGCGTACGACCCGCTGCGCAGTAATGATCTTGAGGTTGAGGTGATGTCACCGGCCTTCTTGGATCCTGAAGGAACGCGTCTTCGTATTTAGGGGGTAATACCGCGATGTCGGCTACATCTGCTTCTTTGCTCGCCCGGGCACCATTTTCGGAGCTGCAGCTCAAGGAGATACCCAACAGTAGGGTCGTCGTGTCGGCTCGCCATAGCCTGAGCCTTGCGACTTTGATGGCAAGGAAAGCTCAAGAAGCGACGCTTGCTTTACGTGTGCGCGAGCACTTTTGCGTTGAGTTACCGCAGGGCTCGCAACGAGCGGCAGCGGGCGAGTTTGCCTTTGCAGGTCTCGGTCCTGGGACTTGGCTTGTAACCCGCGAGGGAGAGGAGGGGGTTCACTTCGACGCGCTCAAAGCGGCCGTCGTAGATGTAGGTTCGATAGTGGACCAGAGCGACGGTTATGCGGTACTGCGTCTTTCGGGATCCGGTGCCCGGGACACACTTGGCAAGCTTGTCCCGCTGGACCTCGATGAATGCACCTTCGAGGTGAATACCGTCGCGTGCACTGCAATGGGGCACGTTGCCGGTGTAATTTGGCGAGTGGACGACCTGAAGGACGGCGCTCCCGTTTTCGAAATCGCCGTCCCTCGCAGTTACTCGGAGTATTTCTGGCGTGTCGTATCGAAGAGTCTGTGAAAGCGAGCACAGGCCCTATCTTTACGGCTTCCCCAAAAACAACCAAGTCTCCACCACTGTATCCGGATTGAGCGACATGCTCTCAATCCCCTGTTCCAGCAACCACCGCGCCAGATCAGGATGATCAGACGGCCCCTGGCCGCAGATCCCCACGTATTTCCCTTTCTTCTTGCAGGCGGTAATCGCAAGCGACAGCATCCGCTTCACCGCCTCATCCCGCTCGTCGAAAAGCTTCGCAACAATCGACGAGTCCCGATCCAAGCCAAGCGTGAGCTGTGTCATGTCGTTAGACCCAATCGACATGCCATCGAAGTACTCAAGATACTCATCCGCGAGCAGCGCGTTAGTCGGCAGCTCGCACATCATGATGACCTTGAGATCGTTCTCGCCGCGTCGCAACCCATTCTGCGACAGTAGCTCCACGACCTGGCTCGCTTCCTTCAGGGTGCGTACGAACGGCACCATGATCTGCACATTAGTGAGCCCCATAGTCTCGCGCACCTTCTTCAGCGCGCGGCACTCGAGCTCAAAGCAGGGCCGGAATGTCTCGTCAACGTAGCGTGAGGCGCCACGGAAGCCGAGCATGGGGTTTTCTTCTTCAGGCTCGTAGCGCGAGCCGCCGATCAGATTGGCGTACTCGTTCGACTTGAAGTCAGAGAGACGCACAATGACCGGTTCCGGCGCAAAGGCGGCAGCGATCTGCGCAACGCCTTCGGCGAGTTTGTCGATGTAGAACCCCACCGGATCCGAATAACCTGCCATCTGTTCGCGGATCTGCTCCTGCAGCTCGCCGTCCAGCCGATCAAATTCCAGCAATGCGCGCGGATGCACGCCGATCATGCGATTGATAATGAATTCCAGACGCGCAAGTCCGACACCCCTGTGCGGAATGCTGGCGAAATCGAAGGCACGATCCGGGTTGCCCACGTTCATCATGATCTTGACGGGGATCTTCGGCAGCGAGTCGAGCTCGATCTGTTTGCGCTCGTACTCGAGCAGACCGTCGTAAACATAACCGGTATCGCCTTCAGCACAGGAGACCGTTACCTCCTGACCCTCGCGAATGGTCTGCGTCGCATCACCGCAGCCGACAACGGCGGCGATGCCCAGTTCGCGGGCGATAATCGCCGCGTGGCAGGTACGGCCGCCGCGGTTGGTCACAATCGCCGAGGCGCGCTTCATGACAGGCTCCCAGTCCGGATCTGTCATGTCCGCGACGAGGACATCACCTGCCTGTACGCGAGCCATTTCGCTCACGTCACGGATCACTCGCGCAGGCCCGGAGCCGATCCTCTGTCCGATGCTCCGGCCAGAAGCCACAACCTTGGACCGGGACGACTTCAGCGTGAAGCGCTGGATCGTGCGGCCGGCACGGCTCTGAACTGTCTCCGGGCGAGCCTGAAGGATATAAATCTGACCCGTGGATCCGTCCTTACCCCACTCAATGTCCATGGGCTTCTTGTAGTGGTCCTCGATGATGAGTGCCTGGCGCGCCAGCGCCATGATGTCCTCATCGGTGAGCGAGAACTTCTTGCGCTCGGCTTTCGGCACCTCGACCGTCGCCACCCGTTCCGCGGAGCCGGCCGGCGCATAAACCATCTTGATCGCTTTGCCACCCAGATTCCGACGCAGGATGGGATGTTTGCCGGAGCGCAGTGTTGGCTTGTAAACGTAGAACTCGTCGGGATTCACCGCTCCCTGCACGACTGTCTCCCCTAAGCCGTACGAGGAGGTGATGAATACAACATCACGGAATCCGGAGTCGGTGTCGAGCGTGAACATCACGCCGCTCGAGCCGAGGTCGCTGCGCACCATGTGTTGGATGCCGGCGGACAGCGCCACGACGTTGTGATCGAAGTTCTGGTGAACGCGATACGAGATGGCGCGGTCGTTGAACAACGACGCGAAGACTTCGTGCATGGCCTTCAGGACCGCCGCCTCACCGCGGACGTTCAGGAAGGTTTCTTGCTGACCGGCGAAAGAGGCTTCCGGCAGATCTTCGGCGGTAGCCGAGGAACGTACGGCAACGGCAATCTCCTGGCCCTTGCTCATTTTCCGCAGCTCGTCCAGTACCGCCTTCTCGATCTGAGGCGGGAAGGGCGTCGCAAGAATCCAGCCTCGGATGCGAGCACCGGTGGCTGCAAGTTTCGCTACGTCATCGACATCGAGCCCCGCGAGCTCGGTACGGATGCGGGCGTCCAGTCCCCCTTGCTGCAGAAACTCACGATAGGCATGCGCGGTGGTGGCAAAGCCGCCCGGCACTTGGACGCCGAGTTTGGCCAGGGAACCGATCATTTCGCCCAGGGAGGCGTTCTTGCCGCCGACGGTCTCGACGTCGTGCATGCCGAGCTGCTCGAAGGGGATGACGTATGCGTTCAAAGGGGAGACCTCTTGCGATCAACAGTTGGCTCCGTCCGGCGTCAAGCGACATAACGCTTGCTAGGAGCGGAAAGCGGTGAAAGACTGCGGGCTCAACGAACCTGTCAGGGGGCGAAGTCAAAACCGTGAGCCGTCGAACCGCATTTTTCGTATCGGACCAGACGGGGGTGACCGCCGAAACTCTGGGCCACAGCCTCATGACGCAGTTCGAAGGCGTCGAATTTCGGGCGGTGACTTTGCCATTTGTATCGAGCATTGACAAGGCACGGGAAGCTGTCGCGCGCATTAACCGGGCTGCCGCGGAAGAGGGCCTGCGGCCCATTATTTTCAGCACCCTCGTGCAGGACGAGTTGCGCGATATTGTACTCGGTGCCAACGGATTGTTCCTCGATTTTTTCGGCGCCTTCGTCGGTCCTCTGGAGCGCGAACTCAACACCCGCTCGAGTCACCGCGCCGGCCGGGCGCACGGTATGGCGGATATTGCCTCCTACACCATACGCATCGATGCGACCAACTTCGCGTTGACGAACGATGACGGCGTGGGCGGCGATTACGCGCGTGCCGACGTCATCCTGGTCGGCGTCTCCCGGTCCGGAAAGACCCCGACCTGCCTGTACATGGCCCTGCAATACGGCATCTTTGCAGCCAACTATCCTTTGACCGACGATGATCTGGAGTCGGGAACACTTCCCGCCCGCCTCGAGCCTTACCGTCGCAAACTTTATGCCTTGACTATCAAGGGGGAGCGCCTGCAACAGATCCGTAATGAGCGGCGTCCGGAAAGCCGCTATGCCTCACGGCAGCAGGTTACCTATGAGCTGCGCGCCGCGGAGGCTATGTTTGCCCGTTATTCCATTCCTTCGCTGGACACGACCGAATGCTCCATCGAGGAGATCGCCAGCCGTATTCTCAACACCACTGGAATCGAGCGGCGCCTGCGGCCTTGAGAAGCCTGGTCCGACAGGCTCCTGGTGGCCTGTTTTTTGCTGTCGTAGCCCTTGGGGACGGCCCCAGCGGCAGCATGAAACTTGCAAGCCTTCCTGACAGTCCCCATTCATAGTACCGTCCCCCGTAAGGCGCTTTCGTTGCGCCATCATGTTGCCGGCGCACTATCTGCAGCGCGCCCCAAACAAAGCCGGAATTTGCGGCTCTGTCCGGCTTGCACAGTCACCTGCGTGCGTTATAGTCGAGGCGAGATGCTACTGAATGACACACTGACACCCGTCTCCTGGCGTACGAAGCCACGCAGCTTCGTGGCGCTCATGGGGCTGTATGAAAGTAACTACATCCGCCTGAATTGGCTGGCGGGTACCCTCAGTGGCCTGGACGGGCGGCACCGTTCCGCGGTGCCGGGGGATTGTGATCTTCTTCTCAACGTGACCGAGCGCTCCCCGTATACGAGCACACTGAATTTGACCTACCTGCTCGAAGGGGAAGCCGATCACGCCGTCCAATACCCGGACATGCGTGTACGGATCTACCACGACGCCCACGTCGTGGAGGCCCTCGAGTGGGCGGCACCGCGAAACCCGGTTCTGAAGGCTCTCCGCACCCATGCGGAGCGTGAACTGGATCAGCGCTGGGGCCGTAACGTGATGCTAAATAAGTGGCTGGAATACTGCGTGGAGCGAGGGCATCGCTTCTCATCCGCCACGAGGCTCCCGGCTGACGCGTGATGTGTGGGCGGCCCGGGCCCGCTCACATTTCATGAAGGCACTGCGACAGCTCGGATTTTTCAAGCTCCCATTCCGCCAGGACGATCCGCCGCCGGACGAAGACGAGGACCGCGTCCTCGCCCTGTTCCATAATCGCGCGGAGCTGAGAAGGGCTCACGGGGAGTTACAGGAAGAGATATACCGCCTCAAGGACCGCGTTAAGCAGCAGGAGGGGGCGACAGCGCGCGTCCAGGAAATGCTGAATACGCTGGAGGAGCGTCTCGGTATCCCGGATTCCGCCTATCCCGCGCTCGTTTTTTACCAGCTGCGGCGGCTCTGGCAATCCGGCCGCGAAATCATTGAGCAGTTTGTCGGTGACCTCGTGCGCCAGCAGGAAGAACGTGAGCGCCGGCAACACCTGGCCGAGCACAATCGCAAGCAATTCTCCAAACGTGAGTCGGCCGAAAAACATCTGCGCGCTGCAGAGACTTCGGCCGCGCAGGCGATGGCCCTTGTAACCGGACTCGAGGCTGAGCACGCAAGGCTCACCCGGTTCTGGCATTACTTCAAACGTCGCGCCCTCGACCAACGTATCACCCAGGCGCAATCGGTCGCGGTGGGCGCTAATGGGACGCTGATTGATGCACGTGCGGTAGTGGACGCCATCGAGAGGGAACCATTGCCGGAATTCCCAGGTCTCACCGTTGAGACGCGCCGTGCAATCAACATTGCGGCGATCGCCTATGCCGAAGTTTTGTGTTTGCGGCTCGTTAAAACGCCACTCGTCCGGCTTGCGCGCGAGGCGACTAGCCGCCGTGAAGTCACGGATGATTACGGGAATCGGGAAGAATGCGAAGCGCTCATGGCCGAGATCGATCGTGCGCGCGTGATTCTTTACAGTAAGACTAACATCGCACAGGAAGTGAAAGCGCGCAGCGAGCGTCTCAAACAGGTCGCACGCTATCGCACTCTGGCCGATACCTCGCCGATGTCGGATTCGCTGGCGTTTTCCGAGGGCGACGTGTTGGACACCGAGGCTACTGGGGCCGCGGTGGCTCGCATGCCCAACGTCCTGGGCGAAGACACCTGGGACTTGTTCCGAATTCTTTTGCGATAGGGCGGCAGAAATTGCCGCCAACCGCGCCGCAGGCGCATCACGATGACATAGCCGGCAAAAACCACGCTTTTTGCCCGGGGCGCGTAGCCGGCTAGCTACGGAGTGATGTCCGCGGAAATTGCCGGGAGCAATTTCCGCCAATCAAATCAGCTACGGCGCGCGGTCTTCTGTTGCGGAGTCTTCTCCGCACGCGTCCCGGTTACAATGTCCGCCATGATCTCGGCCGACTGAGTCAGCACGATATCCGGCGAGTCATCCTTTACCTTGTCGAGCTCTTCAGCCGTCTTGTACGGAGGTAGGTTCTTGGCGGAGCGGCGGGCATTTTCGCGGTCCAGCCGTTCCTTTTCCTGCTTCGCGCGCTCTTCACGACGGACTTTCAGATTGAGCGACAAGCTCTTCTCACTGCGGACCGTATCGATGGCAGCGATGTCCGAGACCAGCCAGCGATAGTCGGCATCATGCTGCGCGCGGCTGTCCTCTTCGGAAGCCAGCACCGCCACGGGCGGCACCGTCGTGGCCTCGGTGCTTGCCTGGAAGGGCACCCCAGCGATGCGGTCCCAGGGCAGGGCGGAGTCGAGCGCACTTTCGCCGACTTCCTTCATGTCGATCACAGACGGCAGCGGCACATCGGGCTCAACGCCGCGATGCTGCGTGCTCTCACCCGTCACGCGATAAAACTTGCCGATGGTTACGGTCAGCTGGCCGCTGGTGGGCTTCTGCGACCAGCGGTCGAGCGGTACCAGGTTCTGGACCGTGCCCTTGCCGAACGTGCGCTGTCCGATGATGACGCCACGGTGATAGTCCTGGATGGCGCCGGCGAAGATCTCAGAGGCGGAGGCTCTGAAGCGGTCGACGAGCACCGCCAGCGGGCCGGTATAAGCCGGAGTGGGCTCCGGGTCATCCAACACCTCGAGCCGGCCTGTCGTGTCGCGTAGCTGCACTACCGGGCCGTGATCGATAAACAATCCGGTCAGCGCGGTCGCCTCGGGCAGGTAGCCGCCGCCGTCGCCGCGCAGGTCGAGAACCAGGCCGTCAATGTTCTCGGTCTGCAGCTCCTTGACGAGCTTGAGCACATCGCGCGTGGTGCTGCGGTAGTTCTGGTCACCGGCATTCTGCGCCTGGATGTCCTGATAGAAGCCCGGGACGGTGATGATCCCGACCTTCAGCGTTTTGCCGTTACGCGCGACGGTCTTGACCTCTTTGTGCGCGGCCTGCGCCTCGAGCGTCACTTTGTTGCGCGTGAATTCCAACACCTTCTCTTTCGAGCCCGGCGCGGCGCCCGCTGCCAGTACCTGCAGGCGAACATTCGTGCCCGCCTTGCCACGGATGAGCTGAACGACGTCATCCAGGCGCCAACCGATCACATCGGTGAATGGGCCTTCTTTTCCCTGCCCCACGCCCGTGATCCGGTCGTTGGTGTTGAGTGTGCCGGCCACAGCTGCCGGGCCGCCCTCGAGTACGCTCATGATGGTGACGTAGTCGTCCACCAACTGTAGCGACGCGCCGATGCCCTCGTAGTTGAGGCTCATCTGGATGCGGTATTCCTCGGAGTTGCGCGGCGAGAAATAGCTCGAATGCGGGTCAAATGAACGCGCGTACGCGTTCATCAGATTCTCGAACACATCTTCCGGCGTAATCTGGTCGACGCGCTTCAGCACGCGCTCATACCGCTTGCGCAACAGGTCGGAAACTTCCGGCCATTGCTTGCCGGTCAACATCAGCGATAGCGCGTCGTTCTTTACCCGCTTGCGCCACAGGTCCTGCATCTCGGCGGGAGTGGCGGGCCACGGTGCTTTGGAGCGGTCGAATTCAAACGACTCGTTGACTGTCCAGTCGGGCTCGGCCTTCAGCATCGCGAGCGCCGCGTCCATGCGCTCACGGTTGCGTTGTTGGAAGCGGTTGAAGATCAGATAGGCCGGCTCGATATCGCCGGTGCGGATCATGTCGTCGAACTTCAGGCGGTAGGCAGAGAACTCGGCGATATCACTCGCCAGGAAGTAACTGCGTTGGCCGTCGAGGAAGTCGAGGTACCGCGTATAGACGAGCTCCGACATCTTGTCGTCTATCGGGGCGCGGCTGTAGTGAGCTTCTTCGAGAATCCTACCGATCTTGCGGGCCGTGGCGCGCTGCGCTTCCGTGGGAGCAATGGCTCCGGGTGGCAGGACCGAGGTGCTCGCCGGGGCTCGGGCCGATCCAACCATCGCAAGGGCCAGGATCGTCAGAGCCGAGGCGGCAATCCAGCCGGATGACCGGCTAAAAGACTTTGACATCGTTACGACGCTCGTAAGTTCGGTAAACTTTGGCACAAGGCTAGAACGTGCGGACCACCTCAGCAAGCAGGAAACGCGCGAATCTGTCTAGCGCGAATCTCTTCGGGAACCATTATGCGTCCTTTAGGTTTTCTGCTGGCCATTCTCACAGGCTCCACGGTTGCGCTTTCGACAGGGCTGCTGCTCACTTGGGTGGTGATCCTCTTCCTTCCGGAGAATGAGGCTCAATTTGCGCCGGAGCACGGTCCGCTACTGCGCGCCGTCGCTGTTTTCACACTGTTCGCCGCAGCCTCCGCTATCAGCTTCTACGGTGAATTGGCCGCTCGATCCCGTTCATGGCGGTTCGTCGCGCACTTTGCAACGGTTGCCATGTTCGGCGTGGCAGTCTGGATGTACTGGCCCAAGTAGGATCCACCGGTCGAGATGGGAGCCGGTGCCGGCCGAGGGCTGATTTTCCCTGGCCGATCGGCCATCACCCCACTGTCATAATACAGGTTTCAAGCCACCGCGCTTGCCGTCCGTCACAGGATTGGCATGCAGGTGCTTTCCGCAGGCTTTCTGGGGAGGCTTTATGGCTGCGATCAAGATCGCCGGGGCGTCTGGGTGTCGGAACCCGGAGAAACGCGGCCTGAGCGCAGCAAGGCCCATAGAGCCCGCACGACTGTGAGCAGGATGTAGGGGCCGAGAGCTACGCACCAGAATATGACAGACCCATGGGCGAGGCCGGTGAAGTAATCCGCCAGCAGCCTCGCCGGGCCCGTGCCCGCCGTGGGGTCCTGAGTGTGCGTATAGGGCCCCAGGATCCGATTACCGACCACCCAGATCAGCAGTGGCAGGATGAGCAGCCCGGTGACCACCGCAATTCCAAAAATCAGCAGCTCACGGCGAATGGGAGCGCCGGTCGGGCGCTCGGTGGTCCCGGAATCGGAAGCTTGCGCTGAAGGATTGGCGGCCATTGAATCCGTTGACTGAAAACCCGCTTGAGCGGGCGGGCATAATAGCGTTCTCATGCAAAAAATCAGAGCAGCGGTTATCGGTGTCGGCTATCTCGGCCGATTTCATGCACAAAAATACGCGCAGGCGGAGGGGTGCGAGCTCGTCGCCGTCGTCGATTCGCGCCAGGAGGCTCGCGACAAGGTCGCGGCCGAAGTGGGCACGCGAGCTTTGGCGGATTACCACGAGCTGCTTGGGAAGGTCGACGCGGTCAGTGTGGTGACGCAGACGCCGGCTCACTTTCCAATTGCGCGTGATTTTCTGAATGCTGGCGCCCACGTGCTGGTGGAGAAGCCCATCACCGAAACGGGAGCCGAAGCCCGGGAGCTCATTGAGCTTGCCGCGCGGGGCAAGCGAGTGCTGCAGGTCGGGCATCTCGAGCGCTTCAATGCGGCGATCCTTGCGGCCGAGCCGCATTTGCGCTCGCCACGCTTTGTGGAGTGCCATCGCCTCGCGCCTTACCGGGAGCGTGGCACCGACGTGAATGTCGTGCTCGATCTCATGATCCATGACATTGATATCGTGCAGACGATCGTTGGCGTGCCGATTACGAGCATCGATGCTGTTGGGACACCGGTGTTCTCTGAAGAGATCGATATTGCCAATGCGCGCATCCGCTTTGCCAACGGCTGTGTAGCCAATGCGACGGCCTCGCGCGTGAGTCTCAAGACTGAGCGGAAGATGCGCGTTTTCGAGGACGACGCGTATCTGTCCCTGGATTTGCAACAAAAGATCCTTACTGTTATCCGCAAGCGCAACCCGTCCGAGCCACCTGGCCCATTGCCTGTGACCATCGAGGAGCAAAATCTCGATCAGGGCGATGCTCTCAAAGCCGAGATCGAATCCTTCCTCGACTGCATCCGCACGGGCCGTGCGCCGGTGGTTTCTGGCGAAGCGGGACTCATGGCGTTGGAAACGGCCATGCGAATTACCGAGCAGGTGCAGCAGTCGCTGGCGGCGCGGCAGGCGCAAGCCGGCTCGGATTAAGTAAAGGCTGACGGGAGCGATACCGTGCCGAACGATCAGTTACTTGCCGATCTGCGAACGCTGGTGGGTGAAAGGGGCGTCGTCACCGGTGAGCCTCTGCGCGCCCGTACGTACGACCCCTTCGCTGGGGAAGTTCGCGCCGAAGTGTTGGTTCGACCGCGGGATACAGCGCAGGTGTCGGCTGTTCTGCGTCTATGTCACTCCCGAGGTCAGAAGGTCGTGACGCATGGCGGTTGCACCGGACTGGTGTACGGCGTTGCTGCGGGCGTGAACGACCTGATTCTATCGTTGGAAGCGCTTAACCGGATCGAAACCGTGGATGTGCCCGGCCGCACCATGCGCGTCGAGGCGGGTGTGACGTTGCAACGTGCGCAAGAGGAGGCTGAGCGCTTCGATCTGATGTTTCCGCTCGATCTGGGCGCACGCGGGAGTGCCACGATCGGCGGCAATATCTCTACCAATGCGGGCGGTATGCGCGTGGTCCGTTATGGGATGATGCGTAGCCTGGTGCTTGGTGTCGAAGCCGTGTTGGCCGATGGCACTGTGTTGGGTTCGCTGAACCGGATGCTGAAGAACAACGCCGGATATGATCTGAAGCAGTTGTTCATCGGTACCGAGGGGACTCTCGGCGTCGTGACGCGTGCCGACCTGCGGCTGGTTGCGCTTCCGCGCAGTCGTGGCAGCGCTTTTGTGGCGTGCCCCGACTTCGACAGCTTAGTTCGTTTGCTCGGCGCGATGGATGCCGGACTGGGTGGCCAGTTGAGCGCATTTGAGGTCATGTGGCCGGATTTCTACGAGGTCACCACTACGCCGCCGGCCGTCAGCGTGCCAATCCTGCCGCATGGCCATGGCGTCTATGTGCTCATCGAGTCGTTGGGCGCAGACCCGCAATCCGATGCCGAGCGTCTCGAGCAGGCGCTCGGTGCCGCAATGGAGCAGGGGCTGGTCGCTGATGCGGTGATCGCCAAGTCCGATCTCGAACGACGTGCGATGTGGGCTCCTCGGGAAGATGTGTTTCAAACACGGCGTTACGGTCCGACTCACAATTTTGATGTGAGTCTCGCCATATCGGATATGCCGGGATATCTGGATGTGCTGCGGCGTCAGTTGGCACAGGCCGTGCCTGCCGCGCGCATGTACGTATTCGGTCATGTGGCCGATGGTAATCTTCACATCACCGTGTCTGTCGGCGAAGCGCCCGAGGCGACTTTCGAAACTGTCGAGCGCTGTGTGTACGAGCCGTTGCGCTCGATTGCCGGCTCGATCTCCGCCGAGCATGGGATCGGGCTGGAGCGCAAAGCGTACTTAAGCATCTCGCGCTCGGCGGCCGAGATCAGCACAATGAGGGCGTTGAAAGCGGCGCTCGATCCGCGCGGTATTCTCAATCCGGGGAAGATTTTCGATGTCCAAACAGCCTGAGCATTTCCGGCGCGAGCCGCGTCCGGTCAGCGTCGCCGCGATTCAGATGAGCTGCGATTGGGATGCCGACGGCAACATTGCCAAGGCGGAGCAACTGGTGCGGCAGGCGGCCGCGCGCGGTGCGCAGATCATTTTGCTGCCGGAGTTGTTCGAGGCGCCGTATTTCTGCATCGAGCAGGATGTCCGGCACCTGCGCCTGGCGCGCAGTGTTGGCGAAAATCGCGCCGTACGTCACTTCAGTGCGATCGCGCGCGAGCTGGGTGTGGTGCTGCCGATCAGCTTCTTCGAGCACGCGGGGCAGGCCTATTTCAACTCGATCGCCATCATTGATGCCGACGGCACGAATCTTGGCATCTATCGCAAGTCGCACATTCCAAACGGGCCGGGTTATCAGGAGAAGACCTATTTCAGTCCTGGCGACACTGGCTTTAAGGTGTGGCAAACGCGGTTCGCGCGCATCGGCGTGGGCATCTGTTGGGATCAATGGTTCCCAGAGACCTCGCGCGCAATGGCGCTTCTCGGGGCTGAGATCCTGTTTTATCCGACCGCGATCGGCAGCGAGCCGCCGCCGGCGTTGCCGGTCAACTCACGCGAGCATTGGCAGCGCACGCAGCAGGGGCAGGCTGCAGCCAACCTCACGCCGTTGGTAGCTTCGAATCGCTATGGGCTGGAGCGCTCGGTGCAGAATCCCGACGGTCTGTACATCAATTTTTACGGATCGTCGTTCATCGCTGACGGCACTGGGGCCAAGGTTGCCGAGGCGGGTGAAGAGGGCGACGCCGTGCTGACGGCGTCGTTTGATCTCAATGCCGCGGCAGAGCTGCGCGACAATTGGTTCGTATTCCGGGATCGGCGGCCGGAGCTGTACGGGCCCATCGTGTCGTTGGATGGGCGGCCGCGTTAGGCGATCACCGGCCCCGGCCTGTCCTAATTCTTCGCGATCCAGTCCTGCGCTTCTTTGAGCTCGTTGACGAAGCGGGTGTATTCGTTCCTACGTTGCACGTCGTCAGGAATGCGCAACAAGAACGACGGATGTACTGTGACCCACAGATGCGTGTTCGGCGTGAGTCGTGTTGGTGCGCCGCGCATTTGCGATACGGTCACCGGGTGACCTAGTAACGCGCGGGCGGAGGTTCCGCCTAACGCCATCACGAGCTTGGGCGCAACGAGTCGCAGCTCTTCGGCCAGCCACCAGCCGCACGCTTCGATCTCGCTCGCGGCGGGCTTGATGTGCAGACGCCGTTTCCCCCGCGGCTCGAATTTGAAATGTTTGACTGCGTTGCTGATGTAGACCGTCTCGCGACTCAGGCCCGCATCATGCAACGCCCGATCGAGCACCGCGCCAGCGGGCCCGACGAATGGGTGACCCTGCAGGTCCTCGGAATCGCCTGGCGCTTCTCCAATCAGCATGAGCTTCGAGGGCGCGGCGCCTTCGCCGGGCACGCCATGCGTAGCGGACTTCCACAGTCCGCACCGTTTACAATCATTTACCGCATCGCGCAGCTCACTAATGGACTTCAGAGTGCGCGCTCCCGTGAGCGCATTCTCATCGTCGGCGGATCGGACGCGTCTGCTGTGCGGCTCGGTGTCTTCTGACTTCATCTCATCTACCCAGGGGCGGTAGCGACACCGCCGGCTTGTATCTTGCAAAAGCTGGACCGCCCGTGCTCAGCAAGAGTTGTGCTCGAGCTGAAGCGATCAGGGCTTTCCGCGCATAGCTCGGTCGCGGGTGACCCACTGTTTGGCGGTGTGCTCGAGGTCAAAGGCTAATGAGCAACCCATGGCGTGGTTCCCGTTCGTCTGCAAATTGCGACGGAGTAACTTCGTGTGCGTCGCGCAACACCGGTAATGATGCCTTGTGAGTTTTTCGTTCTTACATCGTCGAGGTGTCGCGATGCCGCGTGCGCTGCACTGCTCTATGAGGCTGCGAAGCTTGTGCTTGTGGGCGCGTGGACATGCGCGTGTTGGTCAACGCCGCTCCCGGCCGGGCGGCCGGGAACAGCAATGACGGAAGTGGTGGAGGCGGGGGGAATCGAACCCCCGTCCGCAAGCGCTAGCCTACAAGATCTACGTACATAGCCAGTCTTTGGTTCTCACGCCGCGCTACCCGACTGACAGGAAAAACACGACGCCAGCCACAGTAACTCTTAACGCTCCAGCCTGTCGCACGCTGGAGCGCGATCCTATGAACGCGTCCCCTGACTCAGATGCATAGGCACAAACTGTGTCAGAGGTCAGCCGAGATTAGGCGGCTAAGGCGTAGTTGTCGTCGTTGGCAACTATGATTTGCAATGTGATTAACGAGGGCACTGCACCTCGGTACGCCCTTG
>Ga0134126_10002970_pt1 | contig 21319 bp, 13 predicted proteins | sample KB31752_FD_96881 | JGI IMG/M metagenome (GOLD analysis project Ga0134126, IMG submission 96881) | Terrestrial soil microbial communities with excess Nitrogen fertilizer from Kellogg Biological Station, Michigan, USA - KB3-175-2 | ecosystem: Environmental > Terrestrial > Soil > Unclassified ... | reverse complement strand
GAAGAATTCGCGCGATTTGAAATTGAACATGCCGGCGATGATGTTGGAAGGGAACTGCGCGATTTTCGTGTTGAAGTCGCGGACGACGGCATTGTAGTAGCGGCGGGCGTTCTGGATCGTGTCATCGAGTTGATTGAGGGTCTGCTGGAGTTGCGAAAAGCTTTCGACGGCACGCAACTGCGGATAGGCTTCGGCAAGCGCGAAGACTTGCCGCAAGGCGGCGCTAAGCATTCCTTCGGCCTGGCCCTTCGCGGCGGGACCGGCGGCCGTCATGGCCTGATTGCGCGCGGCGACGACGCCTTCGAGGGTGCTCTTCTCGTGGCCGGCATAGCCTTTGACGGTTTCGACGAGGTTGGGGATGAGGTCGTAGCGGCGCTTGAGCTGTACATCTATATCGGACCAGGCGTTGTCGCACTGGACCTTGAGGCGCACCAGCCCGTTGTAGATCGCGATGACGGCGACCGCGATCACGATGACAATGATTAGAACGATCCATCCGACGGACATGGTTCCTCCGCGGCCGGCGGAATGCGCTGGTGCTCGCCGGACGCGGGTAGCATACGGCGGCAGGCGCGCGCTGTAAAGCGGCGAGGGTTTGCGGAGCAGCCGGATCACGGCGTGGCATGCCGAAGGATTGCGGAACCGAAGAGAAGAAGAAAATATTTGTGGGCCGCACGGTTGCGTGGCAGCATGGCGCGTGCAGCCACCCTGGCTGGAGCGGGTGCACGATGAAAGCGTATCTGGTGGGCTGCTGGATCACGTTTGTTGTGCTCTTCCTTGGATTTTGGATCTACTGCATCGGCGAATATGGGTTCCTGATCGGGGTCGGCGCCGGCTGGATTCCGAGTGGAATTGCGGCGGGCTGCTGAGCGTGGTTTGGCCGCTGCTGCTGGGAGCCATCATACTTGTGGCCAAGATGTCGTCGCACTGACGCGCAGAACCGTGGCGACGAGAGGCTTGCGGCTGATTGCTAGCGTTACGTGGCGTTCTGGGTTAGTCTTGCGCCCTCGGAGGCGGTCCCCTTCACCATGCTTTTCAAGGCCTTCAGTGCTGCTGTCTTCGGAATTGACGCATATCTAGTGGAAGTGGAGGTGGACGTTGGGCCGGGGCAGCCCGGCGCGTTCACCGTGGTGGGACTGCCGGATATCGCGGTGAAGGAAAGCCGCGAGCGCATCAAATCCGCGCTGCGCAACTGCGGCTTCGATTTTCCCGCGCACCAGGCCGTTACCGTGAACCTTGCGCCGGCGGACATTCGCAAGGAAGGCTCCGCGTACGATTTGCCGATGGCGCTGGGGCTGATGGGATGCCAGGGAACGTTCTTCGGCAAGGTGCTGGACTCGCATGTGTTCCTGGGCGAGCTTTCGCTGGACGGCGGCGTGCGGCCGGTCCGCGGGGCGCTTTCGGCGGCGCTGGCGGCGCGGGAGCGGGGCATCCAGAACGTGGTGGTGCCGGAGGCGAACGCGCGCGAAGCGGCCGTGGTGGAAGGCATTCGCGTGTTTGCCGTGAAATCGCTGCCGCAAGCGGCGGACATGATGAATGCGCCGGAATCGTTCCGGCCTATCGCGGTGGATACGAAGCAAATGCTGGGCGAGGCGAGCCAGTATGCGGTGGACCTGCGCGACGTGCGCGGACAGATGGCGGCCAAGCGCGCACTGGAGGTGGCCTGCGCCGGAAGCCACAACATCCTGCTGATCGGGCCGCCGGGGGCGGGGAAGACGATGCTGGCGAAGCGGATTCCGACGGTGCTGCCGCCGATGTCATTGGATGAAGCGATTGAGACGACGCGCATTCATAGCGTGGCGGGGTTGCTGGACGATTCGCGGGGGCTGATCGGGACGCGGCCGTTTCGGTCGCCGCACCACACGATCAGCGACGCCGGGCTGATCGGCGGAGGGGCGATTCCCCGGCCCGGGGAAGTGTCGCTGGGGCATAACGGCGTGCTTTTTTTGGACGAGCTGCCGGAATTTCAGCGAAACGTGCTGGAAGTGATGCGGCAACCGCTCGAGGATGGATGCGTGACTATCGCGCGCGCCGCACTTTCGCTGAGCTTTCCATCGAGATTCATGCTGGCCGCGGCGATGAATCCGTGCCCGTGCGGATTTTTCGGCGATCCGAAGCGCGAGTGCCAGTGCTCGCCGCCGCAGATTCAGCGGTACGTGTCAAAAATATCGGGGCCGCTGCTGGACCGCATTGACATCCACATTGAAGTGCCGGCGGTGAAGTACAAGGAACTGCGCGGCACCGGCGAGGTGGAAAGCTCCGCGGCCGTGAGGGAACGAGTGTATCGCGCGCGGCAAATTCAGCTCGGCCGGTACCGCGGCGAAACGAAGACGTATGCGAATGCGCAGATGCCGCCGAAACTGATTCGCAAGCACTGCGCGATTTCCGCGGAGGGCGAAAAGCTGCTGGAGACGGCCATCCAACAGCTGGGGCTTTCCGCGCGGGCGCACGACCGCATCCTGAAGGTGGCGAGAACCATCGCCGATCTGGAGGGGGCGCCGTCCATCGAGCCAAAACATTTAAGCGAAGCGATACAGTACAGAACGCTTGACCGCTCGTATTGGGCGTAAAGCGCCGCTAGTCGAGCCCCGCCGCCTGCCATTTACTAAGCGTATCGAGGACGAGCGCCTTCACCTTGGCGACTACCTTCGTGTAGAACTCTTCGGCCTTGGCTTGGCTGCGGTCCTTGGGCAGGCCTTCGCCCTCGGTGTATTCGATGATGGTGGAGGGAAATGGCGTGGCGGACCATGCGCCGGAAGGATTGGGCAGCGCCGTGGCCATGTCCTTGCCGGTGAAAAGTTCCCAGTGGACGAGCTTGGGATTGATGGCTTGAATCATGGCCGTCTCGTCGTTGGTGCCGTGGCCGCCATTTTCGCCGTACACCTGGCGCGTGATATCGGAGGTGAGAATCCACCAATTGACCACCAGCGTGTTGACCTTCTGCTGAAGCGAAATTTCCTGGGCCAGATTCGAGAGGATGCCGGCCTGCGGGCCGTGGCCATTGAGGATGATGATGTTGCGAAAGCCGTTCTTGACGAGGCCGAGGAGGACGGCGCGGACATATTCGCGGAAGACGTCTGGCGGAATCTGAATGCTGCCGGGATAGGGCGCGAGAATTCCGGTGACGCCGTAATAGATGTGGGGCGCGATGAGGGCGTTGGCATCGGCGGCGATAGCGCGGGCGATGGCGATGGGCGCCGTGTTGTCGGCGCCATCGTTGATGAAGCCGTGCGCCTCCTGCGTGCCGATGGTGAGCAGGACGGTCTTGATGTGCGCGGGAACGAGGGCTTTGAATTCCTTCCAATTTAAGTCGTCCATCGAGCGCGAAGAGGGCTCTTGCGCATGGATCAGCGATGGGCACAGCAGCAGAACGATCACAAACAGGGCACGGATGAGGGTTCGCACTGTTCCTCCAATCCATCAATTCACGGGCAATTCAGGGGCTATCGCTGATCAGCGGGCGGCCGCGGTTCCTCCGGTGGCGGCGAGGGTGGGTTCGGGTGAGATGTAAGGGGCGTGGGCGGCGGCGAGGCGACTATTGAGCCTGGCGAGCGGGCCGGAGATCACGCCATTCAGACGCGTGAGCACGCCTTGCAACTGGCCGTCGAAGACGCCGATATATTCCAGCTGCGGCTGCGTGGGCTTGCCGGAATAGTCGTTCACCTGGGTGAGCAGCTCGCGGACCTTCGTGCGCAGATTGAGGTGCTCGGGGTCTTGCCAATCCGGCTGCATATCCACGCGGACGGCGGCGAGCGACTTGCGAACCTGAGCGGCTTCCTGGGCGATAGAGGCGTCCGAGGCGGACTGCTGCAGATCGGCGAGATGCGCGTCAATGCGGCGAATGCGCTCGAGCGATTCGTCCATTTGATAGGACATGCGGGCGAGGCGCTTCACGGCGTTGTAGTTCTGCTGCATATCGGCGGCGGTGGTGTGAACATTTGGATTCAGGCGCACGGTGGCTTTGCCCTCGAGCGTCCGCCCTGCGACTTCGAGGCGAACCGTGTACACGCCGGCGAGGACGCGAACGCCTTGCAGCGCCCGATCGGGCCATGCCTTCCGCGGATCCGGTGCGATGCCGAGCAGTGGGTCCTCCTGCAAGTTCCACACGGCGCGGTTTACGCCGGTGGCGCCGGGGCCTTCGAGAGTGCGAATCGTCTTGCCCTGCGCATTCAGAATCGAGATGCGGACGCGATTTCCGGGCGCGGGTTGGGCGAGATAGTAGGAGATGAGCGAGCCGTAGGGGCGATTCTGCGCGGTCCACATCTGCGAGCCGAGCGTGCTGGTATCGGCCCAGCGGTTATAACGCGTGCCGCGGGCGGGCGGGAAGAGCATCGTTTTGCGGCTGATGGCCTGGGCAAGTTGCTGGAGCGGCGTGGCGTCGTCGAGAATGTAGAATCCGCGGCCGTGCGTGGCGATCACAAGGTCGTTATCGCGCGGATGGACTTGCAAATCGTAAACGGGAAGATGCGGCAGGCCGAGACGCAGATCGGTCCAATTTTCGCCGCCGTCGAAGGAGGCGTAGAAGCCGAGTTCGGTGCCGGCGTAGATCAGATTCGGCTGCCTGGGATCGGGCTTGACGATGTGGACGTAGCCGGAGAGGCCGCCGGAGATGCGTTTCCAGGTTTTGCCGTCATCGTGCGAGACGTAGGCGTAGGGAGCGAAATCGTCCATCGTGTGGCGGTCGAAAGAGACATAGACGGTGTTGCGATCGGCGTACGAGGTGTTGATCGAGCTGACCCAGCTTTCCTTCGGAAGCCCCTGGATATTGCCGACGACGTTGGTCCAATGCGCGCCGCCATCGTGGGTGACTTGAACGTTGCCATCGTCCGAGCCGGCCCACAGGGTTTTCGGATCGAACTGGCTTTCGGCGAGCGAGACGATGGTGCAGTGAAACTCGGCGGTGGAGTTATCGGGCGTGATGGGGCCGCCGCTGAGCTTTTCCTCTTGTTTGTTGTCGGTGGTGAGATCGCGGCTGATCTTCGTCCAGGAATCGCCGCCGTCGGTGGTTTTGAAGACGACGTTTGCGCCGTGATAGATGACGTCTGGATTGAATTTCGACATCAGGATCGGCGCGTTCCAATTGAAGCGGTATTTCAGCATGTTATCGCCGGTGCCCGCGGAGGCGACGGGGTAGGGCTGAATGTAGCGTTCCTCATGCGTGCGCCAATTGAAGCGCGTCATATCGCCCTGGCCGACGTAATAGACGATATTGGGGTCGCGGGGATCGGCGACGATGAAGGTGCCGTCGGCGTGGCCGCGCATGCGGCGCCAATCGCCGGCGCGGGCGCCGGTGTCGTTCCAGCGGTCGCTCGGGCCGCGCCACATTTCGTGATCCTGAAAGCCGCCGAGGACGTGATAGGGATCGGCCATGTCGAGCCAGACGTGATAGGCCTGGGCCATGGGCATGTTGTTGTGAAAATCCCAGGTGGCGCCGCGGTCGTTCGAACTGAAGAAGCCGCCGTCGCTGCCGCCGAGCAGGCGCGAGGGATTGGTGGGGTCAATCCACATGGCGTGCGCGTCGCCGAACCAGATGCCGTAGGGAATGGCGCGGAAGGTCTTGCCGCCATCATCGGAAATTTGCGGGTCCACGGCGAGGACGTACACGCGATTTGCGTCCGCGGGATCCACGCGGACCTGCGAGAAATAAAATGGGCGCGTATTGATGCGGTGATTGTCGTTGATCATGCGCCAGTTATTGCCGCCGTCGTCTGAACGCCACAGAACGCCTTTGCGCGATTGGATGAGAGCGTAGACTATCTTCGGATTACCGCCGCAGATGCTCAAGCCGATGCGGCCGATCAGGTCATTTTCCGCGCCGGTGGGCAGGCCATTGTGCAGCGAAGGATCGGTTAGCTTGGTCCACGTGTCGCCGCCATTATCGGAGCGATAGAGGCCGCTGCCGGGGCCGCCGCTGCGGAAATACCAGGGCTGGCGCATGTAGTCGTACATTCCGGCGAAGACGATGTTGGGATTCTTGGGATCGAGGGCGACGTCGCTGGCGCCGGTGGTTTCGTTGACGTAGAGGATTTGCTTCCATGTGGCGCCGCCGTCGCTCGATCGATAGAGGCCGCGCTCGCGGTTGGGGCCAAACTCGTGGCCCATGGCGGCGGCGTAGACGATCTGCGGATTCGCGGGATTGACGACGATGCGCGCGAAGCGCTCGGTTTTCTCGAGGCCCAGATGCTTCCATGTGGCGCCGCCATCGAGGGTTTTGTAGATGCCGTCGCCATAGGAGGCGGTGTTGCGGATCGTGCCTTCGCCCGTGCCGGCGTAGACGACGTTGGGATTGCGCGGATCGAGCGCAATCGCGCCGAGGGCGAGCGTATTGCCATCATTGAAAACGGATTGGAACGTGGTGCCGCCATTGGTGGATTTCCACAGGCCGCCGGAGGAATGCGCCACATAGATAATATTGGGATTTCCGGGAACGCCGGCGACGTCCACGACGCGGCCGCCGAAGACGGCCGGGCCAATCGAGCGCCAATGCAGGCCGGCAAGAACGGACGGGTCAACCTTTAAAGGACCGGAATCGTTCTGGGCGGCCCAGAGTAAGCCGGCGCAAGAAATGGCGATGACGACGGCAAAAAAGCGCGCCCAACGCGGGGCGCGACTCGAAGCGGACAGCAGGGAACGAACGCACATGGTCTGCCCTCCTAGCGAAAATAGGATAGGCGAACGTATACTATATACAGTTGCGAGTGGCAACCGCCGATTGCGCCTCCGGCTGCCGCTGGGCGCGCGACTATCTGCGGAAGCCGCAAGGGCCGGCCGGCTCCGACCAGGCTTCCGCGTCCGGCAAGTGAGCCGCATCGCGGCCCGCGCGATGAACTCGGGTTCTTGACTTCGCTTCGTCCTCTGCTATGCTATGCGTGCTGCCCGTACAGGGCGGCGCTTATCGAGAGTGGCTGAGGGGACAGGCCCGGAGAAGCCACAGCAACCTGGTGCAAGTGCCAAGGTGCTAATTCCTGCCCGGTGGGGAGAGATAAGATCCTCAATTGACCCGTGACGGGTCGCTTGAAGATTCAACTCCCAAGCTGCATAGAAAGCGCGCGGGCGGCCTTCACGGCGCGTTGCCGCGCGTAGTGGCGGCGCGCACCAGGCGGAATTCGCTGGGGATGCGGCGGTTCGAGCATGCCCAAAGGCCACGCCAGGCCAGCAAAGCGAGGAGAGGAGCACGGCAATGAAGTTTTCGACGAAGACGATTCACGCGGGGCAGCCGTCCGAGCCAGAAACAGGGGCGCTTATCCCGCCGATTTTTCAAACCTCGACGTATGAGCAGGCGGAGCCGGGCCACGATAAGGGATTCAGCTATTCGCGCACAAATAATCCCACGCGCCAGCGGCTCGAGACGGTGCTTGCGGAACTGGAAGGCGTTCCCTATGCCGCGGCATTCGCTTCGGGACTCGCCGCCGAAAATGCCGCCCTCCAGTCATATCTGCGGCCGGGCGATGAAATCGTGATTCCGCTGGACACGTATGGCGGCACGTATCGCATCCTGAACAAAGTCTTTCAGCCGATCGGCATCACGATCCGGCAGATTGATATGTCGGACCTAGCGGCCGTGCAAGCGGCGCTGAGCGCGCGGACGCGCATCGTGTGGCTAGAATCGCCCACGAATCCCCGCCTGCTGATCTACGATATCGAGGCAATCGCGCGGGTGGCGCACGCGCACAAAGCGATTGTGGTGGTGGACAATACGTTTGCCACGCCGTATTTCCAGCAGCCCTTCCAACTGGGCGCCGATTTAGTGGTGCATAGCGTCACGAAGTATCTTGCCGGCCATTCGGACACGATTCAGGGCGCGGTGCTCGCTAAGGATCCCGCAATCTTTGAGCCTGTGAAATTCCTGCAGAACGCCACGGGCGCCGTTCCTTCGCCCTTCGATTGCTGGCTCACCCTGCGCGGCATCAAGACGCTCGAACTGCGCATGCAGCGGCACGCGGAGAACGCCGCGGCGATTGCCGACGCGCTCGATGGGCATCCGATGGTGCGTGTGGTCTACTTCCCGGGCCTGCCGAAGCATCCGGGGCACGAAATCGCGCGCCGGCAGATGAGCGGTTTCGGCGGCATGGTTTCCTTCGAGCTGAAAGGCACGATCGAGGAAGTGGTCGAGTTTGCTTCTTCGCGCCGATATTTCACCCTGGGCGAAAGCCTGGGCGGCGTGAAGGCGCTGCTTTGCCATCCCGCCACGATGACGCACGCTTCCATTCCCGCCGAGGAACGCGCCAAGCTCGGCCTTTCGGACACGCTCATCCGGCTCTCGCCCGGCTGCGAAAACGCGCAAGACTTGGTCGAGGATCTTCTGGAAGGCCTTTCGCAGGTCGAGTCCTCGCGCGCCTCGCGCACGACGGCCACCAGCGCCTCGCGCTAAGCAATTTATTCCCGCTGACTATTGACTGCTCCTTTCGGGCGCGGGGCCAGTCCCTTCAGCGAGGGAGGGCGGGCGCGCCGAAACCCGAATACCCTATAATTGAAACAGGCCATCGCCTGCGGCAGCTTCGGGCGCTGGCGAATCATGCGGCGACTTCCGCGGCTGAGCCCCACGCTCTCGGCCAGTTCCCGCGAGCCTGGCGGGTTGCGTTCTTTTGCTCGCCCCTTACCCAGATAATCCGGCTATCAGACCAAGGCGAACCGACTTTTGCGGCATACGATGACGTACTTCATACGGCGTAAGGGCCCAAGCGAGAACCGGGAGCGGGCTAACCGCAGCAGAAAACGAAGTGGAACCGCCAGCTGAATCCTCTCCGAGCGCGGTGGGCCTCCATTCAAAAATTTGCAAATTTCTGGAACCGGTCTGTTGTTTCGCTCGTTTCAGGTTTGTGTTAGTGTGCAGCGGGCTTGGGGGCAGCCTACCCGCGCAGTTGTCGTACTCCTTACGCGCGTCGGCGCGCAGTTGGCGGACGCGATCAGAGGCGGCCCAACCCACACGAGAGGAGCAACGATGGATCGCCGAAAGTTCCTACAAAATCTGGCAGTGGCAACAGCAAGCGCCAAGTACTTGGCTGGCGGCAGCGCGGCAGCAGCGGAGCCGCTATTGGGGAATCTGCCGCCGTTTGATTTGCCCGAGGGCGAAGGGGCCCCGGGTGCTGCGCCGGACGTGGAAGGGCACACGCTTTTGGCCGAGTTCAAGCAGGGGGCCGTCTCGTGGAAGGCTTACGAGGATTTGCGGACGCGCGATGGGGCGATCACGTTCGTTGCGTCCGATGGGCGCAGCCGGGTGTTGCCGAAGAATGCGGAGGCGACGTTTCCACAGGCCGAAAAGCCATACCTCGGACTCGAACTGAAGGACATTGGCACGTCGGGCCCCGACCTGCTGGCCGACAAGCTGCTGCAGAATGGCGATCCTGATGAAGAGCAGGTGAGGCTTGCCGCGCCGCCGGTTGGATATTTCCCTCCGCCACCGCCGCCGACTCCTGGCGCGCCGCCGCGGAACTTCAACCGCCGCGCACCCTGGGATAATTTCATCGGAACGCGGGAATGCTTTGATACGCAGCCTGTGTTTCCGATGGGCAATACGAAGACCTATCACCCGATTCAGTACATTCCCGAAATCACGCAGCAGATGGCGGATAAACGATTCGAGGGGTTGGTGGGAGGGTGGCTGCCGGCGATACGCAAGGTGTTCCCGATTTCGGATACCGCGTACTACGAAGTGATCGTGTTTGGCGATCCGCGGGCGCACGACAAATTCATCGTGCAGTCGTGGCATCGCACCGCGCAGATCGAGGACGGAAAAGTCACCAAGGTGTTCTACGGCCATTCGTATCCGGCCTATCCGCCGCGGCGCGTGGATCCCCAGCCCGTGGAATTCTATGAGGCGCTGCTCGCCTTCGCGCAGTATTGGGACAAGCTTTTGCGGGAAGGCTGCACGGTGTCCGTGCCCGAAAAGTCAGAGTCGTGGTCGGACATGGCGCGCTATGCCTTCGTGAAGGAGCTGATGGTTCGTCCGGGCGGCATTTATCCCAAGTACGGCGCGGTGGACCGCGATTACGCGGGCTCGGAATACGACGGCTTTCAGGATATTTACACGATGGCCGTCTACGCGAACCTGGAATGGGGCCGCTTCGAAATGGCGCGGACCATCATTGACCAGTACATGAGCGAGAACACGGATGCGAAGGGCAATATCAACATGCGCGGCCCGGAGACGGCGCAATATGGGCTGACGCTTTCGCTGCTCGCGCGGTATTACAACTACACACGCGACGCCGCATTGCTGATGAAGTACCGCGAGAAGGTGGAGGCGACCGCGTCTCTGCTGATTGAGCTGCACGATGAAAGCCTGAAGTTGCAGCAGGACGATCCCGGGTACGGGCTGATTCACGGCTGGAGCGAATCGGATTCGTGCCTCAACGCGAAGCCGATGACCTGGTGGCTGCCCTATTACGGCAACAGCGCCTATGCCGCGCGCGGACTGAAGGACATCGCGCAGGCATGGCAAGCGATCAATCGGGCCAAGCCGGCGGCGGGCATGACCACCGTGGCGCAGAAATGGCTGAAGCGCAGCAAGACGCTGCAGGACGCGACCATCGCCGCGATTCGCAAGAATACGCACAACGACATGAAGCCGCCATATATCGGGCCGTATGCCGGGGCGGAGGGCACGTTCCGCGAGGCCTATAGCAACCGGACCAGGGGCAGGGGCGAGCCGAATCCGCAGCAATGGGCTCATCGAGCCTACGCCGAAATGCTGGAGCCGGACGTGGTGCCCGACGACATGTCGAACATGATCATTGACTGCATGCGGGCGTACGGGGCGACGACGATCGGGGTGGTGGCGAACGTGGAGCCTCCGAACCCGCGCGGGCGCGCCATTCTGGGCTTTATCTCGTATGGATACGCCTCGCAACTGCTGCGGCTGGATCGCATCGAGGAATATCTGCTGTTTCTTTACGCGCACCGCTACCACGACCATACGCCGGGCAGTTGGACGGCGGGCGAGGTCTGCGGGATTACAGGAGGCATGCCGCTCTTCTGCATACCCGCACAGCAGACGATTCCGCTGCTCGTCCGGTGGATGTTCGCGCTGGAAGACAACGACGAAGACCGGCTGTACCTTGGCAGGGGCTTGCCGCGCGATTGGGTCGGCTCCGGCAAGGAGATCGGCATAGCGAACGCCCCGACGCGCTGGGGCAAGGTGAGCCTGAAGCTGACCGCCGATACCGGTGCGAAGAAGGCGACGGCTGCTGTCGAGCTCAGCGGCACGAGCGCCCCGAAGGAGCTGTACGTGAAATTCCGGCTCCCTGCGGGGAACACGCTGCAATCGGCGACCGCCAATGGAAAGACAGTGAAGATCGGCGGGACCCACAACGATACGGCGATCGTGCCAACGGGCAGCGCGCGGCACTTCAACGTGGTTGCGCAATTCAGCTAGCTGGTGAGTTGATTCGGATACACGCGCGGGGGCGGGCGCAAGGGCGCCCGCTTCCACCATTCCCACCAATTGGGCCAAGCAGGCACACAGGAGGCGTTCATGGACCGGCGGCACTTTCTTAGGAATTTGGCTGTGGCGACGGCGAGCGTGAAGGCGCTTGCGGGGGCGGACATTGCGTCGGCGAGCGAATCGGAGTTGCTCGACGCGCTGGCGCGAAAGTCTGCCGGAAGCTACAGCACTGCGCCGGCGGACGTGGACGGCCACACATTCGTGTGCGAATTCAAGACGACGCCGCGCAGTGCGGTGACGTGGAAGGCGTACGAAGATCTTCGGACGCAGGACGGCGTGACGACTTTCGTCTCATCGGATGGACGAAGCCGCGTGCTGACCAGGAGCGCCGAGGCGACGTTTGCGGACCCGTCTACCCCGCCTTATCTGGGGCTCACTATGGAGCAGATCAGCGCTTCGAAGCCGGACCTGCTGGCGGAGCGGCTGCTGCAAAACGGCGACCCCGATCCTGAAAAGGTGAAGACGGCTGCGCCGCCGCAGGGATCAGCGCCGCGGACGCGCGGGGGCGGTGGCGGCTCGCGCCTGGGCTGGACGACGTTTGTGGGCACCAGGCAGTCGTTCGACACGATGCCCGTCTTCGGCGGAGGAAGCACGCGCAGCTATTCGGCCGGGCCGTATATGCCGGACATGTATCGCGAGCGTTCGCGGCAGCGGTTCGACGGGCTGCTGGGGGGCTGGATGCCGGCGGCGCGGAGCATGATGCCGGTGAACAACTCGAAGACGGCGTACTACGAATCCATCGTGTTCGGCGACGTGGAAGCGAACGACAAGTTCATCGTGCAGACGTGGCATCGCACGGCGCGCATCGAGGACGGCAAACAGACGAAGGTGGTGTACGGCTACAGCTACCCCGATTACCCGCCTAGCCGCATGGCGCCCTCGGCGGAACGCTACTATCGCGGGCTGCTCGTCTTCGCCGATTACTGGGACAAGCTGCTGGCGGATATTGCCGCCGCATCGCTGCCGGATGGCGATTTGGCGAACATGTCGAAGCACTGCTTCGCGAAGGAGATCATGGTGCGCCCGGCCGGCATCTACCCGAAATATGGCGCGGTGGACCGGGATTACTACGGCTCGGAATACGACGGCTTTCAGGACATCTTCACCATGGGCGCCTACGCGAATATCGAGTGGGGCCGGCAGCAGATGTCGCGGGACATCATTGAGAACTACTATTCCGAAAATGTGGACACGAACGGCATCAACAACATGCGGGGGCCTGAAACCGCGCATTTCGGGCTGACGCTTTCGCTGCTCGCGCGATACTACAATTATTTCGGCGATAGCGCATTGCTGCTGAAGCATCGCGAGAAAGTGGAGGCCACGGCGGGGGTGATCACCGCCATGCACGACATCAGCCTGAAGGTGCCGCAGGATGATCCGAGCTACGGAATCATTCGGGGGTGGAGCGAATCGGATTCGTGCCTGGATCCGAAGCCGATGACGTGGTGGCTGCCGTATTTCGCGAACAACGCTTCGGCGGCGCGCGGGCTGAAGGACTTCGCTCTAGCGTGGCAGAAAATCGGGCGCGCGCAAAAATCGAGCGCCATGCAATCGCTTTCCGCGGACTGGCTGAAGCGGAGCAAGACGCTGCAGGATACCTGCGTCGCGGCGATGCGCAAGAACGTTCGCGGGAATACGAATCCTCCGTACGTGGGCCCATTCCCCGGCGTGGAGGAGACGTTTTTTGAATCGCGCGGGACGCCTGGAGCGGCCGGGCAAAGAGAGAATCGCAATATATTCCGCTGGGTCCATCGCCCGTACACGGAACTGTTGCAGGCCGACATGCTTCCCGCCGATCTGGCTAACCTGAATGTGGATTGCATGAGGGCGTATGGGCTGACGACGATGGGCGTCGTCGGCGGCAATGGAGGGCATCGCTCGATTTTGGGCTTCATTTCGTATGGCTACGCGCAAATGTTGCTGCGGCTGGACCGAATCGAGGAGTATCTGCTGTTCCTTTACGCGCATCGGTTTCACGACCACACGCGCGGGAGCTGGGTGGCGGGAGAAGTCTCCGGCATTTCGGGCGGGAACGCGCTCTTCTGTATTCCCGCGCAGCAGACGATTCCGCTGCTCGTTCGCTGGATGCTGGTGCTGGAAGATAACGATGAAGACCGGCTGTATCTTGGCAAGGGATTGCCGCGCGATTGGGTCGGCTCGGGCAAGGAGATCGCAATCGCCCATGCGCCGACGCGCTGGGGCGCGGTGAATTTCCGCTTGCAGGCCAAGCCGGAGGCGAAGACCGCTTCTGCTACGGTGGAATGCGCGCGCGCGGCCGCGCCGAAGGAGCTGTACGTGAAGTTCCGGCTCCCGGCAGGCAACACGCTGCAGAGCGCCAGCGCCAACGGCAAGACGGTGAAGATCGGCGGGCCGCATAATGATACGGCGATCGTCGAAAGCGGCGGCGCGAAGCGGTTTGAAATTGCGGCGCAATTCAGCTGAATCATCTAAATTATTCGCGATTTGAAATTCGCGCGCTTTCCGTTCGCGGCCAGTGAAACAGAAGGCGAAAGGGAAAGCCGCGGCGAAAGCGAAAGTTTGCACGTGCCACTGAATGGCACGCGCTTTACCGCCTGATTTGTCAGTCTGCTGTAACGCTCCGCGTCAATCTTCGCGATCTCAGTTTCGATACTCTTTGCATATTGAACAAATACCGCATCTTATTCCGCGCGCGGATTGGACCTGCGGGTGCTCCTCTTTGTGGTGTTTCCAAAGCAGGTGATGTCGAGTGGCAGGCGCGCGGAGGTGTGTCTGCCGGCGTTGGTGAAATGAGTGCACCTGTACGAACGATCTATTGCGCGTCACACTGAAGTCGCGTCAACTGTATACGGCAGAGGCAGTATCTAGAACGTACTACGGGCGGTAGTTGTGGCGGCGATGAGCAGGCGTTGCCGGCCGGCCGGAACGATATCTGGAACCAGGAGACGCTGGATGGGGCGGTCCCCAAATTTTATTAACGAAGGCGCAGCGCTCGGCTGGCGCGGGCGGCGAAGTCGCTCGGGCGGCTTCACGCTTCCGGAGCTTGTGGTGGTGCTGCTGGTGGGAGCCGTGCTGACGGCGATTGCGGTGCCGGTGATCGGCAGTGCGATCGCGAGCATGCGGCTCGGTTCCACGGTGAGCGATATCAGCGGCGCCATCGCGAAGGTGCGTTATCGCGCGATCATGACGAGCCAGCCGTACAGCCTGGTGATCACGGCGCCGGCAAACACGTATGTGGTCACGAACCTGAATACGAACGTGGCTGACCGGCTGGTGCCACTCTCCGGGCGGGGAGTGCTGCTGAACGGCGGCGTGGCCGCCGCGTACACATTTACGCTTTGCCCCAACGGCACGGTGTACGGCGCGGGAGGCTGCCCGGGCGTGAATCCGACGCCGGCTCTTTCGGCTACGTACGAGGGCGATCAGACCAATATCACGGTTTCAACGGTGGGAAATGTCTCGACTAAAAGGATCCATTAATAAGGTGCATCCCACGCGCGGGTTCACGATGGCGGAGGTTGTGGTGTCCATCGCGATTCTGGCGATTGGGCTGATGGGCGTCGCCGCGTTGATCAGCCGGACGCTGGTCTCCGGCACGCGGGCGCGCTATTTGAATATAGCGAGCGTTCTGGCTTCGGAGAAGCTCGATAGCTTGGATAAATGGCCTACGAATGACCTGAACGTGCAGATCGGCGGCGCGCTTGCGGGGCCGGCAGCTTGCGCGGCAGGAGATTCGTATTGCGATCAGGTGACGGTCTCTTCGTCATCGGGCGCGGACTACGAAACGCAAACGCAGGTGATTGACGGAGTGCCGACCACCACGACTGTGATCCACACCAGCTCCGGCTGCGTGGACACGCCGGCGAAATGCGGGGTGGCAGGCGCGCTTGCCGGCGGCGCGACGTTTACCCGGCGGTGGCTGATCACCAATGCGCCGACGCTTTCGGGCGCCGGTGGCGCGGCGATCGTGGCGAATGGAGTGCGGCGCGTGACGGTGCTCGTCACATTGCAGGACGGCACGTTCAATCCGCCCGTGACATTCCAAATGAGCATGGTGCGACCGTGAGGCATCCACAGCTGATGGCGACTGGAAATTCGAGGTTCGCTGCTCGCAACGCGGCTGGCGGGCGCGGCTTTTCGTTGATCGAGTTGCTGGTGGCTATGGCGGTGTTCCTGATCGTGGCGGGCGCGGCCTTTTCGCTCTTCAATAAGCATGTGGCCATCGCAACAAGCCAGGAGAACCTTTCGGGCGTGAACATCGGGCTGCGCAATGCGGTGTCGCAACTGCAGATGGACCTTGCGGGCGCGGGGACGAACCTGCTGGCCACGTCGCCGGGCGCGCCGGTGGCGTTCTCGCTGGGCGTGATTGTGCAGAACAACGTGCCGGGGAAATCCGCTGCGTGCACGCCGAATGCGGCGAGCTGGGCTTATCCGACCGACAGCGCGTGCTTCGATTCGCTGACGGTGACGAATCCGAAGCCCAAGGCGCCGCTGCTGGTGATCGCCGACCCGGGAAATCGCGAAGGGCTCGACACGAGCTCGATCATTTTCGCCGCTGATCCGAATGGCGGGGATCTCGCTGCGGATGCGTCGTTCTTCAAGAACGGGGACGAAATTCTAGTGGTAAATCCCAACAATACAAACAATACGGGCCCCGGCGGAGCGCCGACGTGCGGAAGCGTGGCAATTTCCTACTATTGCATGACGATCGTCAGCCTGACGAAGGATGCGGAGGTCGCCGGCGGCAAAATTCAATTGCAGCACAATCCCACGGGCGCCGGGGGCCTGGCGCAGGATTGCCCGGGGATTTCGTGCACCGATCCGCTCGGCGTGATTTTCAGCCCCACGCACAGCGGCACCGGCGACACCAGCTACACGAATGCGCTGGGCGCCGGCTTCCAGAATGGCGCGTTTATCGTTGATTTGGGAACGGGCGGGCAGAGCGTGACCTACGCCGTGCAAGCCGATCCCGCGAATCCAGTGGATACGCAACTGGTCCGCTGCGGCGGCGCCGCTTGCGTGCCGGGGAATACGCAGGTGCTGATGGATCAGGTGGTGGGATTCAAGGTTGGCGCGGGCCTTTCGAATAATCAGACGTCCGCGGACGATATCGCATCTTTTTTCTATGATGCCTCGCAATACTGCAACGGGGCGATCAACAACTACGATTGCAACAACCTGCCTGCTCCGGCCGCGAACATTGATCCCTACGATTTCACGTTGATTCATTCGCTGCGCATTTCGATGATCGCGCGCACCGCGCCGAATTCGGACCTGAGCCTTCGGGATTTCCGCAATGGGTTCGATGGCGGTCCGTACCTGGTGCAGCAGGCGGCTGTGGTGGTGGACCTGCGCAACGTGAGCATCAATGAATTCGGGAACTGATTCGCCATTTTTGCACCCGAGGTGAGCGTATGAACGCAGCGACGAAACCATTTGCCCGAGAACGCCGCCGAGGCGTGGCCCTGATCACCACGCTGTGCCTGCTGGCGCTGCTGAGCGCCGCCAGCCTGGCGATGGTGCTGCTCGTCTCCTCGGACACGATGATCAACGGCTACTATGGGAATTACCGCAGTTCGTTCTATGCAGCAGATTCCGGGGTGAATGTGGTTGTGGGCGCGATGAAGACGGCTATTTTCGCGAGCGCTAATCCCGCCGCCAATCCGCCGCTTTCGGCCGCGGTTCCTGCCTCGGTCGTGGCGGCATACGCACAATTTCAGGGCGGCTTTACGGTGGTCAGCGATCCCAATTCATGGCATGAGCAGTTCAAGCTACTCCCGAATGTGGATGGCGCCCCTGTGCTGGGCGCGCCTACGGTCACGACGCAGGGCACCGACCCTAACAATTTGTTATGGACCTTCACATATCCTTATAAGGTCACCGTGCAGGGCCAATCCACGAATAACAATAATGAAGGCGAAATCATCACTGAGACCGGAACCATCAGTTTCAGCAGCAGTCCCGGTTCCGGAGCGGCCGCCGGACTGCCCAGCTTCTCGAGGTGGGGCGCGTTCATCAACAAGTTTGACGCCTGCCAGGGCGCGCTGGTCCCAGGGACGATGACGGGTCCGTTTTTTACGAACGGCCAGTGGAACTTCGGCAATTCGAATAGCCCGGGCTACACGTTTACGGATACGGTGGGCCAGGCAAATGCGGACGTGAGTTGGTTTACGAACCGCGGCTGCCAGAATTCGCCAACAGCGCCTCGCGGCTTCAAAGAGCCGACCTTTGACGCCGGTCTGCAGCTGAACCAGGATCCGGTGACTCCGCCGAGCGACAGCTACAATCAAGTGCAGGCGGTGCTAGACGGAAAGGGCTTGCCGCCTTGCACCGTCGCCCCCTGCGCCCCTGCTCCTCCCCCGAGCCAGACGCAGATGAGCCAGGTTCTGAAGACGATCGCGGGGACATCGTACCCAAGCTCGGGAAGCGCGCCCAACGGCGTCTACATCCCGTGGTACACGGACAGCAGCGGCGCAGCCCATTACGGCAGCGATCAATCCGGGACACCTGCGCCTGCCGGCGGCTTCTACGTTCAGGGAGATGCGTCCGTAACGCTGAGCGCCACGACCGATGGCGCCAACAACCCCACGCAGACCTACACGATTAATCAGAGCGGCGTGGTGACCACCATCGTGGTGGATAACGCCACCGGCACAACCAGCGTTTCTTCAGGCGGCAACAGCCAAACGCTGCAGGGCGTTCCGACCCAGGTGGACCCGACGAGCGGCAGCGTGATGACTCAAAACGATCCCGGCAGCACCCCGGGCAGCACGGGCGCGCCGGTTGATCCCACGCTTGTTTACGTGAACGGGGAGATCACCGGAATATCCGGCACGGTGCAGGACGGGAACGGAATCACCGTCACCGCTGCGGACGACGTGAATATCACCGGCGACCTGACCTATGCGAGTTCGCCTGTCTCGATCCCTTCCGATACGCTGAATGGCGGGACCGATGCCGGCGTGCTGGGGATCTATACGACGGGGAACATCAATCTGAATCCGAATTCGAGTGGGCCGAATAGGGGCGATCTGACCGTGGACGCGAGCCTTGCAGCCATCGGCGGAGGCGACAGCGGGTTCGAGACTCGCGGCCGCAGCATAGACAACTGGACGATCGTCGGCGGCCGAAGCGAGGATGCGGCCCACGGCGTGAACATCAACAGCGGCAACACCTACTATGACCGCCGCTTCGCCGGGAATTTCGGGCCGCCGTGGTTTCCGACGGCCGTGCCGCAGCCGGGAGCCGCAGGCGCCCAGCCGATCGGTCCACAAACGTCGGTGAGGCGAACCTCCTGGGTGGAAACCAGCCGCCAATAATTCGATTCCGGCGGGCCCTGCCAGCTCATGGCGGGGTCCGCGCCAGCCCTCAGAAGGGGCTGATGTCATCCCTGCAGCGGCACCGCCAGGTTCCTGTGCCGCCGCACCTTACATCCCCAAAGTTGACGCGACCGGCGCGCACGATTAGAATTTTATGTAGCGGGTGCCGATTCGCTCGCCGAGCGGCAGCGCTTGCCGCGGCGCCCACGATTGTATCGGCCAACGATGAGCCCTTTGATCTCGCAGCAGAACCGGCAGCAGCGAATCCTTACTGACGTGGTCCGCGAATATGTGGAAACCGGGGAACCCGTTTCTTCGCGGAGCATTGCGCGCCGCCATGCGGAGCCGCTCAGCCCGGCGACGGTTCGCAACGTGATGGCCGAGCTTGAGGAGCAGGGCTATTTGTATCAGCCGCATACTTCGGCGGGGCGCGTGCCGACGGCGGCGGGATATCGTTTTTTTGTCGAGCAGGTAGCGGCGCAGGCCACGGCCAGCCCGGAAGATAGGCAATGGATTCGCGGCGAATTGGAATCCGCGCAAACGCCCGAGGCCGTGATGGAGCGAGCCAGCCACGTCCTTGCCGCCGTATCGCGCGGGCTGGGGATTTTTATTTCGCCGCCGCTGGCGTCGAGCGTCGTGGAGCACGTCCGCTTTCTGCTGGTTCCGGATTCGCGCGTGCTGGTGGTGCTGATCTCGACCGGCGGCCTGACGCGTGACAAGCTGATTCGCCCCGAACGCGCGTTTCGGCAGGATGAATTGGACCGGATCGGAAAGCATTTGAACAGCCATTATGCCGGCTGGACGCTCGAGGCCATGCGCGCCGATTTGCGCGCGCAGGTGCGGCACGATCGCGAGCGCTATGGGCAGCTTGCCAACGATGCGCTGCTGCTGTGCGGCCCCGCGGCACTCGATGATTCGAGCGACCGCAAGATCTACGTCGAAGGCGCGGCGCAAATCGCCTCCGCGCCCGAGTTCAATAATCTGGAGCAACTCCGCGAGCTGCTCCAGGCGATCGAGGAGAAGGATCGCCTGATTTTGCTGCTCAGCGGGTGCATCGAAGCGCCCGAGCCCGTTCACGTCGAGCTGGGCCTGGACCGCATGTCCAGCGCGGGGAAACATCTGGCCCTCGTTTCGGCGTCGTATTCGTCGAAGGATCAGGTGCAGGGCACGCTAGGCATTCTGGCACCGATGCGGATGCACTACGAGCGCGTGATCACCGCCGTCGCATTTATGGCACAGCTTTTCTCCGAAACCGAAGAGGAGAACCGATTGTCGTGAGGCAAAGAGACAACGAACCCGCGGAAGACCGCGAACAGAATCCCGTTGAAGGCGGCGCTGCCGCCGCCGAGGAGCCCGGCGCGGCTCGGCCGGCGTCGCCGGACCGCGCGCTGCTCGATCAGATCGAGAAGCTCACCGCTGAAAAACAGGAGCTGACGAACACGCTCCTGCGGCGACAGGCAGATTTCGATAACTATCGCAAGCGCATCGAAAAAGAGCGCCACGACGATCGGCATCGCGGCGCGGAAACCGTGGTCGAGCACCTTCTGCCGATTTTGGACGCGTTCGACCGCGCGCTTGCCGGCGAGCACGATCACAAATCCGCGCATGGCGATTACCGCAAGGGCTTCGAGCTGATTCGGCGCCAGCTTTGGGACGTGCTCTCGAAGCAGGGACTGCGCCGCATTGAGGCAAACGGGATGGAATTCGATCCGCAGTTTCATCACGCGATTGAGCGTGTGGAATCGGCCAAGCACCCGGAAGGCACCGTGATCGGGGAATTGCAGCCCGGCTATTTGTTCCACGAGCGCGTGCTGCGCCCGGCCATGGTTCGCGTCTCGACGCAGCCCGAGGCGCAATCGGCGCACGCGGCCAAGCCGGAGCGCTAAGCGCCCGCGCAAGGGCAGCGAGCGGTTCGGTTGTTGCTGTCGCGAAACGCCTGAACGCAGGATCCTGAAAGGAAAGAATGGCACCCAGCACCCAGCGAGATTATTACGAAATCCTGTCTGTGACTCGCACTGCGAGCGCGGAGCAGATCAAATCCGCGTATCGCAAGGCCGCTTTGCGGTGGCATCCGGATCGCAATCCGGAAAATAAGCAGGAAGCCGAGCACAATTTCCGGGAAGCCACCGAAGCGTATACCGTTCTTTCCGACGCGCAGAAGCGCGCCATCTACGACCATTACGGCCATGCGGGATTGAGCGGCGGAGGCTTCGACGCAGGCGGTTTCAACGCCTCGATCTTCGAGGAGTTTCAGGACATACTCGGCGATCTTTTCGGATTCGAGGGCGCTCTCGGCGGCGGGCGTCGCGGCGGGCGCGGGCGGGGCTCTCGCGGCCAGCGCGGCGCCGATTTACGCTACGACATGAGCCTGAACTTCGAAGAGGCGGCCGCGGGCGTCAATACGAAAATCCAGATTTCGCGCTACGAAAGCTGCGACGCTTGCCGCGGCACTGGCGCGAAGCCGGGAACGGGGATGATGGCTTGCCGCACCTGCGGCGGGCGCGGGCAAATGTCGTACCAGCAGGGATTTTTCGCCATTTCCCGCACGTGCCCGGCGTGCCAGGGCGCAGGGCAG
>Ga0134126_10002969_pt1 | contig 21320 bp, 26 predicted proteins | sample KB31752_FD_96881 | JGI IMG/M metagenome (GOLD analysis project Ga0134126, IMG submission 96881) | Terrestrial soil microbial communities with excess Nitrogen fertilizer from Kellogg Biological Station, Michigan, USA - KB3-175-2 | ecosystem: Environmental > Terrestrial > Soil > Unclassified ... | reverse complement strand
GTGAGGACACGAAGTTTCAGGCGAGCGGCTTCGCGGTGATCTATCAACCCGCTCCCGATGCTACGGGACACGCTCCCGCTACCACGATCTACGAATTTGATTCGGCTGAGGAAGTCGCGGGGAAACTACGAGATATTTCGGCGGACTACAACCCGGAGGACACCGAGTATACGGGTTGGTCTCGCGTTCATGTCGGCGTTGGTGTTGGTCTCGGTGTCGCGTCTATGTTTTCGATCATCTTCGGGGGTCTACTCTCATGGTTGCGCTCAAAAGCCTTTCTCCTGTAATCGTGATCGTGGTCCTCTCGATCATCGCGGCCCTTGCTCTGGTGTTCCTGGTCGTCGCGTTCATCAAGGCGAAGAGGGGCACTCCGGTTGTGGGTGGTCTCTCGACCCATCTCACGGGGTTGCTGGGTAATCCGTTGATCCAACGGCTCGCCTCTCACGTTGTCACCGCCGCACAAACCACGCATCACGCCGCACTCGATGCGGGGATTGTGAAGCTCCTCCCTGCTGCGGCTCCATTCATCCCGCTGCTCAACGCTGCGGCCGATCAAGTTGACGCGAAGGTGTTGGGTAATCCGGCTCCGGCTCTCCCGCAACCCGGTGATCCTGCTACGCGGCCAATCATTGATTTCCTGGAGTCCCATCTAGCAAAACTGAAGGGCCAGCCGTGAGAGGCAGGAAACCAAAAACCGAAAGTCTCCGGGTTCTCGAACAGGACCGGGACAGAGTAATCGGAGGGTCAACCCCTCCGAGCGCTCCCGACTGGTTATCAGTCGTGGCGAGGGGGGAATGGGATAGGGTAGTTGCAGAACTGTCGGCATCCTACCTCATCACCCCCCTCGACCAATCTACGCTCGCCGTCTACTGCGAGACCTTCGCACAGTGGCGGGATGCGATGGAACAGCTTAAATCGCAAGGCTTCACGGTCCCCACGAAGGAAGGGGTGAAGGCGAACCCCCTCATGAAGATCGTTCAAGGGTTAGTTTGCGAGATTCGTAGGATGTCTGCCGAGTTTGGCTTCTCGCCGGCTGCGAGAAGCCGGATCGACGTGAGCCGGAGCGAGACGGTTGAGGAGGATGAATTTGAGTCCTTCCAATCATCGCTCAATTGACGGGCGGTTGATCCGCAATCGGTCGGATGAGGCGGCAATTCAGGCTGGGTGTTACTTCGATCAGGCTTCGGCGGACCGTGTCAGGTTCTTCTTTGAAAGATTCCTCCGACACAGCAAGGGGCAGTTCGCGGGGAAGAAGTTTGACCTCCTCCCGTGGCAATGGGAACGGGTAATTGAACCGCTCTTCGGTTGGAAGATGCCGGACGGAACGCGGCGGTTTCGGAAGTGTGCGATTGCGGTCCCGAAGAAAAACGGCAAGTCCACCTTGCTATCGGGTGTCGGACTGTACCTCCTCTGTGGCGACGGCGAGCCTGGCGCGGAGATCTACGTAGCGGCCGGATCGAAGAAGCAAGCCTCCATCATCTACGACGAATCCGCGAACATGGTCGAGGCATCGGATGCGCTATCAGGTCGCGTGCGTCTCCGCCGCTCGGTGAAGGAGATGGACTACGCGAAGACGCGGTCCACGTACACCGCGTTGAGCGCGGAAGCGTACACGAAGGAAGGGCCAAACTCCTCCGGAACGCTGTTCGACGAACTGCACGCTCAGCCCGATGATAAGCTGTGGAACGTCCTTGCTTTCGCGGGCGCTTCTCGCCGTCAACCCTTACTCTTTTGGATATCCACGGCGGGAGTTGATCGGACAAGTATTTGCTATCGGCAATGGCGGATAGCAAGGGACGTTCAAGAGAGTAAGGCAGTAGATATATCTCTCTTGCCGTTGATCTACGAAACGGAAGAGAAGGACGATCCTTGGAGCGAGGAGACATGGAAGAAGGTCAACCCATCCTACGGAATCACGATCAACAAGCGAGAGATGCAAGAGGCGGCGGATGCCGCGAGAGCGGACGCCGCGACGGAGAACATCTTCAGACGGTACAGGTTAAATCAATGGACGAAGAGCGAGAGCCGATGGATTTCGTCGGAACGGTGGGACTCTTGCGGGACAGAATACTCCGAGCGGGACTTGCATGGGCTGAAGTGTTGGGCAGGGTTGGACCTTGCAACTACTACGGACATCAACGCGCTGGTCTTGCTCTTCCGTGTCGGGCTGAAGTATCGCATTCTCCCTTTCTTCTGGTGCCCCGAAGCCGCGTTGAGAGGGAGAGAGCGGAGCAATCGCCAGAGGATCGACCATTGGGCGTCGATGGGGTTGATTAAGTTGACCTCCGGTAACTCCGTTGATTACGGGGTAATCCGAGCAGACATAAACGCTCTCGCGGATGTGTTTAGGGTTCCTGAGATCGCACTTGATCCGTGGAACGCAACCTCCCTTGCTACCGATCTCATGGGCGATGGATTCCACGTTGAGTACGTCCGGCAGGGATACTACAGCATCAACGCCGCGACAAAAGAGTTCGAGAAGCTAGTCGTTAACAACCTCATCGAACACAACCGCAATCCTGTCCTTGATTGGATGTTCTCCAACATTGCAATCGAGATGGACGCGGCGGGTTGCATCAAGCCGAGCAAAGAGAAGTCCGCCGACAAGATTGACGGTATCTCCGCGACGATTACGGCCCTTGCTCGCGCGATCAAGCAGGAACCGCCGAAGAAGAGTGTTTACGACAAGAGGGGAGTTCAAACGCTGTAATGGGTTGGCTTCAGAAACAAGTTCGGAAGGTAGCGAAGCGGGCGGCGAAGTATGCCGGCATCCCTCTCCGCGACCCCGCGCTTGTTGCGATGCTCGGCAACCAGCCAACCGCCTCCGGTGTTGATGTCGATGAAAACACCGCACTGAACTACTCCGCTGTCTGGGCGGCGGTCAGTGTGATTTCCTCCAACGTCGCGGCCCTTCCGCCGATCCCATACGAGAAGCGGGCGGATGGTAACTATGAGGCAGAAGGCACTCCCGCTCACAAGCTACTCCTCACATCTCCTAACGAGGAGATGACGCCGTATGTCTTCCATGAGACGATAACGGCCCACGCGCTTATCTGGGGCAACGGGTACGCCGAGACGGATAAGGAAGCCCCGGAGGACATTGCGACCGAAGCCAACATCATCCAGCCGAATCAAGTTGAGCCGATGAGGGATGAGGCGACGGGGGAAATCTACTACCAGTTCACCGCGCTGTACGCGGCGGAAGAGGATCGGCGAATCCCCTGGTGGAAGGTAGTCCACATCCCCGGCCTCGGATTCGATGGGATGAAGGGCTACCCCACCGTTCAGCAGGCGCGGGAGTCTATCGGCCTCGGCGTTGCGGCGGAGAAATTCGGGGGTGCGTTCTTCGGCAGGGGTTGCACGCTCGGCGGAATTCTTGAGTCCCCTGAAGAGCTAGAGATGACCGACCGCGCGCGGAAAAACCTCCGCGAATCGTTCGAGCTACTCCATCGTGGTCCGGATAACTCCCACCGCATTGCTATTCTCGAACAGGGGATGAAGTATAACCCGATTGGTGTCCCCCCGGAGACCGCACAGTTCTTAGAGACTCGGCTATTTCAGATAGTCGAAGTCGCCAGATGGTTTAATATCCCCCCGCACCTGCTCCGCGATCTAACCCACGCAACGTTCAGCAACATCGAGCAACAGGGTATCGAGTTCTTCGCTATCACGCTCCGCCCGTGGCTGATTCGATGGGCGCAGGAGTATCGTCGGAAGCTGTTCGGCCGGCCGGATCAGATGCGGTACTTCGTGTGTCACGACCCGCACAATATCCAGATGATGGAGACGAACAGCCGCTACGACGCCTACGCGAAGGGGCGGAACGGTGGATGGCTCACTTTGAATCAAATCCTCAAACGTGAAGGGCAGAACCCGCTCCCCCCGGAGATCGGTGATGCGAGGTTAGCCCCATCCACGATGAAGGTACTCGGTGCTCGCGGTGAGCCGGTTAACCCGGATGACGTGAAGAAAGCAATGGATTTGCTATCCGCGATGTCGCCGATATTCCCGCAGGATGCCGAACAGCTTTTGCTCGCTATGGTCCCCGGAATCTCCGGGGACGCTCTGAAAGCTCTTGTCCGGCGACTTCCCGATTACAAGCCGCAGGCCTCGGAACCGCCGAAGAAAGGTGTGCTGTGACTCCAACCATTGAACGGCGGTTCTCGCGGGTAGAGGTACGAGCTACGAACGAGGGGAAGACTCTTGTTGGCCGTGCAGTGGAATACAACCAGCCGAGCGAGCTACTCTACGGATCGTTCCGGGAGGAAATCGCCCCCGGCACGTTTGACGCCTCCCTTGCTTCCGGCCGCGATGTCTATTGCTCCGTCGATCACGATCCGAACCGTCTCCTCGGACGGCTCTCCGCGAACACTCTGACGTTGCTCCCGGATGCGAGAGGGATCGGGGTGGAATGCCCTATCGCGGGATACTCATACGCGGCGGACCTGATAATCGCCATCCAGCGGAAAGACCTACGCGGGATGTCCTTCATTTTCGACGTGATCGATGACAAGTGGGAGAAGCGGAACGGGGTGAGTCATAGGACCGTCCTGAAGGCGGACCTCTACGAAGTCTCGTTCGTGTTTTCCCCCGCGTACCAAGAGACCTCTGCGGGTATCCGGACGGCGTTCCCGGTTGCGGGTGAACAGAGAGCAATTGAGAGAGCAAAAGGGGTTGATTGGCAAGAGGAATTAGATCGCTACCGGCGGAGGTTGCGATTGGCTGAGTGTCTGTAATTCATGAGGTAATCATGCCGAAAACGGCGAATCAGGCGAAGCAGATTAAAGACCTCCGCGCGGAGCGGCTGAAGCTCATCGCGGAGGCGCGGAAGATCCAAGACGGCGCGGAGAAGGAGAGCCGCGCGATGCGAGCCGACGAGAAGGGGTCTTGGGAAGAGACCATGAAGAAGGTCGATGAGCTTCACGAACGGGTCGGTGCGTTGGAGCGCATGGCCGACGCGGAGGATGACGACGAGGACCGCGACGATGAGGACACGGAGGATGAGGACCGCGACGATGAAGACGAAGACGAAGACGAGGACGAAGATCGCGACGATGAAGACGATGAGGATGACGATGACGATGACGAGCGGTCTGGCAAGCGGAAGTACATCATCCTCAAGGGCAAGCGATACCGTCTCGACAAAGTGACGGTCAAGCGCCGGACGCAACCGGGCCTCCCCCCGAACAAACGTGCGGCCGGCGAGACGGAGCAAGAGTACCGTACTCGTCAACGCCGATCCACCCCGGAATACCGGCAGGTGTTTAATCAGTACCTGGTCGATGGTGACAAGGTACTAGGCTCGCGGCTCGCTCAACGTGCGATCCAGGCGGACAGCGACATCGTCGGCGGGTACCTGGTGGCTCCGCAAGAATTTGTTGCGAAGCTCATCAAGTTCGTGAACAACTACCTTTTCATTCGTCAGAAGGCCACGAAGTACGTCGTCAAGGCCGCACAGTCTCTCGGCGCTCCGTCCCTCGACAACGACATCAGCGATGCCGACTGGACCAGTGAACTGGACACCGGCAACGAAGACAACGCGATGTCGTTTGGTAAGCGGGAGTTGACGCCTCACCCGCTGGCGAAGCGGTTGAAGGTCAGCAATCGCTTGCTCCGCATGGCGTCTGTCACGGGCGGCTTCTCCGCTGACGGCTCTGTTGCTGGCGGTGGTCCTGAAGGGCTGGTCCGAGACCGCCTCGGCTACAAGTTCGGGGTGAGCGAAGAGAAGGCGTTCATGTCGGGGACGGGGAGCAATCAGCCCCTCGGTCTCTTCACAGCGAGTAACCGTGGCATCGACACAAGCCGAGATGTGCTGTCCGGCAATCCTACCGGCATCACGGTCGATGCTTTGATCGCCGCGAAGTACAACCAGAAGGTCCAGTACTGGAACCGGGCGGAGTGGCTGTTCCATCGGAATATCCTGCAATTGATCCGCCAGTTGAAGGACGGTAACGGCAATTACCTCTGGGTTCCGGGCGGTCTCGGCGGGGAAGCGGACACGATCTTAGATCGTCCGGTGAACATGTCCGAGTACAACCCCAACGTTGCTTCGTCCGGGTTGTACATCGGCTTGTTCGGGGATTTGTCCTTCTACTGGATCGTGGACTCGCTGGAGATGCAAATCCAACGGCTCGTCGAACTGTACGCGGCCGCGAACCAAACCGGCTTCATCGCTCGGATGGAGTTGGATGGTATGCCGGTTCTCGCCGAGGCCTTCACGCGGATCAAGTGCAACTAATCACGGTAGGAGATAGCCCCAGCTATCTCCTACCTCTTATGGAGTAAATACATGTCTCGGAACATTGTTACGGCCAGCAAGCGGACCCGTGTGAGTAACGCGGTTGTCGCGGGAACGTCGGCCATCAACACGACGATCCTCGATATGCAGGGGTTCGAGAGTGTGATTGGCGAATGTTGCCTGGGCACGCTCACCGCGACTCAGACGACGGCTTTGAAGGCGCAAGCTGGCAACGTCGCCAACGGTTCGGATATGGCGGACCTCGCAGGCGCGGTCACGCCAAACGCTGCCGATGCGGACTCGAACAAGGTGTTGGTGTTGGAGGTCGTGAAGCCGACGAACTTCAGGTACGTCCGCTTCGTCGTGGTCCGTGGGACGGCGAACGCGGTGATTGACAGCGTGGTTGCGACTCAGTTTTGCTCCCACAAACAACCCGAATCCGACGACCCCGCGACGGTCAGTAAGACGCTCCTCTCCATCGATCCGGAGTACGCGAACGCGGCCCTGACTGTCACTACCACGACCTACCCCGGCACCACGACGGCCGTGACCTCGACCTCTCGCACGTCGAGCTAAGGAGGAGTCATGGCCGGCGAATATAACGCTTTCGCCGTGACGCCGAGCGACTCCGTGGACGATCCGAATGGGCCGTTCACGGAGTTGGTTGTTGGTGTCGCGGGGAATCTTACTGTCGTCACTCTCGGCGGTTCCACGGTCACATACGCGGCTGTCGCCGGTCAACGAATCCAAGTCCGAGTCCGTCGCGTGAAGTCCACGGGGCTAACCGCGACGGGTGTTGTCGGACAGGTTTAGGAGCTAATTCATGGCCATTGGACCTGACGCGAGTTACAGCGGTCAGACGAAGATCTATCGGAAGCAACAGCCTGACGGCGTAACGCTGAACGGCGCTGTGGTTGTGTCGGAGGAGGTCTTCGACGTGGGGAGCCTGATTACCCACGCGGGACAGGAGACCTACTCCGGCATCATCGAGCCGGCGGGGGTTGCTTTCACCATCGCGCAGGATGCCGTGGCGGGTTGTGATGTCACGATCCAGCTGAACGACGGCGCGGGCAACGCGATGGCGAACATACCCGCCGATCTGGATGTCATCCTGTCCGACTCGCCTTTCGGTGTCGACATCACGGCGACGGCTCCAAGCGTGAGTACGACGGTGAAGGCGGGGCAAGGAACCTTGCTTCAAACGTACTCCGCGAACAAGGCGTTCTACGTCCAGACCAACGCGGCTGGACAAATCACAATCGTCATTAACGACGCGGCCCACACGGGCTACTACATCGCCGTGATCGGCCTTCCCGTTCCGTTCGTCTCGCGGCAGCTTGTCGCGGGTGACTACAAGTAAGAGGGGGTTTGTCTGTGATTATTGAGATGATCGGTACGGCCATCGGGCCGGATTACATTCTGCATGCGGGTGGCATCTACGATGTACCCGCTTCGATTGGAAAGAAGATGCTCGCCGCGAAGATGGTCGCGGGGAGCAGCAGGAAGGTCGAGAAGGACGGGAGGGAAGTCACGGAGACGACCTGGGGCGGACCCTCGGCCGTGCAAGTCTCCGATCCGAAGAAGATCGCACGCGCGAAACGGTTGCCGGCCCAACCGGACCCGGAGGACAAGCAAGTCATGGAGGATAGCGAATATCTTGAGAGTGAGGATTAATAATGGCCATGTCCCCAGGCTACGGCCTCAAGCTGCTTACCCCTCCAACTTGGGAACCCGTAGTCCTGGCGGACATGACCTCCCATTGCCGCATCCTCACTACAGATGCGGACGTGGCGACCATGACGGGCTTTATCCTTGCTGCGAGGGAGTACGTCGAAACGGCATGCCGGAGGGTGATTGCTCAACAGCAATGGTTGATGACGGTCAACCAGTTCCCCGGACGGCAGGTTGACGACGCCCGCCCTCCGACGTGGCGGTACGGGATATTCCGCCTGCCGTTTCCCCCGTTGATTTCCGTTGATGTCGTGCAATACGTTGATCCGTCGATCAGCATGATTGCTCAGCCATTCCCACTGACGACCCTCGATCCGAGCTTTTATCAGTATGACGCCTACTCCGAGCCGGGGTTGCTCGCACCATCCCCGTACAACGTCTGGCCGGCGACATCCCCCCTTGCTTTTCAAGCCGTCCAAGTGACGTTCACGGCGGGATGGACGGCGGTGAACCTCGTCCCGCAGAGAATCAAACAGGCGATCATGATGCTCGCCGCGCATCTGTGGGAACACCGGGAGACCACGACGGAGGTTGCTCTGGCGAAGATTCCGTGGGGCATCCAGCAATGGATTAGCTCCTGCTCTCCGAAGGAGTACGACTGATGCCCGTAACACCGATCTTCGTTCGTGCGGGGAGTCTCCGGCACAAGATTACCGTGCAGAGCAAGACCGTGACCTCTACGGGGGATCGTGGTCAGCCCGTGTACTCATGGACCACGCTCGCAACCCCGAATGCCAGCATCGAATCGGCTACCTCCGTGGGGAAGAAAGCGGAGGTTGCTCGGCAGATGGTTGCGACGGCCTCCCACATGATAACGATGAGGTATCTTGCGGGGATCGATGAAAAATGCCGGGTTCAGTGGAACGGCCGGACTTTCAACATCGGCGGCATTTGGAACCACGAGGAACGGAACATCTGGCTGACGCTGATTTGCACGGAGCAAAAGACGGGGATTGTATGAACGAAGTTCAAGAAGCCCTCAAACGTCTCAAGAAGGCAACCCGCGAAGGTCTCCGGAAGGGTACGCGGGCCGGAGCAAAGGTCGTGCTGTTGAAAGCAAAAGCTCTTGCTCCGAAGCGATCCGGCGGGATGGTGCGGACGATCAAGGTTCGCGCGTTACCTCGCTCGCGGAAGTACGTCGGGGCGATGGCGAGACTCGTCAACGAGGGATCGGTGTACTACGGCGGGTTCGTGAACTACGGTAGCAAGCGGCAACCTGCTCAGAGGTTCCTCAATCGCGCAGCGGATGAGACGCGATCCCCTGCGACGAACGAGGCGATCCGGGTACTCAGCAGTGTCCTCAACGGGGCGACTTGATGCAAATCGACATCGATCTTGTGACGTACCTCCAAGAGACAATCACGTCTCCGATAGAGCAAAATAAGATCGCGGAGGACTACACGACAAACCCCGCGATCATGTTCGTCCGCCGTCCTTCCACGCAAGATTTGCTCCTGGACGGCTCCCCGTCCATCGCGGAGACGGAGTACGATTTCGAGATATACGGGATAGACATTGATGCCGTTGAATCTCTCGCGGACTCCCTCGTCAAGCCGGTGTTCTCCGGCGGTCTCCTCAACGGCTTTCAAGGTGTCATGGGGGCTACCTCAGTCCTTGCTTCCTTCGTGTCCGATCAAGCAGACGACTACACGCCTAAGGTCGAGCAGAACACCGATGAGGGCTTGCACGTCGTCTCATTTACGTTAAGAATCCTTCATTAAGGAGTTGATATGTCTCTGACAAAGCGTGTCGGCCTAGGCGTTACGCTCTCCTGCGATCCTCTCGGCGGCGTTACGTATGTGGTTCTAGGTTCCATCGTGGACCACATTGAGGGCGCGGACGCGAAGACGACCGTCTTCGATAGTTCGCTTCTCGGTGATAAGTTCACCACGAAGGGAGGCGCGCAGATTGATCCGGGTGAAGTGACTTTCACCATCGCATACGATCCGCTCGATACGGCTACTACCGTAGTCCTCACCGGCCTGCTTGCGTCATCCGTAATCGCGGGATGGGAGATCGAGTACCCAATCATCGGCGCGGAAGTGCAGCAAAAGAAGTCCTTCGTCGGTCTCGTCTCCGGGTTCAAGGTGAGCCGGAAAAAGGGCGCGATGATTACGGCCGACGTGACAATTTCCGTGTCCGGCAATCCAGGGTTCTAAGGGGGGTTTATGGGGTGTGTTAGTCGAGAATCGTTTGCCTCCCCCCTCCGGCTCAAGCGGGTGAAATACCCGCTCCCGGAGTATGGGGAGGATGCGTATGTGATCATCCAGGAGATGACCTCGAAGGAACTGGTCGAGATTCAAACGAAGTACGGTTCGCAAGAGTCCACAAGTAATCTTGCTTTCGTGCATGACGTATTCTCGCGTACTCTCACGGATGACAACGGGACGAGGTTGTTCGCCAACGTGGAGGATGTCGAAGCGTGCCTCGATATCTCGCTCCCCGCGATGGAAGCGTTGATGGTCGCGGTGTTGACGGCATCCGGGATCGAAACGAAGCAAGAACCAAAAAACTAAGTCCGGCCGAGACGCAAGCCTTCCATCTTTGCTTGCGTCTCGGCCTCCCCCATCCTGATTACCTCTTCCCCCTTCTCACCGCAAAGCAATGGCTCGACTGGCAACAGTTCGACGCGGAACACGGCCTCGGGATCGACCGTGAAGACATCCAATGGGGGATGTTGATGTCCATGTTTTACAACGTGAATCGATCTGGTGGAGCATTCAAGACGGCGGAAGACTTCATGCCGTATCGGACACCGGAAGAGCAGTCCGACGAGGACTTCCTCGCGTCACTCCATCACACGCTCGCATCGATCCCAACGAGGACATAAGCTATGTCAATTGTTGCGAATTTTGACATCAACCTTCGTGGGAACACCGCCTCTATCGATGGGGCGGCGGACAAGACCACCGGGAAGGTGGTGAAGCTCCGGGCCGATGTGGACAAGCACGGGGAAGGGATTTCCTCGAAGTTCAAGGAGATCGGCGAGAAGATGAAAGCCGCGTTCGCGGCGATGCCGGGCGTGGGGGTGATAACGACCGTGTTGAAACCGGCCGCATTCCTAGGCGGAGCGATAGGGAAGGCGTTCTCCTCCTCCGTGACGGGCATCCTCTCGGCGACAACCGCGATGGGTGCGTTCGGCGCGGCAACCACGATTGCTACGGCGGGATTAAGCCTCGTTGTCGCAGCTGTCGCGGCCCTCGGTCTTGCTACTGTCGGCGCTGGCGCGGCGTGGGTTGGTTCCGGGCTGGCGTCCACGGAGGGTATCGACGCACTTGCGAAGACGGCGGACAAGCTAGGGATCGGCACGGAAGCAATGGCGGGGATGGCTCACGCGGGGGAGAAGGCCGGCGTCAGCTTCGAGGGTGTGGCGGGGTCTTTGGAGAAGCTGAGAGGTAGTATCGCGCGAGCGGGTGCCGGTGGCGTGGTGATGCGCGGGGCGCTTGCAGACCTCGGGGTTGACATCGCCGCGTTGAAGGATCAGGGGGTAGACGAGGCGTTCGTGTCCGTCGCGGAAGCTCTGAACCGCATCCCCGATCCAGCGGACAGAGCGAACCGGGCCGTTGCTATCCTCGGAGAGTCCGGGGAGATGATGCTGAGACAAACGAAGGGCGGGATCGATGGGTTGAAGGCCGCAATGCGGGATGCCGGGGATTTAGGTCTCGGCATGTCCCGTGCGAACGCGGAGCAGGTTGAGCAGGCGAAAGCCTCCATAACCGATATGAAGGCCGCGTTTACGGGGTTGGGGAGAACCGCCGCGATCACGATTGCTCCGTTCGTGAAGTTGATCGCGGGTGGGATCACGGACGCGTTGAAGTGGGTGAACAAGTACCGAGAGGACATAATCGATTTTGCTCACGGGGTCGAGTTCGCGTTCAAGAACTTCTCGGACTACGTCCATCTGTACTTCCGGAAGGCTCAACTCTGGATAACGGAATTTGCGAACGCTGTTCTCCATGTCTTCACCGATGTCTTGCCTCAACTCTTCCGATCCTTCGGCGACATGTTGTACGAAGGAATCACTACGGGATTCTCTGGGGGGTTCGACAAGGCTTGGGACAAGGCCGTGCGAGACGTGAAAGCCTCCATGAAACGATCCTCCGGGACAATCGAGACCTCCATACGGGAGAGCGTAGATCGGGAGCAAAAGGAGCTTGATAGTAGGAAAAAGAAGTTCCTGGATGACAAGAAAAAGGCAATGGGCGTCAACGCGGCGGGTTCGACGGGAGTAGTCCAGGGGAACCGGGAGAATGCGGCGGTGGAGCGGGGTTCTTCGGAGGCATTCTCCATCATAGCCAAGCAGAACGGCGACAAGATGTTCAAGGTCGCTAACGACCAGTTGAAAGCGTTAATCGCAATCGAGAACGCGGTGAAGGCGAAGAAGGCGGGTAAGGCCGGCGTCAAGAAAGCGGTGATGTAGTGGGGATTATTGGCATCGCGCAAGAGCGTCCGGGTAGTCCGGTGGCGAGCTTTGAATGCGGCAAGCACACTATCACGCGGAAGTTCCGTGTGTTAACTACCAGCGTTCTCGACGGGCCGATGACGGTAGCGAACGCTATCGGCCTCCCGAGACTCTTCACCCCCTATCAGTTCGGCGGGGAGTTCCACCCGTACTGTCGCTGTCGATCCATCGACCCGCAACGGATGGCACCTGGTGCGTTGGAGTGGGAAGTTACGTGCGTCTACACAACCCCGGAGCAAAAGGACGGCGCGAAGGAGGAGGGCGGACACGACTCTAAGGACAGCGATGGCGGAGGTACGGGAGAGGAAAAGGATGAGCAATTTGACAACCCGCTCGCGGCCATCCCGGAGTTAGAAACCCACTGGCAAACGGAGAAGGTGCCGATCTACGGGGTTCAAGGCTCCGGCATCTCCGCGAGCGTGTCTCACGGCTCCTCCCTCGTTGCTACTACGGCGACGGCCCTCTTCACCGTTGGCGATCCCGTGACCATATACGCGGGGAAGACAGTCCTCAACACGACGGTATCGGCGATCACGGACGGGGTGAATATCACCCTCGGAACGGCCTGGACGGGTTCCACGGGGACCGCGACGATCATTGATGTTGCGTTTAAACCGCTCGCGTCTAGCGCGGGTGAAATCTTCGTTCCGCCCCCTATGATGGATAGATCAACGCTCCTCATCACAATGACGAGGAACGAATCGATCTTGTCGCCGATCCCGGAGACGGCGTTGCTTTTCCAAGACTCCGTCAACGCGGATGTCTTTTTCGGGTTCGGCCCCGGACAGGTGAAGTGTCAGAGCATCACATGTCAAAGGCAGAACAAGCAGCTTCCGGACGGCTCGATCTTCCCTTACTTGCGTGCTACGTACTTATTCCACGCGCGGAAGACGTGGGACATTCAGTTACTCGACAAGGGAAGCTACTACCGATTCCGGGTGTCAACCTCCCTCCCGTGGACAAAGCAAAAGTTCATCACGGATGATGGCCAGCCGCGCGACGGACTACTCGACGGCTTCGGTCAGAAATTAGCGGACGGCGCTGCCCCGGTGTTTATAACCGTCCGGCCTTACCCGTGGCTCACGTTTGCTGCGCTCGAACTACCCCAGAATTTTCAACAGGTGCAATGATGGCGAATGAGATCACCGCGAGCCTGTCATTCAGCGTCACGAATCCGAGTGACGGGAGCGGCTTTGCTTCCTCGAACCGGCTCACAAGACAGTACAACCAGAATGCCATCGGGGTTAACGCGGAGATTCTCGCGGTCCCCGTCACCGCAACCGCCTACTCGTTCGCCAGCATCACCACGAACGGGTTCTTGCTGATTCAAAACCTCGACACGACTAACTTCGTGGATTACGGATTAAACGCATCCGGTTTCCTCCCCTTCGGACGCCTCAAACCGGGTGAGTTCGCGTTGCTGAGATTAACTCCGGGTATCGCGTTCATGGCGAAAGCGGACACGGCAACCGTCAACGTGTCGTATCAGCTATTTAACGACTAGGAGACTCCGTGTTATACGCTTTCGATGCGAACGACGTGGTGCGTCTCCGGCGGATGCTTCAGGCATACGAGCAAGGGCGGATGCCGGTTGACACGCCGCAGGATGTACTTCCCTCGCAAGCGGGGAGACAGGATGTAATTCTCGGCCACATCCTCACCGCGATCCCCGCCCCCACGGTGGCGTTGAAAGCAAGTCTCGGCACGGCGGTAATGGTCAAAGTGGATTGGACCACAACCCCACCGACGATTTCGGACATCACCAACACGGATCACGTTTATACGGTGATGAACGCCACCACATCGGAGTTCCCGCCCGGATACTACCTCCTTGCGAGAGAGCCTACGTCCGGTTACTACTTACCCGCTGCTGTCCCCCCGGAGCCGATGTTTGCGGTCATCACGTCCCTGACCTCCACGCCCATCGGGGGGGCGACCGCATGGCCTTGCTTCTCCTACTCCGCTCCGTGCCCTAGAGCGGTTGGGGCGGACCCCGCGAATGCTTGGATCGTCAACCCCTGGGATAACCTCCCCCTACCGATGGGGTCGCCGATCCGAGTGTATCCGATAGCGGGGGCTAACCCCGGAGGTCTGCCCGTTGTCATCTGTTCCTACCACACTCCTTATTACACGGACACCACTCCGGCGTCGTTCGTGGACCATCCGAGCGAATCCTACGGTGTTCTCGCGGGTGTGGGATCGTCCCTTGTTCTGGGTAACGGGTACTTCATCTTCGGTGGGGGATCGTCGTTCGGCGACCCCTTCAACGGGATCGCGTACCTGCAAACCACAGACCTCTACGTCGGAGATTGGAAGGGCGCAACGGGGACGGACGGGATCGGCAACCAGTTTGTGAGCGGTCTGAACGTGAATATCGGGCGAACGATTAACGGTCCGGGTGTTATCGACGGGGGGAGTGATTGGTGATACCGAACCCACCCAACCATCTGCCGGCCGCGTTGCAAATGAGTATGGACTTGTACTCACCGGGACAGATCGGTACCTACGGACCTGGTCCCTACATCACCTTTCCCACCGTCTCGCCTCTGGTATTCAGAGGTAATCCCGGTGAAGCGTTCAACGATGGCATTGCACTAGTGGTTCCGTGGGATGGGGTATCCTGGAATACGCTAATACTCGCCTCCGGTTATCCGCTATTCCCGGACCTGCCCAACGTGAAGCAACTTCTTATCGGGGTGAACATCACATGGCAAGGGACTTTCCTTGCGTGCGGCGTGGCGGTCTCCGAGTTCGGGCCTCTCGTTAACTCTCCGGGGGGTGTCGTCTCGACGAGCGGCATCCTGTTCCCATCCGCTTATCGGCTCATGGTGACATCCTCCAATTCGTTCGGGGTCGTCACGAGCCTGCCGCCGATCCCCGCGACGGTCGCCGGTGCGGGGAACAAGCCGAAACCACCTATAGCGGGTGAAAATGCTCTATTCGGGGGGCGGAACATGGACGTTCTCTTTAATACCACCTTCACGGCGGGGAACCCGATCCAATACAGCATCGCTCCCAATTATCCATCCGGAACCCGAATCTCGTATATCGAGAGCTTTCCGATTATCTCGTGGACGACCCCCACCGTACCGAGCTTCAGCAACGCGCCCCGTGGGTCGCAAGGGGGTTTGCTTGTGGAGATCCCTGTCGGCACTTTCAGTTTGTATCTCAGCCGGTTAGAAGTCTACTGGTAAATAAGGAGTTTCAATGTCCGCTTTGCCTCTGCAATGTAACGTCGGCGAAGTCGCCGTCACGTCGGTTACGAAGACATTTTTCACGGTCAAAGCCCCCGCGAATCAGCGTCTAAAAATCCGGGGTCTAGAAGTGTCGGGGAAAGGCACGACCAACACGGATACACCTGTCAAGATTGAGCTTGGCATCGTCACGGCCGATGCTGTTGGCGGGACTACCAGCGTCACGGCATCCCCCCTTGACGGCGATCTCGCGGAGACGCCGCAAGGCGTTTACAAAACCACCTACGCGAGCGAACCGACCTACGGGACGATTCTACGGACGTGGGAGATTCACCCGCAGGCAGCGTTGATATATCCGTTCCCTCAAGGGATGGAGATTATCGTTAAAGGCGGGGTCGAACTTGGACTCCGCATGACAAGCAACCAAGCCGAGACGATGGCTTTAGTCCTCATCATCGAAGAGTAAGCACATGTTCCCACCGTATGTTACCGTCGTTTCGAGTGAGCCGGCGACACCCTTCGCCGGCATCCTCTGGGCGCGCCCGCCCCTTGCTTCGCCGGTGTATGACCGGACCACGATCCGCACTCGTCGCGGGCCGTATTCCGTCGCGGTGGGTGTCCCGCTCCTTGAGGGCGAGCTTTACGAGGCGGGGGTGTCGACCGGCGGCAACATGTTCGAGTTGTTGCTCGCGGGATCGCACGACGGGCATAACCAGATCGTCGGCGGGGGGTTTCAGACTATTGCGGCCACACCTACATTCGCCGCGCCTCTTGGCGCGGCCATATGGGACACCGCGACGAACACCCTCTACGTAAGCGAGGGCGGCGGTACATGGGCTGCGGTTTCGGGTGGCGGCGGTTCCGGTGTCCCGTCCGTGGACGGCATTACGTCGGCGGTAACACTGGTCGCCGGAACCGGGATCACCATCACAGATAACTCGCCGGTCGCGGGTGACATCACCATCTCCGCGACGGGCGGTAGTGGTGTAACCTCCGTTACCGCGACAACTCCGGTCGTGTCCTCCGGAGGCTCCACCCCGAATATCTCCCACGCTACGTCCGGGGTGACAGCGGGGAGCTTTACCTCCGCGAACATCACGGTGAACGCGAGCGGTCACATCACCGCCGCAAGCAACGGTTCGGGCGGTTCCGGTGGTGGCGGGGTGGACATCCAGACGGGAACGCTCTACCCCATCCCGACAAGCGATTCCGGCAAGCTTCTCACCTTCTCCAACGCCTCCACTGTTACGGCCGGCCTGCCATCGGCATCGAGTGCGGGGGCGTCTTGGTTCCTCGACGTGGAGAACCGGGGGGCGGGAACGGTCAATATCGGATCGGGTGTGTCCACGATCGACGGCGCGTCCTCCCTTGCTCTGACGATGAATCAGGGTGTACGGATATTCTGCGACGGGAGCAACTTCTACACTCAGCGAGGTATGGCAAGCGGCGGAAGCGGCGTATCATCGCTCAACGGGGAAACCGGAGCGGTGAGCCTGGTCGCGGGGACGGGCGTTACAGTTACGCCGAGCGGAAGCAATATCACCATCTCCGCGACGGGCGGTAGTGGTGTAACCTCCGTGAGCGGGACAGCCCCGATAGCGTCCAGTGGTGGTACTACTCCTGCGATCTCTCTAAACGCGAGCGGGGTCTCAGCGGGGAGTTACACCGCCGCGAACATTACGGTAGACTCTCACGGGTTAATCACCGCCGCGAGCAACGGTTCCGGTGGTGGTGGAGTTACCTCGCTGAATGGCGAGACGGGAGCGGTGTCCATCGTCGCGGGGAGCAACATCACCGTAACGCCGGTCGGGACCAACATCACGATTGCGTCTACGGGCGGTGCCTCGGTCTCGCTCCAAGGTATATGTCAAGGGAGGCTTTCCCTCGACGCCGCTAACCCGGTGTCCGTGACGGACTTCACCGGGGCTACCTCCGTCAATTTCATGCCGTACAAGGGTAATCTCGTTAGCCTCTACAACGGTACACTCTGGCAGCAATTCTTTTTCTCTCCCTTGTCTGTCACGTTACCTGCCACGGGCTTCCCTTGCGATATTTACCTCTGGAACAACGGCGGTTCCCTCACGTTGCAAGCCGTCGCATGGCTCAGTTCGACCTCCCGGTCAACCGCCCTCGACCATCAAGACGGGGTGATCGTGAAGTCTGGCGCGCATGACCATCTATATCTAGGTACGGTGGGGATGACATCGGGGGGAATCACGGAGGATAGCTCCGCGAACCGGCTTGTCTTCAACTACTACAACCGGGTGATGCGAAGGCTTTGCGTCATCGATCACACCGCACAGTGGACGTGGAGTACGAGCGGATGGAGGCAGGCGAACGGGAATACCGCGAATCAGGTGGGGATCATGGTAGGCGTGCAGGAGGACGCGATTGACCTACAGATTGCGGCCCTCGGTGGTTCCTCCGTCGCCTCCGCTGTCCGGTTGGGGTTCGGGGAGGACTCGACCTCCTCTCCGATGCTGACGGACGTAGCGGGCGGACAGTCAAACTTTCTCGCGGGGCAGATCAATCAGATCAGTTTGCTCCTGAAGAAGATCGCCCCCCTCGGACAGCACTTCTACGCTTGGCTGGAGTTCGGAGGCGGGAGCGGCACTCAGACGTTCTATAGCGACGGCTCCGGAGTCCGTAACCAGTTCTCCGGAATCATCGGGTTCGTGATGGGATGACGGCGAAGAAGGTCAACGCGACGGCGAGAGCAAGAAGGAGATGGATGATCGCGGCCCATACTCCTGCGAGGTAGCAACCAGCGTAGGCGACCGACTCGGCGGCATCGGCCATGTGAGCCGAGCCGACGAACCGGACCGCGCGGATGAGAACGAGGATCGTAGTCAACGCGCTCACCCCCGTAAACGCGGCAAGCAACCCAGCGACGGCCATACAGACACTTCGGCCTGCGGGTTGCTTCCTCGTGGGGGTTGCGCGGTGGGATAACTCGGCGAACGGTGATGCGGGCATGATACCTCCGGAGTAGAGGGCGATGAGCGATTCTACTCCGGTGGACACGCGGAAGCAAGGGGCTAGAATGTCACGGGAGGAAACGGAATGGTAGCCGAAAGCTCGCTTCGCTTGGTTGCGTACTACAAGTAGTAGGAAAGTCGAGGAAGTGAGTTAGCCCGATACCGTAGTGTATGACCCCATGCCCGTTAGGTCGGACCTCTACTGCGGTTACGTGTCGGCGGATAACCTCCGCGCGCGTCTCGTCGCCGGAGAGCCAGAGTTCCGAGCCAGCCTTGATTGTCTCCATGAGGGAGGCGATGGACTCTTTATCGAGACTCACCGCCGCGCGTCGAGAGCGGAGGGAGTCTTGCTCCGCGAGAAGACGTTTTCGTTCTCCGTTCAACACATCCAGCTTCCCCGCGATCCAGGCGAAGGGCCAGCCATGCGAGGTTTGCTCCGCCCAAAGATTCTTCACGTCTCCGTCGATCCGCTCGACGGCTCCTGCGATCCGTGCTTCCTCGGTCTCAATTGCAGCAAGCGAATCCTCCGCTCGTCCGCATGCGACGGATGCTTCCCGGATTACGCTTGCGGGATCGGATAGCCATTCCCGGACAAGCCCCCACACGGTCTCATCGGTGGGTGTCACCGGGAGCCTTGCTCCGGCGCATCTCCCTTGCCTCCTCCCGGTGCATGTGTACCTCGCTTCGTATGTCTTATTGCTCATGTAGTGATATGTTCCACCGCACATGCTGCATCGGAGCAACCCAGAGAGCAATCCCTTCTGTGGACCGTGCGCGCGTTGCCTTTTATACCGTGTGCAAATCTCCTGTACACGATCCCAAGTGTCCCTATCGACGATCGGCGGGACGGGGTAGACCGTCCCTCCGTAGGTCCGTTCCCCGATGTAGGCGCGGCATCGGAGGATTTGGCCTACGCGGGAATGTCGCCAGCTGGCGGAAGCGTGGTGGGACGCGATCCGCACGTCCGCGCCGGGTATCCGCTTCTGCCAACGGCGACCCGGTGATACTCCGGTCTGTTCGAGCCATGCAAGGATTGCTGAGTGAGAATCCCCGCTCGCGGCCAAGCTGAAAACCTGCCGCACGATTGCGGCCTCCACGGGATCGATGAGGAAAGCTCCGTTCGGTCCCATCCGGTATCCGAAAATGAGCGAGCCTCCGGGCGGGGCATTGTCCCGCTCGGAGGCTCGCTTGCGTCCGTCTTCAGTTCGGCGTTTGATCCTCCGATGCTCGCTCTCCGCTATAGCGGCCCGGATATGGAAATACAGCGGATCGTCGTCCCTCCTCGCGTCCCATCCATCGTTCACCGCGACCAGCTTGACGCCTTGCTGTTCCAGCCTCGCAGCGGCTTGCAGGCTATCCAGCAACGTCCGCCCGAACCGATCTAGATACACCACGGCCACGGATTTTATCCGGCCGGCGGAGATGCCATCGAGCATCCTTGCTCCGGCCGGCCGTTCCCAGAGCGGACGTTTCCCCGACACGTCCGCATCCCAAAATTCATCGACAACGGATTCAACGAGCGGATCGGTGGTACTCCACGACCGCAAGGCCGTTTGTTGTATCTCAATTGTGAGCCTTTTCGCGTCGTCGCGGCTTGTGCGGCCGTACAACGCCGTTTGGTATCGCATCGGTCTTACTCCCTGGATGATCGGACCCCCCGCCGATCTTACAGGGAGTCTTGCTCCGTTGCAATTGTCGGATGCGGGCTTTGACCTGGAGGTACGCCGCTCGTAAATCCTCGTCGGTCATACGATCTAACACTTTACGAACCGCTTTGTTCATAGCCTCTCCCAGACGTGTTTAATCTGTTCTTCGCTTCTTCCGTCGCTTCTGCCTCTCTTCGAGGTACCGCTTGAAGTCCCGCAAATCCTCCTCATTAGCTGTTGCGACACGCTGCCGCACAAACCATTGATCGGGGGACTCGGTGATTCTCGTCGCGGTCACGATCTCCCAATACAGTGCGGCGTGGCCACAAGCCTTTTGCTTGCCGTTGTCAGAGACCGCGTACACCTTATTTTTTCCACGCACCACTTCCCATACATGATACCTCCTCTGGATGCCGACCTTACCCTCGTTCATCGCATCCGCCTTAGCCCATGCTTCTTCGAGCGTCAGGAACGCCCACGGGCCTTTATCACGCTCGTTGACGCCATCGGTTTGGTCTTGCTCTTCCATCTCTCACCTTCCTATTCAGCTTAGGTTGAATCTCCGCTACATGCGTTACACGCGGCGGAAATAGGGGGATCGAACCATTACGATTCCGTTAGCTCCAACGGAACACAGCTGAGAATCTACACTTCCGGCATGATCGCTACAAGTGAACTGCGGGGATTGTAGCAATTTTATTGTTGAGCCAGAGCGGACTTTCGGAGCGACTTGATTCTTCGCACCATCTCGATCAGTTCCTTGAAGGGAACGGCTTCCCGCCCGAACATCACGACTTCCCGCTCGATGTCGAGGGTTCGGCCGAGAATCTTGTCGGGGGTCTTCGCGGGCTTCATCGCGGTTTGCTGAGCAATCTTCGCGGCTTGTTCCGACTCACTCCGAACGCGATCCCCCGCGATTACCTGCTTCCACATGGGGCCGAGATGCTCCGGAGCGATCTTCTGCACGGTCGTCTTCGATCCCTCCTTAACAACCACCGGGAGACCTTCGCCGGCCGCGATCCGCTTTTGATCCGGGATAGGGAGCTTCGCCAGACGATCCGCGAGCGCCGG
>Ga0134126_10002968_pt1 | contig 21334 bp, 18 predicted proteins | sample KB31752_FD_96881 | JGI IMG/M metagenome (GOLD analysis project Ga0134126, IMG submission 96881) | Terrestrial soil microbial communities with excess Nitrogen fertilizer from Kellogg Biological Station, Michigan, USA - KB3-175-2 | ecosystem: Environmental > Terrestrial > Soil > Unclassified ... | reverse complement strand
CTCCTCGAAGCCGACCGAGATCAGCGCGGCCACGAGCGCGCTCTTGCTGGGGAAATGCTTGTAGATCACGGGAGCACGGACCCCGAGACGATCGGCCAGCCTCCGCATCGAGAACGAGTCCAGCCCCTCCTCCTCCAGGAGCCGGCGGGCCGTTGTCACGATCTCCCGCGCTCGGGGACGGAACCTGTCCATGACGGGGGCGGCGGTCGCTGGCCCGGAAGGACCGGCGGCGGCAGCACCCCGCCGGGGGGCGTCCCGCCCCGTACCCGCACCGCTGGCCTGGCCTGGTCGAACTGACATCCTCACCCCTTGACATGTGCGCGCGCTGGTTGACATGAGCGCGCGCTAGCGCATAGCTTGCCAGGGGTTGACAGTGTTAACCGCCGCGGGCCTGGCTCCAGCCGCGCGCAGGGCTGGTCGGCTCACGCCCCCACCGGCTGAACCCCGTCATCCTGGGATAATCGCGAAAGGAACCCGATGCAGATTGCCAGCGGCCTGCACCGCGTCGGCTCGGACATCGTCAACAGCTACCTGATCGTCGACAAGGATGGCGTCACGATCATCGACGCCGGGCTGCCGGGATACTGGAAAGCGCTTCTGGCCGAACTCGCCGCGATCGGCAAGAGCCTCGGCGACGTGCGGGCGCTCATCCTCACGCACGGAGACACCGACCACATCGGCTTCGCCGCCCGGCTGCACCGCGAGACGGGCATCGCGGCGTACATCCACAAGGCCGACGTCGACCGCGCACGTCTGACCGTCAAGAAGCCCAACCGGGGCTGGGGGCCGGTCAAGCTCGGCCCCCTGGCCGGCTTCCTGTGGTACTCCGCCCGTCACGGCGGGCTGCGGATCCGGCCAGCGACCGAACTGCAGACCGTCGCGGACAATGAGGTGCTCGACGTGCCCGGCTCACCGCGGATCATCCACACTCCCGGGCACACCCCCGGCAGCCTCGCCGTGCACGTCCCGGCCGTCGACGCGCTGTTTCTCGGCGACACGATGACCACCCGCAACGTCCTCACCGGCGTCACCGGTCCCAAGCCCGCGCCGTTCACCCTCGAGCCCGAGCAGGCGGTCGCATCGCTCGACCGGATCGAGGACGTCGACGCCACCTGGCTGCTGCCCGGCCACGGGCCGGCATGGGACGGCGGCGTTCCCGAGGCGGTCCGGTTGATCCGCGACGCCGCCGCGGGATCCGGGCGGGCATGACGGGCCCGTAGGCTGCGAGGTTCAGGCACACGGCCGGCGAGAGCACCGGCTGCCGGACGGGACGACCCGGGCGGAGTGATCATGGCGATGCGGACCCTCCTGTGGCGCGGGCTGGATGAGCCAAGGATGGAGATCGTCCGCGTCGAGAGCCTCGATCGTGCCTCCGGCACGCAGCTCGGCATCGCCTACGAGCTGCGCTGGAAGCTCGACGGAGCGGTGCTGGAACTTACGATGGACAACGGCCCCGCCATCCGGGTTGAGCTAGGCGACGCGGACTTTTTCGACCTGCACCACTCGGCGTTCTTCAACTCCCTGCCCGTCGCCCGCGACGGGCTCCTCGACGAAGGCGCGGCCGCGCGGGAGTACACCATGCGCTTTGTGCGCGTTCCGGAACTGACCGCGCAGCCAGCCTGGCAGCGCTACGAGCCGCTCGGGAACCGGGTGGTGCGCTACCACTCCAGCGGCTACCAGGCGGACATCACCTTCGATGCGGACGGATTCGTCACCCGCTACCAGGACTATCTCGAACGGATCGGATGAGGCAGCGGCACCTGGCGATAGGGCCGCCCGAGGCCGTCAGGCTGATCGCCGAGCTGGGAGAACACCCACGGGACCAGTGGGCGGAGGTCCATGGGCGCCACCGGTCGCACGTCGCCACCGGCGAACCCGGCAGGTAGCCCGAGGGCATCGGGCGGCCGGTTATCGCGTCCGGGTCAGGCCCGCAGCGCCGCCTCGGTCTGCGCCGTGTCCTCGGTACCGCGGTAGTAGGCGATCTTGCCGTCGCGGAGCGTGAAGAAATGGTGTTCATCGCCAAGGACTTCCCGGTAGCCCGTGACGTGGCGCGGATCCGGACCACGGCGTGCACGTCGGCGATCGCGTCGAGCACCGCGGCGACGTCGCCCCGGCCGAACGCGTCGTACACGTCTTTAATGATCTTGATGTTGACATCAGCACTCATGGGATCCCCCTCAACGTCCGGGCCGCCCCGCCACCGACGCGGGGCGGTCCTGCACGGGGGATACGTCGCCGGGCTCAGTGACGGATCACCGGGGCGCCGCCTGGCCTTCGATCGTGGCCCAGAAGGCACATTGATGGAACCCGGCGAAGACGGCCTCGGTCTGCGGCGCGGTCGCCTTCGGTATCAGTTCCTGCAGTTGCGGCGTGGCGCCACCGAACCGCGGCCACCGCGGCGCCGCGCCGGCGTTGGGGTTGCCGGTGGCAGCGAACCGGGTCCAGTAGCCCATCATCTGCGCGGACAGCGCGAACTGGTCCGGCTTGAACGACGGCGTGATGTCCAGGAGCGGAACCTTGCCGAACACGTACTGGAGTTCCGTGCTGTGCGCCGCGCCGAGCGGGAAGCTGAACTTGATGCCGAAGTCGTTCGGCGGGGCCGGGTCGCTGAACTCGTAGGCGTAGGTCCCGCTGCGCTGGGTGAGGATGTCGGCCAGCAGTGCCGGGCAACTGAACTCCGAGTCGGTGAGCACCTTGGCGAAGGCGAGGTCCGGGGAGGCGAACGCCTTCAGCGGGTAGTGCGCGACGATCGCCGGGGCCGCCTTGGCACCGAACTGGGCGGCGACCACTCGGGGGTACTGCGCCGCGGTCAGCGGGTGGTGGCCCAGCACGTCGAACTCGATCCCGACGAAGAACCGCCCCTCGTCGTGGTTGGTGCCCTGCAGCAGCGGGACGTGCAGGTACCGGCCGGTCTCGAACGCCCGCAACGGCGACAGCGGCAGCGTGAAGCCACCGGAGACCGGGCCCCAGGACAGCCCGCCCGAGGGCTCGGCCTTCAAGATCGCGGCGGCCGGCTTGGTGCGCATGCAGGCCGCCGCGGTGGCGGCGCTGGTGCAGCCCAGGCTCTTGGCCAGGGCGGCGCCCTGCCGCTCCGCGGCCTTCTTGCCCGGGGTCGGGAAGATACAGCCGCTCTCCGCGATCGCGTGGGCGAACAGGCCGAGCGCGGTCGGCGAGGCCATGTTCGCGCACACGCTGGCACCGCCCGCCGACTCACCGAAGATCGTCACCGTGCCCGGATCACCGCCGAACGCGAACGCGTTGTTCTGCACCCAGCGCATCGCGGCCTGCTGGTCCATCAGCCCGTAGTTGCCGCTGGAGTTGTCCGGGCTCTCGGCGTCAAGCGACGGCAGCGCGAGAAAGCCGAACGCGCTGAGCCGGTAGTTGATCGTCACCACGATCACGTGACGCCTGGCGGCGAGAACGGCGCCGTCGTAGATCCGGCCCGCGCCGCCGGTGAAGCCGCCGCCATGGATCCAGACCATCACCGGAAGCGGGTGACCGGCCTGCCGCGGCGGCGTGTAGACGTTCAGGAACAGGCAGTTCTCGAACAGGCTGGTGGTCGGCACGCCGGTCGCGAGGCTGCCGGTCTGGGCGCAGTCGTGTCCCGGCTTCGTGGCCGCCCTGACGCCACGCCAGGGCGGGAACGGTTGCGGTGGCCGCCACGCGTTCGGGCCGACCGGCGGGGCGGCGTAGGGGATGCCGAGGAACTCCCTTGCGCCGTGCTGGTCCAGCCCGCGCACCAGGCCGTGGTCGGTACGCACGACAAGCGGCGCGGGCCCGCCGGTCGTGACGGTCCCGGCCTGTGCGCTGCCGGAGGCCACCCCGGCCAGCGCTAATGCCAGGCTGGCCGCTGCCAGCAGGTAACGACCGCCGGGCCTGGCTGGGAATCGGTTTCGCTGCATGGCCGAACTCATCTCCCGTCCCTGTCTCAGGTTCCGGGCCCGCCCGCCCCCGGCACGCCACAACCACGGCGGCCCTCAGGCTCCATCCGCTGGGCGAAATGCGTCATCGGTTACCAGTCAGTAGTCTCGGGGCCCGCCCCGTGCCGATCAAGGCATACTCCCGTATTCCGGCGGGTCGGCCGCCGGTGGCGCGGTCACACACGCACGCCCCGGGCGCACCGCGGCCGGGCCGATAAGCATACGCTCGCATACCGGGCATTCCGCGACGCTAAAAAGCGGCCCGCCGAGCGGCCAAGGGGCATCCCAGTGGAGGAGAAGGTCACGATGGCACCGCGTCACGATCTGAACGGCCTTCGCGTTCAGCAGTACGGGGATCGCAACGTGTACCTGATGGACCAGGGCCTGCGGCGGTTGATACCCACCCCACAGGTGATGGCACGGCTGTTCACACTCGGCGCCAACTGGGTCCACCGCTATGACGCGGCCGCGCCCGGCGTGATCCTGGATCTGAGCGTCAGCCAGCTTGACGCCGGGCTGCAGCTCCCCGAGGAGTGCGTCATCTTCCAGACCACCGACTCGCCCCAGGTGTTTCTGCTCGACCACGACGCCAACGGCGAACAGGTCAAACGCTGGATCACGACCGCGCAGGCGATGGACCGGTTCCAGTTCGACTGGGCAAAGATCAAGCGCTGGGACGTGCCGCTGGCCAGCCTCGGCCTGGCGGACGGGCCGGATATCAGCTGGCCCTGACGAGCCCACGTCCGTACAGTCGCACCGGCACGGGACAATGGTGGAGCACGGGCGGTAACGGGCAGGAAACCGGCGAGCGGCAGGGCGACAAGCGGACAGGGCTGAGAGCAGGCGGAGTGCGGATCGGGCTACTTGGCACCCTCGCGGTGTACGACGAGGCCGGCCGGCCGGTGCAGGTCGGCGGGCACCGGGTGCGCCTGCTGCTGATCCTGCTGGCGCTCGACGCGGGCAAGGTGGTGCCCGCCTACTCGCTGATCGAACGGCTCTGGGACTCCGAGCCACCGGCCAACTCCGGCAACGCGCTGCAGTCACTGGTGTCCCGGCTGCGGGCCGCGCTGCGGCAGTCCGGCCTGGGCGACCAGGTGGTCGAGTCACATCCGGCCGGCTACCGGCTGGCGGTCGCCCCGGAGCAGGTTGACGCGGTCGCCTTCGAGGCGCTGGCGCGCAAGGGCAGTCAGGCGCTTGCCTCCGGTGACCCGGCCACGGCCAGGCGGGTACTCCGCGAGGCCCTGGATGCCTGGCGCGGGCCGGCGCTCGCGGACGCCTCGGGCCGGCGGTTCGCCACCGGGCCCGCCGCCCGGCTGGAGGAACTGCGCACCCGCGCCGCGCTGGACCTTGTCGAGGCGGGCCTGGCACTGGGCGAGAGCGAGAGCCTGATCGGCGAGCTGCGCGCCATGATCGCCGCGGATCCGGTGGCGGAACGCCCGCGCGGGCTGCTCATGCGCGCGCTGTACGCGGCCGGCCGCCAGGCCGAAGCGGTCGCCGAATACGGGCGGGCGCGCGACCTGCTGGCCAGCGAGCTTGGCGTGGACCCCTCTCCCCAGCTCGAGCAGATCTACCTGGGCGTGCTCCGGCAGGACCTGCCCGGGGCCGCACCAGGCGCTGCGCCGGACGCCAGGCCTGCCCGCGCGCCGGGTGACGCCTCGGCGGCGGAACTGCTGGCCGGCGGGGACCCGCCGCACCGGGGCCGGCCCGCCGCGGTACGCAGGCCGCTCACCAGCTTCGTCGGCAGGGACGAGGATGTCGCGCGGGTGCTGAAGATGCTGGACGAGGGCAGGCTGGTCACGTTGACCGGCCCCGGGGGGGCGGGCAAGACGCGGCTGGCACTGGAAACGGCGGCCCGGGTGTCCCGGGAGGCCGCCGCGCGCGGCCACGACGACGGGCCGGGGCGGGCATGGGCCGGCTGCCAGGTGTGGTTCGTGGAGCTGACGCCGGTCACCGACCCGGGTGACGTGCCCTCGGTCGTCATGAACGCGCTCGGCATCAGGGAGAGCCCGGTCATCGCGCACGCCGGGGCCGGCCAGCTCGGCTCGCTCGCGGCTCCCGCAGAGCGGCTGGTGGCCGCGCTCACCGAACGGCACGACCTGCTCATCCTCGACAACTGCGAGCACGTGGTGGCGGCCGCCGCCGCGCTGGCCGACCAGATCCTGGCCGGTTGCCCGGACGTTCGCGTGCTGGTGACCAGCAGGGAACCGCTGCGGATCCCGGGAGAATCGCTGTGGCCGGTGGCACCGCTGCCGGTGCCGCCCGCCCTCGGCCCCCTGCCCGGCGAGCAGGCGCCGGACGGGAACGGCACCGGCACGGACGGGAGCCGGGTCGCGGGGTACGCCGCGGTCCGGCTGCTGGCCGACCGCGCGGCAGCCGTACGGCCCGGATTCACCGTGAACGAGACCAACGCCGGCGACGTCGCCCGGATCTGCCGTGCGCTCGACGGTATGCCGCTGGCCATCGAGCTGGCCGCGGCCCGGCTGCGCACGCTTTCCGCCACTCAGCTCGCCGAGCGCCTCGATGCCCGGTTCGAGCTGCTCACCGGCGGCAGCCGGACGGTGCCGCGGCACGAGACGCTGCGCGCGGTCGTGGACTGGACCTGGGAGCTGTTGTCCGGGCCGGAGCAGGTTCTCGCCAGGCGGCTCGCCACCTTCCCGGCCGGGGCCACGCTCACGGCGGCGGAACAGGTGTGCCAGGATGGCGCACTGCCCGCGGACGCCGTGCTGCCCGCGATCTTCGGCCTGGTGGAGAAGTCGTTCCTCACCGTGGCCGAGGATGACGAGCCGCGGTACCGGATGCTGGAGACGATCCGGGCATACTGCTCGGAGCGCCTCGCCGAAGCGGGGGAAGAGGACCAGGTGCGCCGGGCGTTCGCCGGGTACTTCCTGCGGCTGGCCGAGACGGGCGATCCCATGCTGCGCAGCGCCGGCCAGCAGACCTGGATGCGACGGCTGACCGCGGAGCAGGACAACATGTACGCGGCGCTGCGCTGGGCGGTCGAACGCCGCGACGTGGAACTGGCGCTGCGGTTCGGGCAGTCGCTGAGCTGGTTCTGGCTGCTGCGCGGGCAGCGCCGCGAGGCCGGCACGATGGCCGGGGAGATCCTAGCGGTCAGCGCGCCCGCAGCCGGCGCCGAGCGCGACATCGCCGCGGTGCACGCCCGGGCCGTGTGCGCGCTGACCATGGTCAACTTCTCCTGGGATTTCAACGCGGCCAGAGAGCCACTCGCGGACGTGGAGTACCTGATCACCGTGGGGGCGGACGCCGGCCGTGAGGCAGACGACGGCCCGCCGCATCCGCTGGTGATCGTCGGGGCCGCGATGCTCGCGCTGTATGAGAAGCAGGATCCGGAGATGGCGCTGCGGCTGCTGTCCGCGCATTTCGACTCGCCGGACCCGTGGATCCGGGCAGGTGCCCGGCTCATGTGTGCGTTCTACTCGATGGCCCTGGGCCGCCTGGACGACGTGACCCGGTGGTGCGCCGAGGGGCTCGCCGGATTCGAGGCGCTCGGTGACAGGTGGGGCACCGCGCTGGCGTGCGCCGGCCAGGCCGAGCTTGCCATGCTCGACGGGGATCACGTCCGGGCGATCGCCGCCCTGGAGCGGGCCGTGGAGCTCAGCGGAGCACTGACCGACTGGGAAGACACCGCGCAGATGTATGCCACCCTGGCCAAGTCCCGCAGCCGGATGGGGGACTACGAGGGCGCACTCGCCGATATGGCCCGGGCGCAACGGGCCGCCCGCGAGCAGGGCGAGTCAGAGAGCGACCTGTGGATCAGCTACATCCAGGCCGAACTCGCGTGGCTGGGCGGTGACCTGGCCAAGTGCGCCCGGATCAGCGGCGAACTCGATGCCCGGATGGCCACCAAGGGCTCTGCGATGATCTGGTCGTTCCGTGCGCAGGCCATCAACAGACAGGCGCTGGCGAGCATCCGTACCGGGAACGCCAGCGGCGGGCGGGCCAGGCTGGCCGAGGCCCTCCGCCTGGCGGCCGACAGCCAGGACCTGGCGGCCGTCGCCATCGTGGTGGATGGCATCGCCGCGGCGATGCTGTGGACCGGCACCGGCCGGTCCGGCGCGGTGCGGGCCGCGGTCCTGCTCGGCGCCGCGCACTCGATCCGCGGCGCCTTCGACCACAGCAGCCTGGACGCCCCGGAGGCCAGGGACACCGCCCGCGAGCGGCTGGGCGAGGCGGACTTCGATGCCGCCTACCAGCGCGGCCTCAACATGTCCCGGGACAAGGCGCTCGCGCTGGCGGAAGGCTGGTTCCAGCCCTCCGCCAGCGCGTGATCACGCCTTCAGGTGCGGCGGCGGTAGGCGCGCACCGCCAGCGGCGCGAACACCACGAAGATGCCAAGCGCCCACAGCAGCGAGTGCAGGGCCGGCGTGGCGACCGGCCCGCCGGTCAGCAGGCCGCGCTCGGCGGTGGTGAGATCGGTCATCGGGTTGACCTTCACGAACGCCTGCAGCCACCCCGGCATGGTCCCGGCCTGCACCAGCAGGTTGCTGCCGAAGACCAGCGGGAAGAAGGCGAGGAAGCCGAACATCTGCACCCCCATGGGGGTCTTGACGAGCATCCCTATGAGCGCCGATACCCAGCACATGGCCAGGGCGAAGGTGAGCAGCAGCAGGCAGGCCGCGACGGCCGACACCGGGCTGGTCCCGATGCGGAAGCCCAGTACCAGCCCGAAGCCGAGGGTGATCGCCACCGAGATCATGTAGCGCACCATGTCACCGAGGACGGCACCGCCCAGCGGCGCCCAGCGGGCGATCGGCAGCGTGCGGAACCGGTCGAACACTCCCCCTTGGATGTCCTGGTTGAGCATCAGGCCGGTGCCCAGGGTGGCGAACACCACGGTCATCACCAGCAGCCCGGGCAGGGCGTATTGCAGGTAGGCGTGGGTGCCACCGGCGATCGCGCCGCCGAACACGTAGGTGAACAGCAGCAGGAACATGATCGGCTGCAGGCTCAGGCCGACGAGGTCCTCCATGTTGGTCCTGATCTTCAGCACGCTCCGCCAGGTCAGGGTGAAGGCGTGGCGCAGCCCGGTCAGCGGGTTGAGCCGGGGCGCCGGCTCGGCGAAGGGCAGGGTTGCCGTGGTCACCGTGGGCTCCTTTCCAGTTCTCGGGTCTTGCCGCTGTCGTCGCCGTTCTCGCTGTCCGCCGGATCCCGGCCGGTGAGGGCGAGGAAGACCTCGTCCAGGCTGGCCTTGCGCAGGGTGAACTCGGCGAGTTCAACGCGCGCCTCGTCGAGTTCGCGGATGATGGCCGGCAGCACGGCCGCGTCGGCCACCGGAACGCGCACCAGGCCCGACTCGGCATCGACGTCAGGCACCGAACCGGTCCGGTTCGCGAGCACCGCCGCGGTCACCTCCAGCAGGCTCCGGTCGGCCGGTTCCACCTCGAGCACCTGCCCGCCGGACTTGTCCTTCAGCTCGTCGGGCGTTCCGGTGGCGATCACCTTGCCGTGGTCGATCACCACGATGTCGTGGGCCAACTGGTCCGCCTCGTCCAGGTACTGCGTGGTAAGCAGCACGGTGACGCCGTCGCTGACCAGGGTGCGGACCATGTCCCATACGTCGCTGCGGCTGCGCGGGTCCAGCCCCGTGGTCGGCTCATCCAGGTACAGCACCCGGGGCCGGCCGACCAGGCTGGCGGCCAGGTCCAGCCGCCGCCGCATGCCACCGGAGTAGGTCTTGACCGGCCGCCCGGCCGCCTCGGCGAGGTCGAACCGCCCAAGCAGCTCACCCGCCCGGGCCCGGGCCTGCCGGCGGGACTGGCCCAGCAGCCGCCCGATCATGATCAGGTTGTTGATCCCGGACAGCCCCTCGTCCACCGAGGCGTACTGGCCGGTGAGGCCGATGAGCTGGCGCACCTGGTGGGCCTGGCGCGCGACGTCGTAGCCACACACCCGGGCCTGCCCGCCGTCGGCGCGGAGCAGTGTGGCCAGGATCCGGACGGCCGTCGTCTTGCCGGCGCCGTTGGGCCCGAGCACGCCAAGGACGGTGCCCTGCCGGGCCACCAGGTCCACCCCGGCCAGCGCGGTGGTCTTACCGAAGCGCTTGACCAGGCCATTTGCTTCTATCGCGTTGGTCATGGTGTCCCTCTCCCGTGCTGTCACGGTCCATGGTTAGCCATGTCGCTGACAGAGTCCGCACCATGCGCTGCCAGGTCACTGCCAGGCCCGCACAGCGCGCCGCCAAAGGCTCCGGGCCGCCCGGTGTACGCGCCACGGCCCTCATGCCTGACAGCCGGGTCCGGGCCGGTGCATACTCGATCTTGCCGAGTTGGGGACGTCAGGGGGCGAGGCGGTCATGGGCCTGTTCAAGCGGAAGTCGGAGGAGCCTGCCGAGGGCGGGCCGGTCTCCGACCGGATGGCGCTCGCCCGGCAGTGGCAGGAGCAGGCCAAGCAGATGCAGGCCCAGGCCATGCAGGTCCAGGCGCAGGCCATGCAGCAGGCCGCGGCGCTGCAGCACGGGACGGTGCAGGGCGCGCAGGCCGGGTCCACGGCCCAGGTGGGGTCCATGACCTGGGCCCGTCAGGTCCTGGCGATCCTGGCACCGCCGCAGCCGGGGTACGTCAAGCGCTGCAGCTGCTCGGTGTGCGGCGCGCCGAAGAAGCTGCCGACGGTCACCGCCTACGTGTACTGCGACTACTGCGCCTCGCTGATCGACTACGACCTGCGCCGGGCGGGCGAGGGGGACACTGCGCCCGATCCGGCCTACGCCGCGACGGTGAACAGCACCCAGGCCGCCGCGCGGCAGGCGGCCGCCGCCGGTGACCGGGATGCCTACCGTGGCCTGCAGCGGCAGGTGTTCGAGGCGTACGTGACCGGAGTGCCGATGGCCGTCTCGCACCGGGCCAGGAACGACCGCGGCTACCGGGACGCCTATGTCGGCTATATGGCCGAGGCCGCCACAGCGCGCGCCTTCGACCCGGCGTATCAGGCGCTGGAGGCGGAGATGCGGCAGCGGGTCATGGGCCTGAGCTACAGCGGAAACATGATGTCACCGACGGTGGCACCGGATTCCTTCTGGCCGATGGTCGACACGATGGAGAAGCAGATCGCGGCCAGCAAGGTGCTCTACCGGTCGGCCGGGCTCGCGGACCTTGACCCCGACCACGCCGAGCACCTGACCGGCAAGCTTGGCTGGTCGGGCTTTTGCCAGGGGTGGCTGGGCATGCTCCCGGCGGAGGCGGCCACGCAACTGCTTGACCGGGCAGGACTGGCGAACGAATACGTGCCGGTCGAGGCGGAGGACGGCCAGCCGCGCCACTGCGGCGGCTGCGGCGCGGAGTTCAGCGCCCTGCCCGGTGCCACGGCCATCATCTGTGAGGGCTGCGGCCGCAGGATGGACCTGGGCAGCGCCGAGATCCCCTGCGCGTCGTGCGGCGCCGTCATGACCCTCCCGGCGGGGGCCGACCGTACGGCATGCCCGTTCTGCCAATCGCAGGTGGAACGAGCCGGCCTGCGCTGATCAGCCGACCTCGGCGGCGGGCGCTGCCTGCGTCTCGGCCAGGCCACCGGCGTAGAACCGGCGGGCCGCGTCGATCAGCTCGCCGAGGGGCGGCCACCACGGGCCGTGCTCCAGGGACCGCAGCGCATCGAGCACACGGCCGGCCCGGCCGGTGCCGTCGCCCGCCCCCGCGACCACGACCCGGCGCGGCCGGCTGGCCCGCAACGGGCCGAGATAGAGGTCCTGGCCCATGCCGTCGGCCTGCGCGCCTGCCACCACCAGGTAGTAGTCGGGCATTTCGAACCGCTTGTCCCGCCATGCGGCCAGCGCTTCCGCGGCGTGCTTCTCGAAGGCGGCCGCGCCGCCGGGCCCGCTGGCCACGTCCCACATCGCGCGCCAGGCAGCCGCGACGTCGGCCAGTGGGTCGTCGGGCACGATCACATAGGCCGATTGCAGCCGGGCCGCCTCGCGCATCGCCAGCGCGCCCACCTGCCATGCGGGGCGCGGCTGCGGCCCGTCCTGCTGGCCGGCCTCGGGAGCGCGCGCGACCGAGACGTTCCCCGACCGGCCCAGCTCGGCAAGCAGCCCCTCGCCCACCTCGCCGACCAGGACCACCATGGTGGAAGACTCACGCCGCATCGGCTCGATACTAGGGCCTCACCCGCGCCGCCGAAGTGGTGTCGTTGGCGATGTTCTGCTCGCTCGTTCGGGGTGCCCTGGATCGCGGGGCGGTGGGGCCTGAGGGAGGGGCCTATCGCTGATGCACCGGTCCGGTGCCCTGCGAAGCGATCTGGCCTGCCCGTCGACGGCGGCAGGGGTAATCGGGGTGGCTCCGGGTTGAGGATGTGAGACTGAGGCGATGATCGACGTGTCGGCGGTTGTGCGAAACAGGGCCCGCGCGGCCGGCCTGATGATCGGCTAGAGGAACGAGAGTCCGGCACCAGGACGCCGCCACGACATGCGGGGTCGATCCCCAATCCCAAGGATGCCGTGGAGGACGCGCTGAACAGGCCGTCTGCGACGGCCGGATGAAGCTGCTCGCCGCCCAGGTCGCGATAGCCAGGAACTGGATCCAGGCCGGCAAGGCCCTAGGCCTGAGCGTTCCCCGGCAACCGGGCTCGCGGCGTTCCTGGTCAGGCCAGGGCGGCCTCGTCGTAGCTGGCCGGCGATGACGACATCTCGGGGAACAGGTCCCGTTCGCGCGCCCAGTCCTGGGTCGCGGCGAAGATCTCCCTGGTGTACGGCAGGAACACGACCCGCTCGCCGGTGCCGAAGGCCCGCACGTCCACCTGGTCGCGGTACTTCTCCGGCACGGCCCGCAGGTGGTAGTGCTTGTACGCCTCGGGACGCAGGTCGATCTCCTGCTGCGCCCGGCGCAGGGCGGCCAGGTACTTCTCGATGTCGGACTTGCTGACGTCGCTCCGGCTGACCAGGAACCCGATCATGAAGGTGGCGTCGAGGACCTTGCGGAAGCCGAAGGCCTCGGCGACGTAGAGCGGCACCCCCCACATCGTGCCGGCCGGGACCTGCCGGTCAAGCAGGGCGTCAAGGCGCTCGTTGGGCGGGCCCTGGAAGCTGAGGCTGACCTGGCCGGGTTCGAGCACCGCCTCGAGGGCCTGCAGGGTGGCGAAGTGGCTCCCCGAGTGGTACCCCACCCCCACCGGCACCCCGGCGAGGTCCTCCGGACGGCGGATCGGCGACTCCGGCGGCACCATGATGGCGCACGGCGCCACCGAGTACGCGCTGGTCACCAGTTGCCCGGCGCCGCCGCTCGCGGCCACGTTCGTGGCCCAGTGGCATGCACAGCTCACGTCGGCGCCGTCGCGGCCCGCGCCGAAGGTCTCGAACGCACCGGTCTTGATCTCCCCGGCGTCGTCGCGGCGCGGGGCATGGATGCCGTAGTCACCCTCGGGCAGGAAGGTGTACTCCAGGCCTTCGGCCGCGAAGTAGCCGCGTTCCTCGGCGACCCACTCCTGCAGCCGGCCATGGGGCAGGATCTTCAACGTCATCCCCGGTCTCCTTCTTCTGCCGCGCCTTCGTTCCTCGCACGGTACGCCGCTCGGCTGGCGGAATTCCAGGCCGGGCACGGTGCGCGGACCGGCCCTTGATGCGCGGACCGGCCCTTGATGCTTAGAGTCGGCAGAAAGAGCGCATCGCGCCCCGCAGCCCGCGACCGGTCCGCGCCGGGCGGCGCGCCAGCAGGAAGGACGTGGTCGCATGCCAGAGCCCGCGATGGCACCGCCGCCCTCGGCCCAGGTGCCTCCCGCCGAACTGCCGGCCTCGGTTCGCGAGGCGGGGCTGGCGAACTGGATCCGCGAGCCGCTCGACGACGCGGTGGACCGCAGGCGCCGGATTATCGTCCCACCGGCCGTGGCGACCATGGGCACGCCGCTGAGCGGCTGCCAGGGGGCACTGATGGCGCAGGCGCGGGACCCGGACGCGCTGGTCATGATGGGCGACAATCCCGCGCTGCCGACGATGCCCGAGCGTCCGGCGCTGAAGGACTTCTTCGCGCTGCGGCTCAGCAAGACCGGCACCAACCACATGCTGCAAAGCGCCACGCTGGCGCGCGAGCACGGGCTCGACGAAAAGGTGATCATGGCGTGCCTGCTGCACGACATCGCCATCGCGGGGCTGATCTCGGCCAATCACGGCTACTGGGGCGCGCAGATGGTCGCCCCCTACGTCGATGAGGAGGTGGCGTGGGCGATCCAGAAGCACGAGGCGCTGCGCTACTTCGCCGACGAGTCGGTGGGATACAGCTATCCGCAGGCGTACGTCGAGTACTTCGGCCCGGACTACCGGCCGCCCACCTACCTCTGCCGTGAGGCCGAGGAGGCACGCAAGCACCGCTGGTACATGACATCGCGGCTGATCACGATCAACGACATCTACTCGTTCGACCCCGACGCCGTCGTGGACTTCAGCGAGTTCGAGGACGTGATCGGCCGCAACTTCCGCCAGCCCGCGGAGGGGCTCGGGTTCGACGGGTCCCCCGTCGCGCACATGTGGCGGACGATGATCTGGCCCAACAACTTCCTGTGACCGGCCTGGCCCCCCGGGTAACCCCGGCTCAGTAGCCCGGCGGCCCGGGGAAGCCGCCGACCGCGTTCTCGAACGCCCGTGCCACGCGCAGGCAGGTGCTGTCCGCGAGGTGCCGGCCGACGATCATCAGGCCGGCCGGCAGCCCGTCGGAGAGCCCGGCCGGCACGGTCGTCGCGGGGTGCCCGGTGACGTCGAACGGCGCCGTGTTGGCGACCATCTCCAGCGACCGGGCGAGCTTCTCCGCACGGCTGGCGTCGGCCGCCGGGAGCGGTGATGCCACGATCGGCAGCGTCGGCATGACCAGGACGTCCGCGTCGGCCAGGGCGGCGTCGTAGGCGGCGGCCAGTTCCAGGGCAAGGTTCCTGGCCATCGCGTAGTGCCGCCCGTCACCACGGTCGATGGCATACCGGCCGCACAGCATCGTCAGCTTCAGCGACTCCGACATCTGCGCGCCGTGCTCCCTGCGGCCCCGGGCGTAGTGCCCGATCAGTTCGGGGTCGTACAGGCCCGGGGCGTTCATCCCGTACCCGTTGCCGTCGATCATCTGGTTGGTCGCCCCGTCGGTGGCGATGACGCTCCACACGTGCAGCCCGTCACGGTGCCACGGCAGGCTGATCTCGTGGACGCTCCCGCCGGCCGTCTCCAGGGTGCGGATGGCGGCACGGACGGCCTCATCGACGCCGGGCTGCGACAGGCCGGGGATGCCGAAGCCCTCCGCCACCACGGCGATACGCAGCCCGGCGGCGCCCGCCTCCAGGCCGGTGAGGAAGTCCGCTGGCAGATGTACTGCCCGCTGGCGCGGGTCGAGCCCGTCCCGCCCGGCGAGCACGCCGAGCATGAGCGCCGCGTCGTGCACCGTGCGGGTGATCGGGCCGAGGTGGTCAATGGTGTTCTCGATCGGGAACGCGCCGGTGTAGGGGACCAGGCCGTGCGTGGGCTTGTGCCCCACGGTGCCGCAGTAGGCGCTGGGAATCCGGACCGAGCCGCCCTGGTCGCCGCCGAGTGCCATGTCGGCATGGCGCGCGGCGACAAGCGCGGCGCTGCCACTGGAGGACCCACCCGCCGACCTGCCCCGGTCCCACGGGTTGTGCACCGGGCCGGTCCGCGACGTGTGACTGCCCCCGGAGAAGCACAGGTCCTCGCACACGGCCTTGCCGGTGATCGTCGCCCCGGCGTCGAGCAGCCGGGTCACCACGGTGGCGTCCCGCCGCGGCACGAACCCCTCAAGCATGGCGGACCCGTTCATCATGGGCAGGCCGGCCACCTCGATGTTGTCCTTGATCGCGACCCGGCGGCCGGCCAGCGGCCCGTCCCGCGCCGTCGTCAGTTCGGTGGTCACATACCAGGCGCCCAGTTCGTTGTCGGCCGCGTCCGGCCACCGGTAGGGCCGGTCCGGCGGCTCGGGCCGGCTCGACTCGTACAGGCGCTCGACGGCGTCATAGGACGCCATCGCGCCGGCGATGATCTCACGGAACTGCTCGATGTCACCGGGGCCCAGGCCGAGCCGGTACCGGCCCGCGATCGCGGCAAGATCCTCGTTGCTGGGGGGCGTCAGGGCCATGGCAAACCTCCTGCGGCTGTCACGGGGCGGGCTGTCGCAGCCTAACGCGGCCCGCTCAGCCGGCCGCAGCGCGTCAATTAGCGCAGTTCCGCCAGCAGTTCGCCGTACGCATTGAGGTAGCGGTCCACGTCCGCGCGGGTCGCCGGGACACAGGCGGTCGGCCCGGCGCCAGGCAGGGCCTCCCAGATGCCGCGGTTGGCCAGCCAGATCCGGATCAGCCGGGTGAGCATCTCGTCGGTCAGCGCGTAGGCCTCGGCGCCGGTGCGGGGCCTGGGCCCGTACCACTGCCCGCTGCGGGGCCCCAGCCTGATCGCGGTCCACGGCAGGCCGGCCGCGCGTATCGCCGCCTCGATTCCGTCGGCGAGTTCGCCGCCCAGCGCCGAGGTGTGCGCGTACGCATCGGGGACCAGCACCCGGGTGAGCGCCGCCACGGCGGCCGCCGCCGACAGAGGGTTGCCGAACAGGGTGCCGCCGGTGGCGACGTGGTGCTTCACGTCCAGTTGCTCGCCCAGTTCGGCGGTGACCCCGTAGGCGCCCATCGGCAGCCCACCGGCCACCGCCTTGCCGATCGTGACGATGTCGGGGTCGAGGTGCCATAGCCCGGTGGCGCCGCCTTCGCCCACCACATGGGTGTGGGTCTCGTCGAGCGCCAGCAGCGTGCCGTGCCGGCGGGTCTCCGCGCGCAGCGCCGTATGCCAGCCCGGCTCGGGCAGCAGCAGGTGGATGTTGTTGCTCATCGCGGGCTCGGTCAGCACCAAGGCGACGTCCCCGGGGGCCAGCGCGGCCCGCAGCGTGCCGGGGTCGTTGAACTGGGCGATACGGACCCGGCCGGTGACGCCCTTGGACAGGCCGCGCTCCAGCGCGGCGACCTGCTCCCCGTCGAGGTCCACCAGGCCCTCCTCGAAGTGGCCGTGGTAGTGCCCCTGGAACAGCACGATCACCTCGCGGCCGGTGACGCTCCGCGCCAGCCGGATCGCCTCGGTGTTGGCCTGGGTCGCGGACAGCGTGAACTGCCACCGGCCGACCGGGTAGCGGCGGGCGAGTTCCTCGGCCACCGCCACCGACTCCTCGGTGGGCAGCAGGAACTGGGTGGACCGCGCCGCCCGCGCCTGGACCGCGGCCACGATGGCCGGGTTCGCGTGGCCGCAGAACATCGCCATGTCGGAGGCGTTGAAGTCGACGTAGCCGAACCCGTCGACGTCGGTGAACCCGGGGCCGTGGCCGTGGTCGATGTAGACCATCTGGTCATCGTGGAAGGCCATCCAGACCATCGGCACGCCGTTGGGCATGTGCTCACGCGCCCGGGCGATCATGGCCCGCGACCGGGGCCGTGCCTCCTGGAACCGCACCACCTCCCTGGCGTGCAGCTCACCGATCCTGGCCTGGTCAAGGTCCCCGTGTGCGGTCATAGCACGATGCTAGAACCGGCCCGTCACGGCGGCGAAACGCCTCGCGCGTGGATTTATAATTCGGCGTAGATGGGCCGCCTGGAGGCAGGCCCGTGGGGAAGGAGTCAGCGGTGGAGCAGACGAATGGGTTCTGGGCGGGCGCCATCGCCGTAGCCGCGGCTCCGGTCGCCATAGCCGCCGGGATCGCCAAGGGCTCCTACGATGCCGCGAGTGGCTCGGGCTCCTTCGACGCCGGCTTTCATGCGGCGGCGGACCCGGTCATCGCGACGGCGCGGAAGTTCGGTACCGATCACCAGGAGACGATCACCAGGGGCGTGATCGGCGGCGCCGCGACCGCCGTCGGCGCCCGCATCGTCGGTGAGAGCATTAAGGTGATCTTCCGCCGTTGACCTCCACTCCGCCGGAAGGGCGGAGATTCCCCGCCTGTCACGCCATTTTCTGGTGTGACTTCGGGTGGGTTCCTGCTTCGCCGCGGTCGGCCAGGGCAGGCCCTGGTCTTACAACCGCTCCACAGGCTGTCACCGCCAGCCCGGCGGCCTTGGCGACGTTCACCGCCGCGTTGATGTCCCGGTCCAGCCACGCGCCACACGATGGGCATTGCCAGGCGCGGACATGGAGCGGCTTGGGGCCGTCTTTCGTCCCGCAGGCCGAGCAGGTCTGCGAGGTCGGGGTGAACCGGCCGATCCGGTGGAAGCCCCGGCCATACAGCCTGGCCTTGTACTCCAGCATCGCTACGAAGCTGGACCACCCGGCGTCGTGCACCGACTTGGCCAGGCGGGTCCGCCCAAGCGCCTTCACTGCCAGGTTTTCCACGGCGACCGCTTGGTTGTCGCGGATCAGTGCCGTGGACAACTGGTGGTGGAAGTCCCGCCGGGCATCGCCCACGCGAGCGTGGGCGCGGGCAACCTTGACCCTGGCCTTGTCCCGGTTGCGGGAGTCTTTCCGCTTGCGCGACAGGTCCCGCTGTCGGCGCTTGAGTAGTTGCTCCGCGCAGCGCAGGAATCGCGGCGCGGAGATCTTCCGGCCATCGGACAAGACAGCGAAGTGCTTCAGGCCCAGGTCGACACCCACCACGGGCTCCACCGCAGGCAGGCTCCTGGGCCCGGTCTGTACCACAAACGAGGCGAAGTACCGGCCCGCGGAGTCCCTGATCACGGTGACACTGGACGGATCAGACGGCAGCGGCCGGGACCAGCGCACCGGCACATCCCCGATCTTCGGCAGCCGCAGATTCCCGTTCGGCAGCACCTTGAACCGGGCGTTGACGCTGAACCGGATTGCCTGCCGGGCGTCCTTGCGGGAGCGGAACCCCGGCTTCTCAACCTTCGGGCCTTTGCGCTTGCCGTTGCGTGAGGCGAAGTAGTTCCGGTAGGCCGCGTTCAGGTCCGCGAGGGCCTGCTGAAGCACCACCGCGGACACCTCACCCAGCCACGCCCGCTCTGGTGTCTTCTTAGCGGCGGTCAGCCGGGCTGACAGCTCGCCGTCAGTGACGTACCGCTCCCCGGCCTACCAAATACTGGCACCCGGTCCTCGGCCAGGCTCACCTGGGACGCACAGGCCGCCTGCACCACCGGCCGAAGACCGGCGGACCGGCGGCCATCCTGTAGCCGGGTCAGGCACCTTAGGGCGCGACCGCCCGCGCGGTGAAGGACAGGGTCAGGTCGTGCAGGGCCTGGGCGGTACCGAGGGCGGTGTCGACCGCCAGCAGCCTTGGCTCCTCCTCGCCGGCCAGCACCGCGTTGATGTGCCGGATCGCGGCGGTGAACGAGGGCTCCCCCGCCGTGGCGGCGTGGCTGACGGGCTCGGCACGCGGCGTGATGACCTGGTAGCTGTCCGCCGGGCCGGGGTGGAACGGGTTGCTCAGCACGATCCGGCCTGCGGTGCCTTCCAGGCTGCTGTAGGTGTCGTAGGCACGGCCAAGGCCGCAGGACAGGTGCAGCCGCCGCCCGTCCGGGTATTCGAGCACCCCCCAGGTGTCCACGTCGACGCCGTCGCCACCCCAGGTCGCCCCGGCCCAGGCGGCCTCGTGCTGGACGCCGAAGAACTCGGCGGCGAGCCGGATCGGGTAGCAGCCGACGTCGTTGAGCGCGCCGCCCTCCAGTTCCCGTGAGTACCTGATGTTGCCCGGGTTGCTGAGCTGGAAGTGGAAGTTAGACTTGATCTCCATCAGCTCGCCGATCGCCCCATCGGCCACCAGGTCCCTGACCTGGGCGATCTGGCGGTGGAACGGGAAGACGAACGCCTCCCACAGCAGCGTGCCGGTCTGCCATGCGGCGTCGAGCACCCGGACGGTGTCCGGGAGGTTCCCGCAGAGCGGCTTTTCGCACAGCACCGGCCTGCCCGCGTTCAGGGCGCGCAGCGTCCACTCGGCGTGCAGGGAGTTGGGCAGCGGAATGTACAGCGCGTCGATGCCCGGGTCGTCGATCAGGTTCTGGTACCCGCAGATGGCACGGCCGACGCCGTTGTCCCTGGCGTACTGCTCGGCCCGGCCGGCGTCCCGGCCGGCCACCGCAGCGGCGGTGCCGCCGGCCTCGCGGAGCCCGGGCAGGAACTGGGCCCGGGCGATGTTGGCCGTGCCCAGGATGCCCCAGCGCACCTTGCTCATGTGGCCTCCCTCGCGGGCGCCGCGCCACCGTCGAGCGGGAGGCCCACCCAGCGCCGTTCGTGATGGGAGAGTTCCACGGCGTTGATCACCTGCTGCACCCACAGTCCGTCGTCGAAGTTGCCCTCGTTCCCGGGCAGTTCGCCGAGCACCTCGCTGGCGAAGTTCGCGGTGAGGTTGGCGTAGTAGAGCGTCCGCCACGACTCCCGCGGGTGCCCGCCCGGAGGGTAGTAGCCCGCCGGGACCTCGATCTCGCGGAACTCCACCTCGTCGGGCGAGGCGACGTGCAGAGCCTCACAGATGCCGCGCTCCTCGACCAGCCTGGCGATGGCGGCTCCCTCGCTGCCGTATACCCGGACCTCGATGCCCGGGTAGTTCCCCACCGTGACGAAGCTGCTCTGCACCGAGCAGATGGCGCCGCTGGCGAACTCGCCGATGAAGATGTCCCCGTCGTCGATGTTGAACCGGGCCATGGCGCCGGTGCTGGCGGCGATCCGCTTCGGGATGAAGTTGCGCAGCACGCCGACCACCGCGGTCAGGTCGGAGTCCATGAACCAGTGGCCGATGTCGATGACCGGGGCGCCGTACCCCTCCAGCGAGGCCACCTGGATCCGGCCGTCACCGGCCTGCTCGCGGCCGCGCAACGGCGTCTGCGGGCGCAGCCACTGTGAGTTCTGCTCGTAGGCGTTGAAGATGAACGGCGTGCCCAGGTCGCCACGGGCGATCATGTCCTTCATATAGCGGACCGCCGGGCTGTACCGGAACGTGAAGCCCACCTTGGTCTTGAGGCCGCGCTCGGCCGCCATCGCCGCCACCCGGGCGACGTCGTGATGGTCGTGGGCAACGGGCTTCTCACTGAGCACATGCTTGCCGGCCTCGATGGCGGCGCAGTTGATCTCGAAGTGATCGCTGTCCCGGGTGACCACGTCGATGATGTCGATGTCGTCGCGCTTGAGCAGTTCGGTGTAGTCGCCGGTGGCCACGTCCGCGCCGTAGGTCTGCGCCGCGGCCGCGGCCCGCTGCGGGTCGATGTCGCATACGCCGACGATCCGGCAGCGCTCGTCCCTGGCCCAGCCGGGCAGGTGCGCCCAGTTGGCCCAGCGGCCCGCCCCGATAACGCCTATGCCGAGTCGCTTGCCTGCCATTGCGGTGACCCTTCCACCTCGTCGTGCCGCAGGCATCGGGCCAGTCGCCCGGGCCCGCTGATCTCGATTAGCTCGGTCTCCCAGGACAGGCACTCCTGCATGGCGAGCCGGCACCGGGGGGCGAACCGGCAGCCGCCCGGCACGTCGATGAGGCTCGGCGGGGAACCGGTGATGCTGCGCAACTCGCCGCGCTGCT
>Ga0134126_10002967_pt1 | contig 21336 bp, 21 predicted proteins | sample KB31752_FD_96881 | JGI IMG/M metagenome (GOLD analysis project Ga0134126, IMG submission 96881) | Terrestrial soil microbial communities with excess Nitrogen fertilizer from Kellogg Biological Station, Michigan, USA - KB3-175-2 | ecosystem: Environmental > Terrestrial > Soil > Unclassified ... | reverse complement strand
TGCTTCTTGTCGCCAAAGACCAGCTCGGAGACCGCCATGAAGACTTCCTCAGGCCTGGGCAGGCACTTGATCGTCTCCAGGTCCTGCTTCTGACCCGCTGACTCCACCCTCAAAGTGCCGTAAATGATCCCGCTGATGATCATAAAGCGTTTATCGGTGACGATGAGAACCTCATGCCACCAGTGCAACACCTTCCATGCCAAACGAATCAGCACCCCGACCGCCACATACCACAGCAACGACTGCACCAACCACAACCCGGCCACACCAGCGACCAACAACGACAGTAGGAACACCCCAAGTACAATCCCGACCGTTTGCAACAGCACCGGCAGCAACATCGCCCAATGCCGCCGCACCCGGATCACCCGCCGCTCCACCGACGTGTCAAGCAATACCTGGGAGTGGTGACCGATCATCTCCAGCACCGCCAGCACATCATCGCACCCATCCCGAACACAAACCGCCGCTGCGATCAATTGCGCTATAGCCATTACAGCGCGCTCCAAGAGTAACCCACGATCACGTGCCCCTACCGCACGGTTTCTGACCAAGACATAGGAGATGACGGGGGGAGCGGCGCCAATCCCTCCGGCGCGAGCTGACGACAGCGGCGACGACACGCAGACGACAACGCGGCGCGGCAGCAGACTGCGAAGCGGGGTGGCGGCGCAAATCCGAAGGCTAGAGAGCAGGTTGCGCGCTCCTGAGGATCAGTGGACTCAGTCGTTGCGGGAGGCCGTTTCGGTCGGTTGACGTGCAGGAACACTCTGAGCGGTTGATGTTGAACTGTCGGTCGCTGACTTTGAAAGCGCGTGAGGCTTCACGCCCTCCGTAGGTTCAAATCCCCATCGCTACCGCCCACTAGCAGGCAAGATACCGAGTGACCGACGAGACAAACCCCGGTGTACCCGGTCTCCGTCGGAGTTTCCGGTCTCATTTGACGGCGGTGCTGCCCAGGCGGACAACCCTCACCGCTGCCGACGCCCGGATCTCGTTTTCCACCGAATAGACCAGCTCGACGAGAATTGACGCTGAAATCACTATCGAAGTATCCGCGTCAGTCGCGTCATCCATCACCTGATGTGCCTTATCTGACATGAAAGCGTGAGAATTGACGACGAGCGAAGTGCCAGCGGTCACTGCCCGTGCGCCAAATCTCCCATACCTCACGCCGCTCGTCGACGGGCGCGTACCGAATCGGACGAGGTGCTGAGTTCGCCGTTGCTGCGAGCTTGGCGCAGCGTCTGGGGCTCCTCCTCGTCCCGGCCGAAGTCCTCCAAGCTGGAGGCGCAGGGAGCGTTCAGCTCGTCGGTGTTGACGGTGATCGCCTCGACCTCAACGGCGGGAAGATCCGCGACAGCTGGGCGACTGTCAATGTCAAGAGTCACGTCGACCTCGGCTCGGCCTCAGTGTCGGCGGTGGTTCGATTCGAACCCCGTCGGTAGCGTGGCATCGGGTACGGCAGTCGACGCGGCTGTCGACCTGCGCGGTGAGTCGAGCGCGCCACCCCCTCTGAGTGCCCACTGCTGAGAAGTTGCTAATCCCGTGAGGAGCGCAGCCGGTGGGGCGCCGGCGCGCGAGGTAGGCGCCGTGCCCGAAGGTGTTATTCGTCTGCGGATCGACCGGGCCTGGGCGGACCTGCACTCGCGACCAGGATCGCGCAGCACAAGGCGTACTGATTCGGGCGTCCGCCATGGGGGTATTCCTTCCTCGTCAATAGAGAAAGCGAGGTTGAACAGAGATGGGTACCGGCGACAAGGCCAAGGGGAAGTTGAAAGAGGCACTCGGGAATCTCACCGGCAGTGATGACCTCCGTAAAGAGGGCCAGGCGCAGCAGCACAAGGGACACCACGAGGAGCTGGCGGCTGAGGCACACGCACAAGCTGAGAAGCACGAGCGTGAGGCCGAACTTTTCGAGCACGAGGAGCGGAGACGCCAGGGCACCTGACACGACATCCCTCTGGCGACTCCCTGGCGCGATTGTCAGTAATCGGAGCAGCCGCACCCGGACCTGCCAGTCGTCCATAAGCGTTAGCTGACGCGGTGTTGCCCGCCACTCGTTTTGCACACGAGGGCGTTTTCAGGATGCACATGTCGCAAGCTTCGTGGTCGGGTGACGGCCTCATCGTCGCGCTGACGCGACTGTGGGTGGCGTCAACGCACGCGCCGACGAAGAGGGATGGAGTGCTGCTGTGCCGCTTCCGCTCCTCGGCGCCCCAGGGCGCCTGCGGTGCGGGTCGCTTGCCACCGACCAGCGTGCTCGGCCCGGGGAGCGAGGTCAGCTACATCGTCATGCTAGTGGCGCCGACCGGCGATTACGAAGGTTCCAATTGGCCACAGATGATCTGCACCGGGGGTGGCGGGCCTTACGCCAGCCCCATCGCGGATGAGCCCGAGCGATTTGACGCAGCCGCAGGCTGGTCTCCATATTGCTGGGGTGGGCGCAGCCGCAGCGCTGGTGCAACGGTGCTGGCCGACCACCGCGCAGGATCGGCGTCGGCGTCGGGAGACCCCGAACCGCTGCTCCAGCACCTCCACGGCGCGGCGCCTGCGGTCGGGGCTCACCAGTTTCCCTGGGCCGAGTCCTTGAGCATGTCGATGTCCAACGCCTGCTCGGCACCCCATCTTTTGAGCCGGGCGTTTTCCCGTTCCAGCTCCGTGAGCCGTTCTTAACGATTCCTTAAGGTGAACTTAGTTGCGGCCTGACTGGAATTACGCTGTGAGACTCCCGGCTTACGTAGAGTTCCATTACAATTACGCGGCGCAACCAGTCAGTACCGGAACAGTTACGATCTGAACTTTTTTGTGACCCCCTTGACAGCAGCAATCACCTAACTACTATCGATCGACGTTGGCCCTGGCCGACCACTGGTGGCGCATCGAAAGGACTGTATTACTATGGTCTCATCCGTTATTGTCGCTGTTCAAGATTTGATCACTAGTATCAGCGCGTTCCTCTCTACAATTTTTAGCTGACCCGCTAGCGTGATCTTGGACTATTGGGTCGACAACTTTCGGACTGGGTAGCGCTCGACTCGTGGAATCGGATGAGTAATCGCCGGGCAGGCCAAAGTCGTCATACCAGAGGTCGGCACGCATCAACCAAACTGATCTCCGGCGCACCGCGTGCGATGCCCGAATCGACAGGGGGATGGCATCGCGTATGACTGCGATCACATCACGATCGGCATGTTGGCTGGGCCGCCAGCGCGTCCGTGCGGCGTTGCAATGGGTTTGCCGCCAACGAGTCGGATGGTGAAACACTCCGTAAGTTTGTCGAGGGTGACAAGGCTGCACAGTTGATGTGTAAGCCACAGACCCAACCCCCCTGCTGGTGCTGTCACCGCGGGGAGCAGGCCCACGAAAGGGTCAGTAGGCCCAACACCGTGGTCGGTAACCGTCACCACGATGCGATCTAAGCTGGCCCAGACGCGGAACTGGACTGGTGGACGACCATGGCAGATCGCATTGGTGACGGCTTCGCATACCCCGATCACCAAGCCTTCGACATCGGTAGCGGCCAAGCGAGTGGTGGGGCTCACTTCGCGCACGGCTTCGCGAGCGGCCAGGGGCATCGGATCAATAAGATTGATGAGCGGTGGGGATGCTTCCAGCGGATCAGGATGTGTTGGTCGTGGTTGGGTGAGGAACACCTCCGGGCAGGTGTAGCGATCGTTGAGGACGTGGCGGCCATCAGCGGTCACCAGGTAGGGGTGGGTCTGGGCGACATCGTCGAGTACCTCGCTGGAGGCGATGCGACTGTCGTAGAGGCAAAGCGCCCATAACGGAAACTCATCGAAGGCATGGTTCACGGTGGCTTCATAACGTGCCCACCACTCCCACGGCACTTCCACGCCCGGCTGCGGCACCTCACCGACAAAGCGGATCTGCCGTGCCCCTTCCGAGAGGTGTCCGGTCAGCAACTGCCGAATTGACTTGATCACGCTGGCCGGCCGGAGGTATTGATCGCCCATGAACGACAGGCGCGACGTATTCGGCATCGCTGAGCACACCAGCCCGGTGTTCTGTTTGCCCAGGGCTACTACGGTCGGCGCACCGATCTCCAAGCCGCCTTGCAGAAACGGGACGACAACGCCCAAGAATTCCTCATCCGAGCTGTAGATGGCGACCTCATGCACCATACCGCGATGGCCCGCAGGTGCCGCTGGCGTCATTCCGGCGGCTCCACCCGCACCTCTTGTAGGTCGAGAAGCTCGACCAACGGCGCGGCGCCACCCCAGGCGGTCCGCAACACGACTGTCGCGTGGGCGCGCCGTGTGTGCTCGGCCAGCATGAGCAAAGCGCGATGATCAATGTAGGTGAGACCGGCTGCGTCGACCACCAACTCACCACCGTTAGGCCGCAAATCAGCGCGCTGCAACGCCAGGGACAACAGCTCGACGGTGGTCATGTCCAGCTCCCCGTTGAGCGAAGCCGCGGCCTGGTGCGAGGCGTGCAACCGGAACTGCGCCGTGCCGCGGTTGATATGCGGAGCATTCTCGATCACTCCGGTTGTCCGCATTTAACGGAAGATACAGGACCGCGATCCAATACTGCCGTATCCGAGATCGCCCACCCTGCTAGGAACCATCGACCGCCTGGTGACGGTGTGGTCCGGCCGACGCGAGCGAGGCGGGTAGGCTGCCGGACGCGGCGATCCGGGCCAGCGCTCCAGTGGACAGTGTGGGCTCCGACAGCGGCCGCAGGTCATCAAGCAGCACCAGAGCTCCTTACTCGCTCGGCGGGTCGGCGGAGAAGGCCGAGTCCGCGATTCATTGGCAGTACGGCGTTTCCTCGCCGGCACGCACAGACTCCTCGATCACCGCGAGCGCGTTGTGCTGGGCCGGGGAAGGGCACCAGCGCGCAGGCGTCGGTTCGGCTCAGCCAGCGGTGCGCCACGTGCAGGCTCGCGCCCAGCGTGACGTCACCGTCGCCGAGCAGCGCGGCAGCACCGGGAACCAGCATCACGGTGTCGTAGTAGTCGTCGTAGAACCACGCGAGGAATGGCCGCAGACCATTCCGCGGTCGCCCTACGACCCACCCTGCAAATAAGCAGGCCGCCGCAATATTGATACGTCGAACCGCTATCTCGAGTCGGGATCTCGTCGAGACATTGAAGCGCAACCTTGCAAGCTCAAGCGTGATGCTATTCCTGAGCGAGCGGAATTCGATACGCGATCACTAAGGCCAACGGGCCAGCAAGGCGAGGTGAAGGCGGGTAGCTATTGTGCCGAACGGCCTTGTTGCCGGGTTTGTATACGTCCACGCCCCGCGTGGCAGTGCATTTGTGCGCGTGGACGGAGCCTGTGACGAGGTAGGACGGCGTCTGGGGTTAGACGTCGTCGTCGTGATGCTGTCCATCGCGGGATTTCACTGTTCTCGTACGGTGTGTGCTCCTACGCTCGCTCGTTGGACGTCGGCTTGGCGTCGACTTGTTTGAACTGTGGTGACCGAGCCACCGGTCTGGGGGCAGCGCGTGAGCGACCGGCGAGATGACAACGGTCGGTATGCCAGGCCGCCGGCATGGAAGCGGAGTCCGCGCGGGGAGCTCCCGCCTGAGCGCTGGGGGCGACCTCGTTCAGGGCAGGGCCGCCCGGTAGCAAGGCCACCCGCTCCGGGGCAAGCCGAGCATGAGCTGGTTAGGTGGAGCCTTGGGGAATGGTCGTTTCGGTGGCGAGTGCGCAGGATCGTGCTGATTGGGTTGCTGGCGATCATCCTGATGCCGGTGATGGCCTTCGTCGTTGGTTGGCTGGTGTTCCCGGTGCCCTCGCCGGCGGTGGTGGCGGCAGCACGCAAGCAAGCCACCACCATCGTGGCGAGTGATGGGAAGACCGAGATTGGTCGTTATGTGCCGGAAGAGGGCAACCGGATTGTCGTCAGCCTCTCGCAGGTGCCCGTGCACGTGCAAAACGCGGTACTGGAGGCTGAGGACCGCAGCTTCCGGTCCAACCCAGGATTCGACATCGGGGCAATCGCCCGAGCTGCTGGGGAACAAGTCACCGGTGGCAGTGGCGGCGGCTCGACGATTACGCAGCAGTACATCAAGGTAGTCACCGGCCACGACGAGTACAGCTTGCTTCGGAAATTCCGTGAGGTGATCGTCGCAGCCAAGATCACCAAGCGGGAATCCAAGGACCAGATCCTGCAGGACTACCTCAACACCATCTATTTCGGCCGGGGTGTCTATGGCATCCAGGCTGCCAGCCAGGCCTACTTCGGCAAAAACGTGGAGAACCTGACCGTCTCCGAAGCGGCGGTCCTGGCTGGACTGATTCGCTATCCGTCCGGTTTGGATCCGGCTACAGACCTCGCGGCGGCCCAGGCGCGATGGAATCTGGTCCTCAACGGCATGGTCGAGCAGGGTTGGCTATCGCCTGCCGATCGGGCGGTGCAGCAGTACCCGGAGACGCTTCCGCTGAGTCAGGCCAGTCAGGCGCTCGGTGTGCCGACTGACGATCGGGCGCACATCATTGATCGGGTGCTGGAGGAGTTGGACAGGCAAGGCATTACCCGAGCGCAGCTGGCCGAAGGGGGTGGCCGGATCGTGACGACCATTGATCCCCGCGCCCAGCAGCTGGCGCGCGATGCAGCCCGCACCGAGCTGCGCGGGCAACCCGGCAACCTTCACTCCTCGCTGGTTGCGATCGATCCGCGCAGCGGAGCCGTGATCGCGTATTACGGTGGATCGGACGGCAATGGGTTCGATTTAGCCGGTGGGCTGGCGTGGAGTCCAGGATCGGCGTTCAAACCGTTCACCATGCTGGCGGCGTTGGAGCGCGGCATCGGTATGTACTCGGTTTACGCCGGGCAGTCCCCGCTGGTCATTGATGGTCGTTCCTATTCTAACTCCGAAAGCATCAACTATCCGAAGCTGACGTTGAAGCAAGCGATGACGCAGTCGGTCAACACAGCCTTCCTGCGGCTCGCCCAAGACGTGGGTGCCCAGGCCGTCCGGGACGCCGCGATTCAGGCCGGAATCCCAGAAGAGATCAACGGCAAGCGGGCCATGGCAGAACCGGACACTGGGGCACCCGGAATCGGTATCACCCTCGGCCAGTACCCGGTGCACACCATCGACATGGCCAGCGGGTACGCGACCTTCGCCGCTGACGGCATACGTCACGAGCCTTTTTTGGTCCGGGAGTACGACAACTCGCACGGCAGCGTCGCATACCAGCACCTCGACAAGCCGCAACCCGCATTCGACCAAACCGATCCCACTCGCAATGCGCAGCTGGCCCGCAACGTCACCGCCACCCTCACCGACGTGGCGCGCAGCTCCCAGATCCCCTTGGCAGGCGGCCGCCAGGTGGCCGCCAAGACCGGAACCAGCCAGCTTGGTGACACTGGCCACAACTCCGCTGCCTGGACAATCGGCTATACCACCTCGATTTCCACCGCGGTCTGGGTAGGCGATCCGGCCAACTCAGCGATCAAGAACGCCACTGGAGCCGACATCTTTGGACGCGGCCTGCCCGGAGAGACCTGGCAACGATTTATGAATTCGTACCTGCAAGGCACTCGTATGGCAGTGTTCCCTCCGCCTAAGCTGATCGGTCCGCGACCGCCGACTACCCGGTCCCCCGTGTGGCGTACCCATGAACGGCGCAACACTGATCCCTTCGCACCACCACAACGCGATTTCCGGGACACTGAACCCACGCCGGAGGAACGTTCAACGAGGCCAGCCAGACCGCCGCGCAATAATTGCTACCCGTTTTGCCAGGACCCGGCTCCGGACAGCGAGGGCTTGGGCCGCTGACTTGTGAAAGTGTTCATCGTGATTACCGGTTCCACTATGACAGAACCGGGCATCCAAGCGCCTTTGCGCAGCTTGTAGTCGGCCGGTGTTGGCTGCCGCCGATCGTGCTCGTCACGTCGGCCCGCTGTCACTTACCCCCCGACCTGGATCATGCACGGCGGTCCACCGGGCCTTCCTGCCGGTGCGGCCGGGGGGTTAGCTGTAGAAACTCGCGCTGGGCTCGGGTGGTTTGCCGCTGACACGGGTGATCATGCCGTGGGCAACGTCGCGCAGCTTGGTATTGCGGTGCGAGGAGGCGGCGCGCAGGATGTCGAAAGCCTCCTCGGCGGTGCACCGGTTTTGGCTCATGATGATGCCCAGCGCTTGATCGATGAAGCCGCGGGAGGACAGTGCGGTTTCGAGGTGGTGGGTGAGCTCGACTTGGTCGGCTAGTCGCCAGGCTAAGTGCAGTGCCCGCGTTGCCTCACCGGCGAAGCCCTCGGCCTGCGCCCGCTGCTGCCCGGTGAAGATTCCGGGCTGGCCACAGTAGAGGTTTAACGCCCCGTACACGCCGGGGCTGATCACCAGCGGGATAGACAGCACGGAGCCAATGCCGTGGGCCAGCGCATCGGCGCGGTAGGTGCCCCATCGCTCCTCGGTGGCCAGGTCGGTGATGGTCACGACCTGCCCGGTGCGCATGGCGGTCAGGCAGGGCCCGTCGTGGTGGCCATATTGCACCTCATCGAGGTTGGTCGCGATGGGGTCGCTGCCGGCCACGGTGAACGGACAGCCGTCGCGGCGCAGAGTGATCCCACAAGACAGCCCGGGTCCCAGGGTGGTGGCGTACTGGGCCAGCTCGGTCAGGAACTGAGTGAAGGTTTCGGTGTCGATGAGCAGTTGCTGAAGTTCGGCGGCGGCGGATGGGCCGGAAACGGGCGGTTCCATGAGTGTCGTCACCAGGCTCGGCGCGGACCGCCGAGCAAGTCGCAGATCGTCGCAGACGGAACGCCGCTTGCTCGACGCACTCGAGGTACCTCCGATGTCGGCGACTTTCCCACGTTTGAGCGGTATGGGCTACTGCGGACCCAACCATTCCCCAAAAGTGTTACGGTGCAAGCACGGTCCGGAAGCGCGGCCAACCCCTTGCGAGTCAGATGTGGGGTGATGCGCCGCCGGACCCTTGTTCTTTCCGCGCCAGGTGCCCGTGGCCGACTGCCGGTCGAGGGGCGGTCCGCGGCAGTCACCGGCATCTCCGTCGATATGCGTGCCCTACGTCCAGACTGCCGTGTCCGGCGCGATGGGCGGGAAGACGCCCCGCGCGCCCTGTTGTCAACCGATAACCGACGAGCTTGATCCCGCCGCGCTGGGTCAGACGGGCATCGCACTGGGTAGCGGAGCGCCACGTCCCGCCACCGGGGCGACGCCCGAACCGACGAGTACAGCGCTAACCCGAGCTAGGTTAAGAACCACATGACCGAACGACTTAATGACCACAACGTCTCCCTCAACACGCAGTCAGCCCCCGGCGCGTGCGCCCAGATTCATCTGCCGTCCGGCCAGATCTGCGAGCTGCCCATCATCATCGCGGGAGCTGGTTCCTGTCTTCGCCCGGCGCCGCCCCTGCTGCCTACGGGGGCCGGGTGTTGATGGTGTCTCAGATCGATTCGAGCAGTACCCCCATGAACACCACCGCGCCGCAACCCGCCAGCGGGACCACCGGGAGTAAGAATCCGGTCCGGCGAGCCCCCTCGGCCGCGGAAGTGATGGCCGCGGTGTGGTGTCGCTCGGTCGGCAGCGCCTGGACGCTGGAGCTGCGCGAACTCGACAGGGACACCGGGCTGGGCCCGATCAGGGACTGGATCAGCTCGGGCGTACCGATCTCACAACAGGTGCCGCCGGAGACGCTGGCCCGGTCGCTGCTCGCCGAACACGGGCTGGCGCTGATCCGCGTTCCCGCCACCGGTCCCGGTACCCACACTCGGCGCCCCATCGGCTACGTCCGCGCCACCACTCCACCCTCCGACGCTGATGTAGGCCACCGGGTGCCGGGCGCTTTGTGACTCACCACACGGCTAACCCTGCCCCCCGCATCACCCAGCCTGGATCGGTCGGGTATACCACGACCGCCTCGACTGCCGGCCATCCTGGCCGAGATCGGGAGAGGACTCACACGAGAATCCACGTGCGAGTGCGCATGATGGCTGTAGGGTGCGTCGCGAAGATGGCTGGCTGGCGACGGGCCAAGCGCAGTCTGTAACAGGCTGGAGGAGAAGCATCATGGCAACAGGCACAGTGAAGTGGTTCAACGGGCAAAAAGGGTTTGGTTTTATCGAACAGGAAGGTGGGGGCCCGGACGTCTTCGCGCACTACTCGAACATCGCTGCCCGAGGCTATCGGGAGCTACAGGAGGGCCAGAAGGTCTCCTTCGACGTCACGCAAGGTCCGAAGGGTCCGCAGGCCGAGAACATCTGTCTGGTCTGACCGTCCGAATACGCGAAATCTCCGTTGCTCCGGGAACAAGACCCGGGGTTTTCCCGTATTTCGAAGATTTGCTTGCCCGTAGGATTTTTGCGGACGAGCTCCTAGGCGGATTTACTCCGGCGAGGGGTGGGGAATGTGCCAGTCCCCACCCCTCGCGGAGCGCAACGCCGATCAGGCGCGCGCGCCATATCCGGCCCTCACTCCACGGCCACTAGTCCGCGGTGCGCGTCCTCGAACGCCTTCAAACCTCAGCGGAAATCCGGCCACGGTCCGACACCTGACGACCAGCTTCGCGGGCCCGTGCGCGGATCGCAGCGGTCTGCTCACGATTCTCCCGCGCCGGTGCGGACGGACGAGAACGAGAATTCGACACGGTGGTGCGCTTGCCGACCCTTGCGGCCCGTGTTCGGCCGGACGACCACACAAGCGTCCGCTCATCAAGCAGAAGAGTGGCTGGAGCGCGACCGGCACGCCTCGCCTGGCACCAGCGGTTCCGCTGAGAAATGCGGCGGATCTGGCCTCCGCGCCGACTTCGAGGTCAACCGGCTAACCAGTCCGGCTAACGCCACTGGTGTCTTGAAGTAATTGACGGTACCTTTCGCGGTGACCGACTGCTCTTCGTGCGCGCGGCACCATAGCTCGCGTCGTTGCCGGTTTCACCATGACACGGCTCTCGTTGATGCCGGGATGGGAACACCGACATGACGTCGGTTCGCACCGCTAACCCAGATCAGCTCGATGCGCCCGGCTCGGCTGTCCGCGATGGCCCGGCACGCCTGAGTCTGCAATCAACTAATTCCGCCACGGCCGCTGTCCACCGCGCCGGATGGCCGAGGTCAGTCCACGTCCAAGACCTCACGGTAGACGGCCAGCACGCTCAGGCACCCCGTGAGCCGGACCCGGAGGATCTGGTCTGGGACGAGGAGGAATCCCAGGCGCTGCGCCAAGCCCGCAAGGACGCTGAAACCACCGCCTCGGCTGATTCGGTACGCGCGTATCTCAAGCAGATCGGCAAGGTCGCGCTGCTGAACGCCGAGCAAGAGGTGCAGCTCGCCAAGCGCATTGAGGCTGGGCTCTATGCCGCCGAGCGGGTGCACCGCGCCGAGGACCCGACTGAGGAGCTCTGCCCGCAGCAGCGCCGGGATCTGGCCTGGATCGTCCGCGACGGCGAACGCGCCAAAAACCATCTGCTGGAGGCCAACCTTCGCCTCGTCGTCTCGCTGGCCAAGCGCTACACCGGGCGTGGCATGGCTTTCCTCGACCTGATCCAGGAAGGAAACCTGGGTCTGATTCACGCGGTGGAGAAGTTCGACTACGCCAAGGGCTACAAGTTCTCCACCTACGCCACCTGGTGGATCCGCCAAGCGATCGCCCGGGCGATGGCTGATCAGGCCCGCACCATCCGGATCCCGGTACACATGACCGAAATCATCAACAACCTCGCTAGCGTCCAACGCGACCTGCGACAGAGCCTGGGCCGCGAGCCCACCCCCGTGGAACTGGCCAGGGAAATGGACATCACTCCGAAGAAGGTGCTAGAGCTCCAGCAGTACGCCCGCGAACCAATCTCCCTCGATCAGACCATCGGCGAAGAAGGCGACTCCCGGCTCGGCGATTTCATCGAGGACTCCCAGGCCGTGGTCGCCATGGACGCCGTCTCGCTCCTCCTTCTGCGGGAGGACCTGCAGTCCGTGCTGGCCACGCTGTCCGAGCGAGAAGCCAGCATCACGCGGCTGCGATTCGGGCTCATCGACGGTCGACCACGCACACTCGATGAGATCGGCCGGGTCCATGGGGTCACCCGGGAACGCATCCGGCAGATCGAAACCAAGACGATGTCCAAGCTACGTCACCCCTCCCGCTCCCGGGTCCTGCGCGACTACCTGGACTGACCAGGAAGCGCGCTGGTCAAAAATCACCACCACAACGTCAGCCAAAACCTCTTGAGCGCACGGCGTTCGGTGAGCACAGCGCCCCCACGGCTGTAACCAACGGACGATAATCCGGAGATGGACAGCGGAAATACGGCGTTCGTGCTCGGCTCTGCGGCGTTGGTGATGCTCATGACGCCGGGCCTGGCGTTCTTCTACGCAGGCATGGTGCGGGCCCGCAGCGCGCTCAACATCATGATGATGAGCATGGTGACGCTCGGCGTCGTCGGGCTGATCTGGGTGTTGTTCGGCTTCTCGCTGTCGTTCGGTGACTCCCACGCCGGGCTCATCGGCGGGTTCGGCTTCGCCGGCCTGCGAGTGCCCGGGATGGTGGTCGGGAACGGTATTCCGCTGGCGGCCTTCGCCATGTTCGAGTTGATGTTCGCGATCATCACCGCGGCGCTGGTGTCAGGGGCTATCGTCGACCGGGCGCGGTTCTGGTCCTGGACGGTGTTCATCGCGCTGTGGACGGTGGGGGTCTACGTCCCGCTGGCCCACTGGATCTTTGCCTTCGACGGTTTCTCCGGGGCGCACGGCGGCTGGCTGGCGAACCGGGTGGGTGTGCTCGACTTCGATGGGGGCACGGCGGTCGAGGTCAACTCGGGGATGTCCGCCCTGGCGCTGGCGCTCATCGTGGGCCGGCGCCAGGGCTGGCCACGCGAGCCGATGCGCCCACACAATCTGCCGGCCACACTGCTCGGCGCCGGATTGCTGTGGTTCGGCTGGTACGGCTTCAACGCGGGTTCAGCGCTCGCCGCGAGCGCGGTCGCGGCCAACGCCTTCCTCACCACCACGGTCGCGGCAGCGGCCGCAGTGCTCGCGTGGCTGGGCGTCGAGCACCGCCTCGACGGACGTCCCACCAGCCTCGGCGCGGCGTCGGCTGTGATCGCCGGGCTGGTCGGCATCACCCCGGCCTGCGGCTACGTCGACACGTTCGGCGCGATCGTCATCGGGCTGGCCTGCGGCGTGATCTGCCAGCTCGCGATCCGCCTCAAGTACCGGCTGGGCTACGACGACTCGCTCGACGTGGTCGCCCTCCACGGCGTAGGCGGAGCGGTCGGGCTGCTGCTGACGGGCTGTTCGCGACCACCGCCGTCAACTCCGCGGGCGCGAACGGGCTGTTCTACGGGGGCGGTACTGACCAGCTCGGCAAGCAGGCCGTCGGGATGCTGGTAGCCGCCGGGTACGCATTCGTGGTCACCTTCGGACTCGCCTGGCTGGTCCGTGTCACGATGGGTTCCGGGTGGCCCCCGAGGTCGAGGCCGAGGGCATCGACGAAGCCGAGCATGCCGAAAGCGCGTACGAGTTCTCGCCGCTCACCACGACGGGCCGGGCCACGGTGCTGCCGTCCCTCCCGGTGACTCACGAGGAGAGCGCGACATGATGCTGGTGACCGCGATCGTCAAGCCGTTCACGCTGGGCGACATCAAGGTCGCGCTGGAGCGCCTCGGCGTGCTCGGAATGACGGTCAGCGCGGTGCAGGGCTACGGTCGGCAGAAGGGACACACCGAGGTCTACCGAGGCGTGGAGTACGCGGTGGACTTCGTGCCCAAGGTTCGGGTCGAGATCGTGGTCGACGAGGAGCGGGTGGACAAGACCATCGACGCGCTGATCGAGGCGGCTCGGACCGGAAAGATCGGCGACGGGAAGATCTGGGTCACTCCGGTTGAGACCATAGTCCGGGTGCGAACCGGGGAGCGCGGTCTGGACGCCCTGTGACGCAGACCCCCGCCGAAGATCTCGTCAGGGCCGCGTCGCACTTCTCGGCAGGCATCAGCGCACCAGCACGCGCTGATGTCGTCGATCGAGGCCCGTGGTGAAGGTAGATGGGTGCAAGTAGCATGCTACCGTCATGCTTATGGCTAGCCTACAGGTGAAGGATGTTCCGGATGATCTGCACCGCGAGCTGCGGCGCCGTGCCGATCTGGAGGGGCTGACCATCCGAGATTATCTGCTGCGCCTGATCCGAAACGACCAGCAACGCCCGCCCGCGACCGAGTGGCTGGCACGCCTTCGCCGGCTCGAGCCGCTCGATCTCGGTGCGCCCGCCGCCAAGTTCGTTCAGGCCGATCGTGCCGCGCGCGATCTCGATCCGTTACCGGAACAGCGTCAATCGTGATCGTGATCGACGCGAGCGCGTTTCTCGAAGTGCTCATGCGCTCGACATCCGGGCTGGTGGTGGAGACACTGCTCGAAGACACAATGGCGCCCGACCTGCTGGATGCCGAGCTGTTTCATCGACTGGTCCGCGCCGAACACGGCGGAGCACTCAAGCCGAGACAGCTCGACGAGCGCCTGGAGTTGCTCTACGACGCCCCCATCGAACGGGTTCCCTGCCGGGAACTGCTGACCACGGCCCGGCAGTTCGTCACAGCGATGTCCGGCTACGACGCGCTCTACGCCGCCCTCGCCGCAAGCCTGCCATGTCCACTAGTCACTACGGATGGACGCCTCGCGCGTACCGCAACGACACAGTTCGGCCTCACCGTGACCCACGTTCCTGTGCCCGGCCCATTCAGGGATCCTTAAATCCTCTCACAGGCCTCGAAAGCGCCGCGGTGATTGTGCGCAGCTAAACGGAGGGGTGACCACAATGCGGCCACCCCTCCCGTGCCGGCGATTTGCGTGCGCGCTTAGGGGAAACGCGCGTCGGTACTGCACGACTAGGAGGTTAGTCGGCTGCCCCAGCACCGCTCTCAGCGTTACGCCGGCCATGCGGGTGTCGTTTCCTAGCTAACGACACCGAATACGATCACCGCTCACCCGAGCGGCCATGGTTATTAGCTGCTGGTATCAGTGGCAGGGAGCACCATCAGCGCTGCCGCCCGCGCCACCATAGGCGTTAGCAGCCGAGTTGAGCTGGTGGGGCTGCAGGATGATGTTCAGTAGGTTGACGCCGATGCCGCCATAGGCATCGCCGCCGTTGCCACCGACACCGCCGTTGCCGCCGCACTGGCCGCCGGTCTTGGCAATGCTGCCGGTCAACGACAGGACGGTACGGGCGGGAAGCAACTCAACGTGCTGACCGTCAATCTCGGTAAAGCTCAATGCGTCAGGCATCCAGGTCCTCCTCGGAGTAGTCTATAAAGCCATCATCGGACGGCGTGACCGATTTAGCTAATACCTATCGTGGCGAACAAAAAGTTATCTGACAACATCTGTTCACACCTAATTGTGTAGCCCACCACGTAGCCGCGACAGAGCCTTTTCGATTACTTACCCGACGGACGAGCAGTTACTCAGGACCAGAATATCTGTACCTACACGCAACTCTCAGGCGAGTTCATTCATGGCAAGCTCATCCGGATCATCGCTGGTCACGTGCGCAGGGATGATCCTAGGTGGCGGCCAGCAGGTCGTTGCGCCGACGAATACCTGCTTGCCCCGACCCATCCCAGGAACCGGCATGCCCCTGGAAGACATAGGTGCGCCGCGGTGATTACCAAGGCTCGCTGATGCGGCACGTAGTGTCCTGCCCCGTCCAAAGGAACTGGTGTACACCCACAGCGGTACGCGGCGGACAAGAGCCCCGAAAAAGGCTCAGTGCGGTGGTGCCGGCACCTGGTTCACGGCGTCGCGTAGGGCCTGGTTGAAGACGTTGATGTCTTTGCTCTGGGCAAATGCCGCGATCGCGTCGTAGAAACCCTGCTGGAACTGTGGGCTGGTGGCTTCACCGTGTGTGATCGACAGCAGGACTGGGTCTTGCGCGAAGGCTTTCGCCGCGGACTGCTGGTAAGGCGACAACGACGACACGTCCACGTCTGTCCGTAATGGTGTGGAACCCTTCTGCCGGTTGAATGCCAGCTGGGTGGGAGCCGCTCCGATCGTGGCCAGGAATGCTTGGGCGTTCTGCGGGTCGTTCGCGTTCTTCGCCATGACGAAGGTGTCGACAACCGTCAGGAATAGGGTGCCGGTGCCGGGATACGGCACGTGATCGAAGTCGGTCCCTTCCTTGGCACCGTCCACGACGAGTTCACCGTACGCCGAGTCGTTGATGCTCTCGAAGGCACAACCGCCGGCGGCGAGTTTTCTGGTCGCCTGGTCCCAGGTCAGCGCGCCGGCTTCCGGATCGGCGTATTCCAGCATCGTGCCGAACCGACCCAAGGCCTGGCGGACCTGCGGGCCGTTCCAGTCCAGCCGGTCGGATGTCAGGCTGGCCCATCCGTCGCCACCGATGACACCCAGCAGCGTGTTCTCGAACAGCTCGGCGCGAGCAAACGGATCCTTCGCGCCCAGGCACAGCGGGACCACCCCCGCCGCCTTCAGCTTGGCCAGGTCGGCGAGGAACGCATCGGTTGTGTAGCCGGCGACCGGCGCCGTAATCGTTGCCTTGTCCAGCAGCCTTTTGTTGAACCACAGCACGTTGATCCGGTGCGCTCCGGTGGAGACGCCGTACTGCTTCCCGTCCTCGGAGACGGCTCGGCGCAGGTCTGGGCGAATGGCGGAGGACAGGTTGTCGCGTTGGTAGATCGAGCTCACGTCGGCGATTTGTCCCGCGTCGATGTACTGCTTGATGGAGGCGCCCGGGTGGGTCTGCCACACATCCGGTGGATCACCACCGAGCAGGCGGTTGGCCAGCACGACGTGTGCGTTGCTGCCTCCGCCGCCGGCGACCGCCACGTTGCGCACGTCTACGCCCGGATGGGCGGTTCGGAAGTCGTCCAGCAGTACGTTCAGCGCGGCACGCTCTGACCCAGACGTCCACCACGACAGCACCTCGAGGTTCCGGGTGGGGGCGCTGGTAGCCGTTGAGGCCGGCCCGCCACAGCCGGCGAGCAGCAGCGCGAGGCCGGCGGCCAGGGCCGTCAGGCCTGAGCGGCGTTTGCGAGTCACGGTCGGTTCTCCTGGTCAGGTATGGGCAGGCACCGGCTCCGGCGCGCCGCGCGCGACCGGTTGTGTCGCCCCGAGGTCGTAGAGCGCGTAGGCCATCACCACCGCGTAACAGGCGGCCGGCACGATGAAGGAGAATGCCGGGCTCGTCGCGTCGATGACCCTCCCTTGGATCAGCGGCATCAGCGCGCCGCCGACGATCGCCATGACCAGACCGGCCGCACCGAACTTGGTTGCCGGCCCCAGCCCCTGCAACGCGACGCCGTAGATGGTGGGGAACATCAGCGACAGGCAGAACGACAGTGCCGCTACCGCGATGACGCCGCCGAGGTCCGGGCTGGACATGGCATAGATGCACAGCAACACCGCCAGGCCGCCGAGTATCGCCATGAGCGCGGTGGCCCGGAAATACCCCATCAACCAGGTCATCAGGAATCGGGAGCCGAGAAAAACCAGCAGGCTGATCTGCAGTACGAAACCGCCCAGCTCCAGGCTCCCGTGCAGGGCCTGCTCGGTATACTGGATCATGAACGTCCAGGTGCACACCTGGGCGGCGATGTTGAAGAACTGCGCGATGACGCCGAACCGATAGGTTCGGTTTCTCCAGAGCCGCCCGATGATCTCGCCGCGCGGCCCTGCGCTAGGGCTTGCCGGCGGAAATTCCTCCCGGATCGCCGGAGCCTTCTGGACCGCAATGGCCACCCAGATCACCAGCAGCAGGACGGCCAGCCCGATGTAGGGCACCATGACCGCCTTCAGCTCCTCAGCCTGGATAATACGCAACTGCTCGGGGGTCACCGAGCCACGGTCGATCGGCGAATTCAGCTTGGGTAGGACGAGGACGGTGGCGAGTAAGACTCCGATATTGGTGCCGACCGGGTTGAACGCCTGCGCCAGGTTCAGCCGCCGGGTGCTGTTGGCTTCCGGGCCCATCGAGATGACAAAAGGATTTGCCGACGTCTCCAGGATCGATAACCCGGCGGCGAGCGCAAACAGCGCCACCAGGAACACGGAGTAGGTCATGATCTTGCTGGCCGGGTAGAAGGACAAGGCACCCAGCGACGCCAGGCCGAGTCCGGTCAACACCCCGGTCTTGTAGCCGAACCGCTGATTGATGAACGCCGCCGGCAGGGCGAGCGCGAAATAGGCCCCGTAGTAGGCAAACTGCACCAGCGACGCCTGGAACGTGCTCATGGTGAAGATCCGCTTGAAGGCCGCCACCATGGGAGCGGTCATGTCTGCGGCGATTCCCCATGCGGTGAAGCAGCAGACCACGACAGCGAACAGCACGATCATGTGCTTGTAGACGAACGGCTGAGCGGTCGCCCGGTTCGAGCCCGCCGGCTGCTCGATTGTGCTCATCGCGGCTCCCTTCGCGGCCGGACGTGCCAGGATCAGACGGTGGGCAAGTGGCCACGCCCAGCACCCGACGCGTCGTTGGAGCAGTCCCGGGCCGCGATCAGCGCGTCGATCTCGGGTCGTGTCGGCGGGTCGGCACCCGGCCGGGAACAAGTGATCGCCGCGGTCATGGCCGCCGCGTCCACGACGCTGGCCAGGGTCGACTCGTCGATCGCCGCTACAGCCGCGCGCCGCGATCCGCCGATCAGGTCGGCCCGGTGCAGCGCCTCGAGCAGCCCGGAGGTGAAGGAATCACCTGCGCCGACGGTGTCCACCAGGTCGATCGGCACGGCAGGTCGGTACAACTCGACGCCGGCGCAGACGGCGTAGACGCCCATCCCACCGCGGGTCACCACCACCAGTGCCGGTCCTGACCCCAGCCAGTGCTGTGCCACGAGCTCATCGGGCTGATCGGGATAGAGCCACCGAAGGTCTTCGTCGCTGACCTTGACTACGTCGGAAAGGGCAACCAGATGCTCGATCTCCGTCCGCGCCTGCGCCGCGTCACCCAGCAGAGCCGGCCGTACATTCGGGTCGTAGGAGATCGTCACCCGACCCCTCGTGCGCTCTCGCTCGACCAGATCGATGACGCTGGCGTTGCCGGGCGGCAGAGCCGTCGCCAGCGAACCGGTGTGCAGGCAGCGAGCCTCGATCGGCAGCGGCGCGAGAGCGGGCATGTCCCAATCGATCCGGAAGTCGTACGACGCGATACCCGCGGCGAGCGTCGCAATGGCCAGGCTGGTCGACAAGGCGGGGGGACCTCCGTTGACCCGGACGCCGCCGGCCCGCAGATGCTCAAAGATCATCTCGCCCAGCCCGTCATGCCCGAGGCGAGTCATGAGCGTCACCGGAACACCCAGCCGTGCCAGACCGAGCGCGACATTAGCCGGGCTACCGCCCGGATGGGCGACGAACGTACGACCTCCACGCTGGCCGACCAGGTCGACAAGCGCCTCCCCGATGACAACGAACATGACATCACCACCCGGACCGAGTGCAGCAACCAAGGCGCGACTCGGGGCTCAGCGAGTGGCCCATGCCCAGTACATACCCGCTAAACGTCGCTCTTACTAGGTTTCGGCGTGCTCGAGCGCGTTCATGTCGGCAGACGTCAGCGTGAACTCGTACGCAGCGAGATCATCGGCCATGTGCTGGGGGTTGGTCGTGCCGGTGAGGACGATCATTCCCAGCTGAAGTGCAAAGCGAAGGATCACCTGCGCCGGGGACTGCTGGTGGCGGCGGGCGATGCCGTGAACGAGCGCGCCGCGAAGAACTCCTTCGTTGGCAGTGAGCAGTGAGAATCCCTGATAGGTCATCCCTTCACGAGAACAGATGGCCCGCACGCTCGCGTCCCATCCCTGCGATGCATAGCAACGGTTCTGCACGAATGTCGGCCGCACCCGCACGGTGCGAAGCAGAGCTACCAGCTGATCGGGTACGAAGTTGCTCACTCCTATGATGCGCGCCCGGCCCGCCTCGTGAAGGGTTTCCATGGCCCGCCAGGCTTCGATATCAGCCGTGGACAGTCTCTGCGGCTGAGAGGGAGCGTGCAGAAGATAAGAATCCACTACGTCCACACCGAGGTGTGACAGCGAACTCTCGAAGGATTGTTCCACCTGACGCGCGACGGGCGCGGTCGGAGCATAGGGCAATCGGTGATCCTGGTACGCGCGGAAGGTGAATTTGGTTTGCACGAAGACGTCTTCGCGGCGCAGCGTTCCTCGCTCCAACTCAGCCCGCAGTGCACGTCCGACCTCGGCTTCGAGGTAATGCCGACGCTGGTTGGCCGTGTCCACCCCGCGGAACCCCATACTGAGCGCCTGCTCAACGACGTGTGCTGTTCGCTGTTCCTTCCAGGCTGTGCCATAGAGCAGGGTTGGCACCGTCACTCCGCGGATCTGCCGCGTCCGCTCTGCCATTACTCCTCCAGTCGGCCGCCTCGGCTGCCCACGAGGAGCATGCGCCAGACATCCATGGCGATCCGCGCGATCGCGGCAGCCGACGGGGCCGCGAGCAGCCACATGGAAGAAGCCCCGTGACGCTGCCGGGTCGGGGGTCCAACAGCATCACGGGGCTCTACCCGTCCCTATCGCTGGTGCCTACGGCAATGTTGCAGATCTTGCCAGGATTCACCAGGTAGACGGACGCGACCTCGCTGTAGCTACGCACAGTAGCCGCCTTGAGGCGAAGTGCCCGATCTGTCATCGGCTCACGGATGCCCTGGGCGGTAGAACATCTGCTGCTCGCAGCCCCGTGCCCGGTTGTCCCAGTCCCGGCACGTGAGGCAGGGCAGTGAACTCCGGCATGCGGACCTCCTACCGCGTTCAGGCTGTGCGGTTCGATCAAATCGCCAGTCTACTATTTCGACAATAGGCGCGGAAAAAGCAGTACCGGCGCTGCAGGAAAATACAGAGCGGCGTCATTTGGGGGGCAACCGTGCTATACATACCGTTGGCGCTGAGTAAATGACTGCTCACCTGTCGCGAGCGTACTACGCTATTCGAGCGGTGTAGACGCTTGCTCGTTACGCCGACGTGGATGCCGCCGATACTCTCTGCAGCCACAACTTCGATGGTATCGCGCGCGCCACGCATCCGGGGATAAAAGATTTTGCAAGCATCCCGCTATCGATGTCGGGGTCGGCGTGGCAGACGAAAGTGAGCTGCGGTCTCGACGTGCCGACGCGACTCTAGGAGGACCCATGCACATTCACCGGCTCGCCGGCGACATCAGCGTCTTAAACGACCACCTCGAGGTGCCCGGCATTGGTTTCCTGCCGGTGAACGCGTTCGTCCTGCACGCTGCCGAGCCCGTCGTCGTCGACACCGGCCTAAGCCTGCCGGGTCGGGGCTTCATGGATACGCTGGGATCGGTCGTCAATCCAGCTGACGTGCGATGGATCTGGTTGACCCATCCTGATCGAGATCACACCGGAGCGCTGTTCGACCTGCT